>Ga0316610_1000062_pt1 | contig 28516 bp, 26 predicted proteins | sample MIS2017111B_MG_FD_207677 | JGI IMG/M metagenome (GOLD analysis project Ga0316610, IMG submission 207677) | Microbial mat bacterial communities from Middle Island sinkhole, Lake Huron, Michigan, United States - MIS.2017.111B | ecosystem: Environmental > Aquatic > Freshwater > Lake > Sediment... | reverse complement strand
ACCGATTATCATTCTGATACTCCCACCGTCATCCTTGAATTTATTTCAGGATCTAAAAAACAGATTATCGTGATTTCAACCACACCAAGTGTATTGACAATAAGCCTAAAATATGATACAAAGTGCTCATGAAAAGAGGCTTTTTTCTTGTTTTTTGTATTCTTCTTTTGGGAGCTGCAGTTGCAGGGCTAGGGTTCCAATGGTATTTGAAATATCAACAGAAACCTCAAAGTGTAGAAGTGCATAGCTCGGGAATTGACGTTCGAACTCAACTTGCTCTCAGAAAAAACGTTGAAACTGCTTCAGACGATATTCTTCAAAAAATAAACAATGCAAACTTACCAACAACCCCTCAGTATAAGCAAACACTCGATAAAATAGTTCAGTCGTCAAACACTGCCCGATCAGCTGAAGATGTTGAAATTGTAAAGAAAAATCTTGAATTGTTATCAACACGAATTGATAGCGATAGTTTACTTGCTCAAAAAAATATCTTGCTTGAAAAAGCTTCTCAAATTCAGCAAAAAAGTAAAACACACGGGTTGTATTTTGCAGCGTTAGAAGGCTATGAAACAGAAAAAACTGCCGCAGTTGAAATTGATGGAATAACCCAAACACTGTATCAACAAAAGTTTGATTCCAAAGTGAGTGATACTGAGGTACAAAAAACAATTGACACCCAATTGCAACCAAAGCTTGAACTTCTTCAAAAAAGTCATGATGACAGAGAGGCTGACATTGCAAAAAGAGAACAAGAACGTCTTGCATTTTTAGCTCAACGTGCAGCTCAAGATAAACAAAATAAATCGCTGAATGTTCAGGCTCCAGCAAGCCCACTACCGAATGCACCAAAGTCTATTTTTGTTTCTATTACCAATCAAAGTATGTACTCGTACGAGTATGGAATACCTATTCAAGCCACGCCAGTTGTTACAGGAAAACCTGGGTACGAAACAGTTCGTGGTACATTTTCTATTTACAAAAAAGAACAAAATACAATTTTACGCTCGCCATTTGATGGTATAGAATACAGCGTACCTGTAAGCTACTGGATGCCATTTTACAGTGGATACGGCATTCATGATGCCCCATGGAGAAAGTTTTTTGGAGGTGATATTTACAAAACTTCAGGAAGTCATGGGTGTGTAAATACTCCAGCAAATGTTGCAGCTTGGATGTTTGGCTGGGCTGAGGTTGGAACCCCAGTTGTTGTTGATTAGTGCGTTATTATCTTGAATTCGAGATTTCTGCCATCCTTGAATTTCTCTGCTGTCATCCTGAATTTATTTCAGAATCTCTCAAACAGGTTATGTGATGGTGATTTGCGAATTGATTATTTCTTGCGAGCTGGTAAAAACCGAGACAGCGAAAACGTGATAATAAAAATAGTACTTACCCACACAATTTGAGAACCAATAAGCCACAGCTTTTCTTGCGTTCCAAACAAAAGACCTGCGTGAGCGGTAACAAGCAAAATAAGGGTAGTTATAACAAGCACACGAACTTTACTTAAGCCTAAATCAACAAGGCGAAAATGCCAATGAAGTCTATCACCGCTGGTAAGAGGGTTGCGACGGTCAAGAATTCGAAGAAGCCAAACCAGAACTAAATCGATAATAAACCAACCTATTACAGTGCCTGCGGTTGCAATTTTAGCTCCAGAAAGAATAGATAAAAAGCCAATTACAAACCCAATAATTTCACTTCCGCCTTCACCTAAATACATTTTTGCATTGGGAAAATTGAATGGTAAAAAGCCAGCAAAAACCCCAAGCCACACTACAGTGAATAAAAAAATAAGCGGCTGATTTACATGAGAAAATAAAGAAACTGAGCCAATAGTAAGCATGGAAACAATGCCAACAGTAGTTACCAATCCGTCATGCCCATCTAAAAATTTTGTTGCGGCAATACAAAATCCTAGCCAAATAAAGGTTATAATTTCAGGTAAAAATGGAGTGTGTGGTAACAGCGAGTTAAACGGATACGAAAGTGCTTCAATTCGAACTTCGCCAAGAAAAATAGTAACCAAAAGTGCCGCGGTTATAGGAATAACTTGCCAATGTGGTCGAATATTCAATTTATCATCTAAAAAACCACCGATGATGAGAATGAGGATAGCAACAAGTACCCAATATAAGCGAAACGGCTCTAAATTAATACCAAATTGAGCAGTAAATTCAGGATTGTACTTGTTCAGCAGCCACAACAGCGACATGAAGAAAATTGCCACAAAAGCAGGACCAGTTCCACCAAGTAAAGGAATGGGTGCGTGCTGTTTTTTGCGAAGCGGATTCGATTTTGGATCATCCCAAATGTGAAAATGTTTTGCTATTTTTTGAAAAAAAGATGTAACAAAAAAGCTTCCTACAACAGAAATGAAGAAAAAAGAAATGGCAAGAAACGGTAAAGATAGTAACATACACTATGAAGCTACACGCTGCGTAATAGGTTGATCACGAAATTTTTTATAAATAACAAAAAGCTTTGTTGACTCTTGAAAAGATGCTAATTCAAATGTGTCGCCATTGGCTGTTGAAGTGTATAAATAGCAAAAACGAGGTCCATCAGTTTGGTTGAAATTACACGACTCCCAGTTATCGGAATAAATAGAATCGGTTGAATTTTGAGAGGAAAGAAGCTGAGGACAACGATAAGCAACCGAACGTTGAGCCACGGTTTTACTATACGTACCCGAGCGATCACGCGGGAAATTTTCAGGAAGAATATACGCATGTGGATCTAAATTTGGCTTTTTACCAGTAAGTGCTAAACGAAGATTTAATTCATAGTCCACCTCGTTTAATTTAGCAGAACAGGTTGATTTTGGATAAGCTCGACCATCTGGATCTAAACTGCTATTTTGATAAAAATTATCAAGAGCTCTGAGAATAGAGGAAATATCAGTACTTCTGGCAATATCACGGTTTTTCGTATCCTGCCAAACAAACCCAAGAATAATTGAAGTAAGAAGCAATGCCACAACAACTAAAATAATACCAATTTCAAGCCTACTCATGCCTGTGCGACGATTCTGAAAAAAGCCACTCCTGCCAAAACCATACCCACGAGAAGATTGAAACTCTGGTTGATTTGTTGGATTTACAGAAAAATCTTGAGAATACCCAAATGGTTGGCTATTATTTTGATTCTGAGGATTGTTTGGTTGGTAAGGCACAACAGCATATTCAAAAACATGATACAAACTGTCAAGACTACAAGGTAAATGATGAGTGAAGGATAAAAGATGAATAAACTGTGCCAATAAAAATTCCCCTCGTGAGGGGTGCCCAAAGGGCGGGGTGTTTTCCCGAGATTACGAACTGTATCCGATTACGCCTCAAGCTCCCTCAATAAATTCAGGATGGCAGTAGGGAGTATCAAAATGACAACAATCTGATGGCACTCCCTCATCACCGCTACAGTTTACGATCGGAGTTCATCTATTCATCTTTCACTTATCAGCTATTATTTATAATTTATTCATTATTATTTGTAACTCCCCCTCTTGACGATTTCTATCATTCAAATAACCATTGTAACATGAGAACAATCTCAAGAAAAACACTTATTATTCACCCACGCCGAGGGCTTTTTCAGCTTACATTTTGTAGAAGTTGCGGCCACACATTTCAGTGCCAACAGTGCGATGCAAACCTTGTAACCTACCGAGCGGGAAATAGTTTAGAGCTTATCTGTCATCAGTGTCAAAGCTACTATAAATACCCAAACCAGTGTCCAACATGCGCATCGCTTGAAATAACTTCACGTTTTGGTGGTGTTGATGATTTACGGGAAAAATTGAAAATGAATTCCCAGCAAGAACATGATGCAAAAAAAGATAATGAAACTGCAAACACTGATGTAGAAATAACCACCAGACTGTTTGATCCTTCTATAAATTACTCACAATACGAGCAAGTTATTATTGCAAGGGCCGAACATTTGAACGCTTCACCCGATTATTTAGTTCAAGAAGAAACAGCTAAACAACTCAGTGAATTATTACTTGCCCTGCCTGCAACTTGCCGTGTTATTTTAGATATTCCCACTGGCTACCAAGACGTGTTTGAATACGTAAAACCTCTTATTTCAGGGTCAGATGGTGATACCAATGGCGTGGTAGAAAACACAGCGGCATCCCTGCTAAACCATCATCAACATTTCCTGAATGAAGAATCTGCAATGCGGTTGCGATTCGGTTTTCCTCCCCATCAAAACCTTCTTTTGTTCACCACTCAAGAGAAAAAAAAGGAAATTTCTTGGCAAAAAATAACCGAAGCAAAAAAACAACTTGAAGGCTACGGTTTTGAACAAGTTACTATTAGCTCACCCTACCCCGCCCGTTTTTTGAAACGCAAAGGAATGTTTTCTTATCATTTACTCGTCAAATATCCCCGTCAATACGAACATTTTGCCAAACTGCGAACAGCGGTTCTCCAAATTTCCAGCCTGTACAGAATACAAACCCGATTAAATCCCCGACATTTGTTTTAATTGTACAGGAACCCTTGCGGTTCCATTTCTCAATTTTCACAACTCACTCACCCCTCCACTCCAATTTTCCAAACACCTTTTTCTAAAAAAGCTGGAATGGTTTGTCTTTTTGCTTTATTTAAAAGATTCGAATACGATGTTTTTTGTGTTTTGGCATAATCTGATAATTTTACAATGTGTTTTCCCTCTAAATAGGCAACTCTTTTATGATAGCTGTTTGTCAAAGCCAGTGCAACAATGTTCTCCATTTTTTCAGTTTTACCGGTCTCATCGAACTCTCTAAACGCCTCGTAATAGGTTTTTCTGTCTATAAATTTTATATTTACAGGCACAAAACCTTCTTTAATCAAAATGTAGTTTATAATAATTCTGCCAATTCTGCCATTACCATCAACAAAAGGGTGAATGTGTTCAAAATTAAGATGAAGCTTGGCAATTCGTTGAATAATATTTTCATCAATAGAGCTGCGATATTGGGTTAGCATTTGTGCCAGCAAACCCTCCACTTTTTCTGGAGCTGGGGCAATGTGAGTACCTACTCGAACATACTCACCACTTTGTCTAAACCTACCTGCAATTTCTTCTCTGATGTTAAAAATCAGCATTTTATGAAGAAAAAGAATCATTTCTAAATCAAGCTGCTTGTTTTGAGCATTTTTTTCTATATATTCTATCACCCTTGCCAAATTTTTTGCCTCAAAAAGTTCACGCTCGGTTACGTAACGATCAAGGTCAATTTGCAATAGTATTTTTTCAGTTTCTTCCAAAGAAAGAGTGCTATTTTCTATGGCGTTGGAATTGTACACCTGTTCGGCAACCTCTGATTCTGAAATAAGAGTTAATAAAGATTCTTTTCCTGTTTTAAGAGAATAATAGGTTTTGTACAGGCTTAAAATTCTTTCGTAAAGAGGGCTGGTGTTTGTCATATTTACCGTAATTATACACTTTATTCACGGTTTTGTCAATATAAATCGTTAAAAAACTTAAAAAAAGTAAATAATTCACGATTTTTAGGGTGTAAACAGTGAACACATGAATCGTAGCGGCGATGAGGGAGTGCTATTAAAAACAGACTATATTGTACAGGAACCCTTGCGGTTCCATTATTACACATCTCATGTACAGATCCTGAAATAAATTCAGAATGACACCGAGCCCAGCCCTACAAAACGCACTCCCCGAGTGTTTTCAAAATAAGTTCTTTTGGTAATTTTTTTCCAATAAATACAATTCGTGTTGTAGTTGCATCGAAGTTTTCGCTTGGCGAAGTGTACGGAGTAACCGATCTTCTTGCTCCAACCATTTGGAATAAAAACACGCCATCAGCACCTTCTTTCAACCGTAAAAATCCTTTTGCTCGAACCACTTCAATGGGTAATTTTGTGGCAAACCACTCATCAAGTGCGTGTGGATTTAAAATTTTTGAGGTAGAAAATACCACTTCATCAACCTCATTATGTTCGTGGTCGTGATGGTGATGATCGGAATGATCGTGGTTGTGCTCACAATTCTCATCGCAGTCTTCACCATGTTCATGTTCGTGATGATGCTCATCTTCCTCTTCAAATTCTGTTTTTTCTATTCGATCGCTTGTCCAAGCATTTGCATCAATAAGAAGTGAAGGTGAAAAACCATCGGTATTTTCAAGCACAGCAGCCTGCGGATTCACTTTTGCAATAAGTTCACGAATAGATATTATTTGATCCTCACTTGCTTCCAATAATTTATTGAGCACAATAATATCGGCAAATTCAACCTGTTCAAGGGTAATGTGGTAGTTATCCAGCGACAGCGAAAAATTCACACAGTCAAGAACACAAACCACCGCATCCAGCTTAACTCGGTCGTTCAAATCGTCCATCAAAAATGTTTGTGCCACAGGAGCTGGTTCAGCAAGCCCACTGGTTTCAATAAGAATATAATCAACCTCGCCTGTTTCAATCATAGCTTCAACAGCTTTTTTTAAATCGCTTCGAACCACACAGCACAAACACCCGTCTGAAATTTCCACAATTTGCTCACCTGAAAGAGCTGTTTTTACCAATTCACCATCAATACCAACCTCGCCAAATTCGTTGATAATAAGACCAAAACGGATAGATTTGTGTTTTTGAAGTAAGGTGCGAATAAGCGTTGTTTTTCCTGCACCTAAAAACCCTGAAAAAATAGTTATTGGAATCATAATAAACAAGAAATGACCTGTTTAGCAAAAGTTGTCAATCAGCAAAATATCGCGATCAGATTCAATGCCACCTCAAACTCCCCAATAAATTCAGAATGACAACAGGAAATTTCAGAATGACAACAATCTGATGGCGATCCGTGATCGCCGCTACAGTTTACGATCGAGGTTCGTCTATTCATCTTTCACTTATCATTTATAATTAACTCAAAACCTTGACAATATGATATTTTAGATAGACTGTGAAACTACTTATCTCTTTCTATTATGGCTTGGTATAACACCTATCGACCCCCTACTTTTGATGATGTTGTTGGACAGCAACTGGTAAAAACAGTTCTTCAAAACGCCCTACAACGCAATGTTATTAAGCATGCCTATTTGCTCAGCGGCCCCAAAGGTACGGGTAAAACAACACTTGCCAGAATTTTTGCCAAAGCTCTCAACAAAACTGACATTCATCCAGAAACTCAAATTGACATTGTAGAAATGGATGCAGCCAGCAACACGGGAATTGATGATATTCGCCTGCTTATTGAACAAGCAAAAAACCCTCCTATTTCAGGTGCGTACAAGGTGTATATTATTGACGAGGTACACATGCTTTCAAAGCCTGCCATGAATGCACTTCTTAAAATTTTGGAAGAACCGCCTGCGTATTTAGTATTTTTATTGGCAACCACAAACCCTGAAAAGCTTATTCCCACAGTACTTTCAAGGCTTACCAAGCTTACCCTCACGAATCACACTGTTGAAGATATTGTTTCTCGGCTACGATGGATTGCCAATCAAGAAACATTGAGTATTGATGATGAAGCATTGCATTTAATTGCAAAACGAAGTGGCGGTGGTCAACGTGATGCTATTAATTTGCTTGAAACCATTTCAAGTTATGGCTTAACTGAATATTCTGCCGATACAGTTGGCTCTATTTTGGGTGTTTTACCAAGCACGCAGCTTCAACAATTAGCCCAAGCCTTTGTAGATTCAAACACCAGCAGCATCATTCAAATTTGTAACGATTTAGAAACAAAAGGTGTTGATGGCGACACTATGCTTGCTCAGTTATTCGACTGGCTGCTTGATGAAAGTTTAAGTAATTCATCTGAATTTGATGAGCTTATTCTACCTATCGCTGAAGTTATCTCCCTTCGCCTTCCCCTAGCCGCTCCCACAAATGCAGTTGCCGTGGTTCGAGCTAAGTTGAACGAAAAAAAAAATTATTCAGCACAGCAAGTAACGAATAAAGCAGATCAAAACGTTCATAAAATACAGCAAAATGAGCAGTTTAAGTTAAATGTTGCCATTGAGCCTAAAAAAGTTACACCAATTCAGAAACCTACTGATGTTGAAATTCCAGCCACTAACCTCAACAATTTAATTCAAAAAGATTCTCAGTTACCCTCAAAGCAACCTGTTTTTGAGATTCAGAAACCTGAACCTGCTGAGATAGTTATTGATGAAAAACCTGCAACTGATGAGAATATTAATATCATTCAAGCACCTTCCGATTCTAGTATCGATTTTGATAATGTAGTTGCTGTTGATGATAAAAAAGCAGACTCTACCACTCGTTTACCTCAACAATCAAACTCTACAATAACCTCTTTTGTTCAGAGTCTTGCAACAAAAGCTGACTGTCCAACAACACTTAAAATGGTAGCACCCGATTTAGATGTGCAATTCAATGAAGAAACAAAAACGCTTACCCTTTCAGTTTCTAGCGGAATTTTTCAAACTGCCCTCAATTCAGAAAAGCTGAAACAGTGGATAAACAAATGTATTTTTGATGAATTTAAGTATGAGGTAAAAATGATAGCAACTATTCGCACTACAAGAAAAGCTGTTGTTATTGAAGATAAAAAGGTTTTGGAGGAAACAGTAACTGTACCAGATCAAAAACCAACAACCCCAACATTAAATGTATTTATACCAAAAGTTCAGAATCAAGAACATGAAATTCCGCAGCATTTTTCAGCTGATGATGAGCATTGGCAAGAAGAAACCGTAACATTTGCTCAAGACGAAAAAAAAGAAACTCATCAAAAAAATAATAATGAGCCAATTGTGCAGCAACCACTTCAAGCAAAAAAAGAAACCTACGGCAAACACTTTTACCGAGTGTATAAACAATTGCCCGAAAATATGGAAGGAAAGGGTGTTGAAGTTAAATTGGACGATATTGTGAAGCCTGAAAAAAAAGCTGAAAAATCGTTTGAAGAAGCTGCAGAGGATATGTTCGATTTCGAGTAGTTTTTCTACTGATATCGTTGATTAAATAAGAGAGGTGTCATCCTGAATTTATTTCAGGATCTAGTACAAAATGATATGCAATAATGGAGCTGTAAAGACTCGCCTACTCTCCTCTATAATTTATTTTCAACATGGTGATTGGTGATTGCCGCTACGGTTTTTGATAGCAAGAATTTGATTCATTCATCGTTTATAACCAACAAAAAAACCACCCGAAGGTGGCTTAATTAAGTAAAAAGAGTAAATTACTATTTGATAATTTTTGTTACCAAACCAGCTCCAATGGTACGACCACCTTCACGAATAGCAAAATTCATTCCTTCTTCGATAGCAACAGGCTTTTCAAGATTTACAGTGATTTGTACATCTGTATCTCCAGGAAGAACCATTTGTTTTCCACCTTCAGAAAATTCAATTTTACCAGTTACGTCAGTAGTACGGATGTAGAACTGAGGTTTGTAACCAGGCATAATTGGAGTGTGACGTCCACCTTCTTCTTTTGTTAAAACGTAAATTTTAGCTTCAAAGTCGGTATGTGGAGTGATAGAACCAGGTTTAGACAATACTTGTCCACGTTGTACTTGTTCTTTGTTAATACCACGAAGTAAAACTCCTGCGTTATCTCCAGCTTCTCCACGATTCAACTGTTTGTTGAACATTTCAATACCAGTAATAACTGTTTTTTGAGTGTCGCGTAATCCTACGATTTCAACTTCATCGTTAAGGTTAACAACACCACGTTCAATACGACCAGTTACAACAGTACCACGACCAGTGATGGTGAATACGTCTTCAACTGCCATTAAGAATGGTTTTTCAGTTTCACGAATTGGATCTTCAACGTAAGTGTCTACTGCATCCAAAAGTTCTTGAATTTTTGCTTCCCATTTTGCATCACCTTCTAAAGCTTTCAAAGCTGAACCTTGAATGATAGGGGTGTTATCTCCATCAAATCCGTATTTAGTTAATAGTTCACGAATTTCTTCTTCAACCAACATGATCATTTCTTCATCTTCAACCATGTCGCATTTGTTCAAGAAAACAACAATCTTTGGTACACCAACTTGGCGAGCCAACAAAATGTGTTCACGAGTTTGAGGCATTGGTCCGTCAGTTGCAGCAACTACCAAAATAGCAGCATCCATCTGAGCAGCACCAGTGATCATGTTTTTAACATAGTCAGCGTGTCCAGGACAGTCAACGTGAGCGTAGTGACGTTTTTCTGTTTGGTATTCTACGTGAGCAGTGTTAATAGTAATACCACGTGCTTTTTCTTCTGGAGCAGAGTCGATAGAAGAGTAATCACGAGTTTTTGCGTTACCGTTTTTTGCAGAATAAGTACAAATAGCAGCAGTTAAGGTTGTCTTACCGTGGTCAACGTGACCAATGGTACCGATGTTTAAGTGGGTTTTATCTCGATTGAATACTTCAGCCATATAAAATATAATTGTAACGTAATGTTTAGTGTTAGTAAGAACAAAATTTTAGAGTTTGTCAAGAAAAACTATTTTAATGCTGGTCTTTTTACTTTCTTCGTAAAAAAAGTTGAATGTCTTGAGAAACTTCTTCAGTGTTTGTTTCAGGCAAAAAATGTCCTGCTTCTGGATAAAAATGAGTAGAAAAACTAGATTCAGATAAATGATCTCCAATATTTGCATGGTTGCTTTTAAGCTGAATAACTGGTGAGTGTACATTAAAAACACGCGACAAAGAAAGAATAGACTTTGCTGATACAAAAGAATCGTTGCTACCAAGAAGAGAAAGTATAGGTATTCGTAATATCTTCAGCTGATCATCAAGAGAAAGTTTATCAAAAAATTCATGAGCCTGAAATGACTGCATAAGTTCTAAGACACTAAAATAACCTTTTCGATTGAGATTCTCAGAAAATAAACTATACTCAGATTTCTTCCAAACTTCGGAAGTTCGAGCAATGGCTTTGGTTAAAAAAGATCGAGATCGACCTGAAATAAACAGCATGGAGAGCTTTTTACGCCACAGTGCAAATGCATTAAAATAGTTACCACAACTTATAAGTGCAACTCTTCGAACATTTGAAAAGTGATAGAAAAGAAAAGTTAATGCCACCATCGCCCCAAATCCATGCCCAATAAGAGTTATTTTTTTATCATTTAAGGTGGTTATAATTTCGCGAGGATGGGAAAGAAGAAGTTGGTGAGCAATTTCTTTTTGCATAATTGCCATTTCAGGGGTAATTGTGAGTAGCTCGGTGTGAACGTTTTCTAAAGAAACTTCAGCGTCATGTTCGATGTGTCCAGGAATAGTAAGAGTAAACGTTCGAATAATTTCTTGGTCACTCCAACGACTATCAAGCAGCAAAGTTGAGCGAATAAGTGGCAGCAAATAGCTACGCGTAACTCCGAGGGTATGAATAAAAACAATCACAAGAATTATTGTTAATATAGCTGAGAATACCTTGATTGTCAAGAAGATGGATGTGAAATACGTTTCATTAAGGTACAAAAAATATTAAAACACAAAAATTCGATAGCCAACAAAATTCGTTACCATTGTTATGGCAATAGTAATAAGTTTTGCTACAATTGGCCAATGTTTCGACACGAATTCCCACCTTCTTACAACAGAAAGAATTTTATTATTTTCAGTAAGAATATTCATAGCCACAACAGAAATAACCAAGCTAAAACAAACCACCGAAGAGAAACGAATTATTTGCCAAAAATCGGTTTGAGTTACTGTGTCGGAAAAGGTAAGAGTTTTATTCAAAAAATAGCTGCTTACAGAAGAAATAAGGAATGAAATAGTTTGTGCAATTGCGTATTGATTAACGTTGAATTTACGATGAAAAAAAGAAATAACATCGGGATAGCGTTCAATTTGAGAAACTAAAATTCTCCACAAAACTGTATCAAAAAGAGAGTTAAATAACCCAATACAGGCAAAAATAATAAAACGGGTAAGTTCGGAAATCATGAAAGCATGATAAACCAAAGCATTTTTTTATGTCAAGTTGACAAAAAGGGTTGAAAATGACAGGGCTGATGGTTGAATATGACCATAAACGAGCCCGAGAAAAGCAGAATTGTAACAGTATACAAACCATTTGGTTGGACATCATTTGATGCGGTAAACTATTTAAAAAAAGCTCTGAAAATAAAAAAAATTGGACATGCAGGAACCCTTGATCCGCGTGCCGAAGGTGTACTTGTTGTAGCTATTGGAAGAGCTTCTACCAAACAAATTCCATACCTTCAAGATACAAGAAAAATATATCGTGCCAAAATCAGTTTAGGAGTAACTACAGCAAGTGATGATGCTGAGTTTAAAGAAGAAAACAAAGCTTCAACAAGCCATATTACAGATGCAGATATTTATGAGAACATAAAAGAATTTACTGGTGTTATATCTCAAAAACCACCACATTTTAGTGCAGTAAAAGTAAATGGTGTTCGATCCTATTTAGCAGCAAGAAAAGGTAAAAAAATTGAATTATCGGAGAGGAATGTTGAAATATTTCGATTTGATGTGCTTAATATACAAAGGCTAACATATCAAGAAGAATTGGTAGAGTATGAAAAAATTATTATAGAGGCAGAAATTGAGTGTTCAAAAGGAACATATATTCGATCGATTGCGAGAGATTTAGGAGAAAAAATGGGAGTTGGTGGTTATCTTCTTTCGTTAATAAGAACAGCTGTTGGGCCTTACACCGTAGATAATGCAAAAAAGCCTGAGGAAGTTATTGAAGAGTTGAAAAAGATAACAAGCTAATACAGCCTAATTCACTATTTCTCCATAAAATATGAGATTATTTTGACACGTTTGCATTTTTTTCTCATGAAGTTACATAACGGTCTTTTGCATGTCATCAAAATTGATTTTTCAAGATTTACCAAATGCTGAGCAAATTCAAAAACGAACTCAACCAACTGTTTTTCAAGAGTTTATTGAATACCTATTCTACTTTTTACGAGTATTTGTTGTTGTTGCTGTAGTGTATATTTTTGTGCGTACCAGTATTTTTGAAATTATCGTGGTAAAGGGTACTTCTATGTCCCCATCGTATGAAAATACAGATGTTATTTATATCGACCTACTTACCCCTAAATTCAGTGAATATAAGCGAGGTGAAGTTGTGGTTATTCGTGCACCTATCAATAATATAGAAGAGGCTGTTGCTGGAAAAGGTACTTTATTTATTAAGCGGGTTATTGCCGTTCCAGGTGATACTATTATACTTGATGAGGGAAAAGTGTTTATTTACAACATGGAATTACCAAACGGAGCACAGCTGGATGAGTCTTCATACCTGGCAAGTACGGTAAAAACCTGTAAGGATATTCGGGCTTGTGAAGAAAAATATGAAAAACAAGTACTAGGCACAGATGAATACTATGTGATGGGAGATAATCGACCAAATAGTACTGATTCACGAGTGATTGGTAAAATTAAAAAATCAGAAATTGTTGGTCGCGAATTTTATAGAATATTACCAGCTGACAAAATAGGACCATTTAATATTCCTAAGTATAATATAACAAATTAAACCACCAGAATTGACTTTTTTCTTGAAATTTGCAACCCTCAACTATATATTCTTATATGCACATTCAACTAGTAACCGACAATATTTTATGGCAAAAAACTGTTGATACATTTGGTTGTAACACGTTTTTACACAGTTTAGGTTGGATCGACTTTAATCAGCAATATGGTCACAAAACATGGCAATTAGGTCTTTATGATGATGCAAATATTCTCATTTCTGTAGCATTGGTGCTTAAAATTAGTGCAAAACGTGGAACATTTTTATTTATTCCGCACGGCCCACAGTTTATGCAGCATGCTGATGGGTTAGATTTTCAAAAAACAGTTCAATACACAACACTTTGGCGCGATTATTTAATAAATTTAGGGAAAGATGAACAATGCGATTTTATAAGAATATCCCCTATTTTTCCTGATTTTGAAGAAACGCGAAATATATTTAAAGCTGCTGGATTCAAACCTTCTCCAATTCATATGCATGCTGAGCTTACTACTGTGGTAGATTTACGTGTAAGTGAAAAAGATATACTCAAAAACATGCGTAAAACAATGCGACAAATGATTAAAAAAGGTGAGAAAATGCTTGAAGCTGGCGAGGTACGTATTGAACAAGTAAATATAATTGATGATGAGATGCATGAAGTGTATCAATCGACTACTCAACGAGGGGGGTTTGTTCCTTTTTCTCGCCAGTATCTTCAAAAAGAATATGACGCCTTCGCAAAATTAAATAACGCTGTAATGTGCAAGGTTACTTATCAAAAAAGAGTATTGTCGTGGGGAATGTTTATTTTTTCAGCCGAGCGTGCATTCTATCATCAAGGTGCAAATATATTAGATAAAAATGTTCCAGCTTCGTACATGAGTCATTGGTTCGGTATGCAAACAGCAAAAAAACGTGGTTGTGTTAGCTACGATTTCTGGGGTGTTGGACCAAAAGATGTTGAAAATCACCCGTGGGCAAATATTAGCAAATTTAAAAGAGGATTCGGTGGTCTAGACGTTCAATTAGTACACGCACAAGATTACCCACTTCGCTGGAAATATTGGTTAAATTGGATTATTGAAACTATTCGAGCTAAACGCCGTGGCTTTTAAGCTTTTAAGATTGGTAAATAAACATTATTCTCCACCATCCTCGCCTTCGTGAACGTAAATTTCGTCATTGATAAGATAGGTAAGAGCAAAACCAAGCATTGCTAATAATGCAAAAAAGAAAAATGTCATTGAGCCCATTGCAATATAAACAGCCGTGGCTATAATTGGTGCTATTGCAGCAGTAAATGTCATGATTTGTTCTTCAATAGCTATTACCTCTGCTAAATTGTTAGGCTTAACATTCGTCGTTAAAAAGGGTTTAAATAAAGTAAGATTGATTGAAACTCCAAACATAAGCAATAAGAAAACTGCAATAAGAAACGCAATATTTGTTGAAAAACTAAAGCTTATAAGTGCTCCGAGCATAAGAAGTTGCCCAATAAAAAAAATCTTTGTTGAGCCAAACAGCGCTATTGTTTTAGGAACTAAGAAGAGTTGATTTACTACAAGGGTAACACCGAACAATATCAAAATAAGAGTCATTTGATAGCTACTTCTTTCTATATTGTACGTGCTAATAAGAAATGGGAAAATAACAACCACAAATGCGTTAAAAATGAATTGAAAAATAAAACGATAAATATAAGTATTTGTTATATTCTTGTTTTTACGATACTTCCAAATTTTGTTAAAAAAATTCAAACTTTCAAAATAATTTATGTGCACAGAATGTTCCTTTTCACGGATAGATTCAACCACGAAATATTGAATTGCAAAAAGGCCAATAATTGACACAATCATAGCAAAAAGGCCAGTACCCAAATAACTACTTGGAAGTGCTACTGTAATACTTCCAGCCAGTGGACCAACAAGTGAACCAATAGCAACTGCAGCTTCAATTTGTGCAAAGGTGTGAACTCTATCTTTTTTTGTTGTAATATCAGCAATATAAGCATTGGCAACAAGCATGTTCGCACCCGTTATACCATCGGCAATACGAGAAAACCCTATAATCCAAATGGGAAGAGGGACCCATAAAAACGGAATGTTTGGTACAAAATATGCGATACAAAAAAGAACCCAACTTATAAGAGTACCAAGTTGAGTGAAAAAAAGAATTGGTTTTCTTCCGAATTTATCGCTTAATTTAGCAAAAAACTGAACAAATAAAATTTGTGCAATTGGGTATAAACTAAGCAATACGCCATACACAACCTCGTTAATATTGTATTCTTTTACTAAAAAAGGAATAACCGGGATGAGAATACTAAAATTTAAAAAATTAATAAACCCTAGAAGGATAACAGGTAAAATACGTTTATCAATAGAGAGTGATATTGAAAGTTTTCCTAAAAAACGTTGAATGTAATGAAAAACATGATTCATATGTTAATGGGATATTTTTTCTTGTTTAACATTTGTATGAGAAAAAGGTTTGGATGGGGTTTTATTTTTGGTGGTCTTGGCAGGAATTGAACCCACAACCATTTCCTTAGGACGGAACTGCTCTATCCGTTGAGCTACAAGACCTTTTTTATAAATAATGGTCGGGACGGCAGGAATTGAACCTACTACCACACGCACCCCATGCGCGTATTCTACCGATGAACTACGTCCCGAAAAATAAAGAGATTGGCTGTAAAAAAACTAGTTTGTAACCTACTTGTACAAATCTGGATTAAATGCTTTGCGAATTTCTTCAGCGTTCATTTGAGCATCTTTTTGTCTATCACCTTCTTTACTTTCATGATAAAGATTTGTAATGGTTGCAGCAATTTCAGTTGGATCTGGAACATTTTCAAAAACAAATCCATTAATATTTGACTCTGGAGACTCGGAAGCACTTGCAGCAGTTTTTACAATTACGTTTCCATACCCAAGTATCATCGACCAAAATCCGTTCTGTTTGTAGGTAACGTCTTCAATGTTGTCAACCGACAATTCATTCACCTCACGTCGAAATAAGCCTTTTTGATCGATATCGATAACTCGGTCACTTGTTACAATTTGCATTGAAAGATAGTAGTTGTGAAATACAAGAGCAAATGCAATAACCAACAACAAAGATGACCCGTATACAATAACATCAAGCAAGGCAATAAAAAGAGGCTGAGAAATAAGCGTAGCAAATATTGTTCGAGCAGCTAAAATAGCTAAAAATATAAGTGCTATTCCAAATGTTCTAAATACTAATAATGCAATATCCTCACGAGTAACAAGAAGGATGTCTTCGTCCTCATTAATTTTTTGAGGAAAGGCTTCTTTATTCCAAATGACATTATCTGCTTGTTGTGACATGGTGCTTTTATGGATAGAAAATAGAAAAACGTCAAGCTAGCCAACTATTAAACCAAGAGCAAAGGCAAGAGCTGAACAAACAATGGAAATTATCCAGTACGCCACAGTAACTGCGTGTCGAGAAAAACCGATTGCTTCAAAATGGTGATGTAAAGGAGCTGCTAAAAATACTTTTTTCTTGAATACTTTTTTTGAAAAAATTTGAATAATATCTGAGGCAACAGTTGCATATACAATAAAACCAGCTATTGGTAATATATAGATTTTATCAAGAATAATCGCCACAACAGCGAGAGTAATTAAAAGACCAGTACTTCCAGTATCACCCATATAAAACTTCGCAGGTGGAAGGTTGTACCACATATAAGCAGCCATAGCACCTGTTAACACCATTAAGAACGTTGCAATATCGTAAGCTCCTTGAGCAAATGCAAGACCAGCAAATACCAAATACATTGGAATAAACACTCCCACTGCTAAGCCATCAAAACCATCAATAATAGTACCGCCCCATAAACTTACTACAACAATAATAGTTATTGGTATAATAAGCCATCCAGCAGGAATACTAAACCCATTAAAAAGAAAAGAAAGGTCGATTGCAGGACTGAGAGGTTTTAAATCCAGATCAAACCAGTTTCCTGATTTATCGAGCCACGGGAGGCGAATAATATGTAAAAAATCGTTTCGGAAATGAAACCAAAAGCCAATAAGAAACCCAATCATGGAAACAACGACAGCACGCTGAGTAAGTTTTAAGCCGCCACCGTGATAATTTCCACCAGTTTCTAGTGTTACCAATGCGTCGTCAATAAAACCTAAAACAGAAGCAAAAAAGAGTGTTCCAATTGGGATAAATGTTTGAGCTCGTGAGACAAAATTAAGAAACTGAAATGTTTTATTTTCTGGTTCAATTTTTAACAAAATCCAAAAAAATACCGCAAAAACAAGTGCTGTTATCCAAATAAGTATTCCCCCTGCACGCGGTACTAACCGTTTTTTTTCATTCTCCTCATAAAACTGTTTCATTACAACGTACTCCTGACCTGAGGAATCGGTGGTTCGTGCATTTTTTTTCCAAAATTTCAACCAAGTAAGAAGTTTAATAAGAGCAGGAGCCCACCAAATTGCAAATAAAAAAGAAAGTGCAGTATACGTAAGTGTTTTAGCAATTTCTAAATAAATGAATGAATCGGTAGGCATATTTTTTCAAAAATTACAACCTAAAAAAAAGTTGTATAACTATTGCTAAATATGTATAAAAGCTAAGGTATTTTGTCAATGTAGCAACAAATATTGCTATTTACTCAGCCCAAACTTTTGACGCCTGCTGTTGTACATAGTTCTTCAACCGTGGAAGGTTCTCGATATCTACTGAATCTGCAAGGGAGGAAAGCTTCTCATAAAGTTCTGGATTTAAGCCAATAATTTCATCAATATCTGAACCAAAACCACTCTGAACTTGACCAATTACATCGCCACTCCCTCTCAATTTTAAATCTTCTTCTGCTATATCAAAACCGTTATTCAAACGAACAAGTGCTTGCAAACGAGGTTTTTGAGCAAACTGTTTAGGTGTAAGAAGAATACAATAATTGTGAGCGTCGTCGTTCCGCCCTACCCGACCACGAATTTGATGCAGGGCTGACAATCCAAATCGTTCGGCATTAAAAATAACAACCATTGTTGCCGCAGCAACATCAACTCCAACTTCAATTACTGTAGTTGAAACCAAAATAGGTTTTGTTTGATCATCTTTGAATTGCTGAAGAACGTCTTTCTTTTGCTTATCTTTTCCGTGCACAAGAAGTGTTTGATTTGGAAAGTACTGCTCAAAAAAAATCTGAGCCCGTTTCACCGACCATATCTCATCGTCAGGTTCCTCACCCGATTCAACTTGCGGACAAATAATATAAACTTTTCGATTCTTTTGAATTTCCTGTTTAATATCGTGTATGATATTTGGAAGCTGTTCAAATGGTTGAACTTTTGTGATAATTGGATTTCGTGAAGCAAGAGTTTCTAAAAAGTGAGGTTGCAATTGCTTATAAACCGTTAAAGCCAATGTGCGAGGAATTGGAGTGGCTGTAAAAGAAATAAAGTGAGGGGTGAGTTGAGTTTGTTGCTGGGTAAGAAGTTGACGCTGACGCACACCAAATCGATGTTGCTCATCAACCAAAACCATATCAGGTTTAATAAGTTGAGAATGAAGAAGGGCTTGAGTTCCAACCCAAAAAATATATGTCTGTGGATTCTCGTTCAGAAATTTTGCTAGTTTCGTTGCGGTTGTTTTTTCACCATTGAACAATACAGACTTTGAGGTTAGAAAAATACTACTCACTGAAAAATGTGAATCATCAAGAGAATTCAAAAGCCTATTCAGACCTTGATAATGTTGAAATGCAAGTACCTCCGTGGGTGCCAGTAATGCAACTTGCCCAGTTGCTAGTGAACGAAGATAGGTAAGAGCAACTAAAAATGCCACAATAGTTTTTCCACTTCCAACATCACCAATAACGATACGATTGATACTACGCTTCGTAACAGATGGAGATTCGTTTGATTGCATACTAGTTTCAAGGAACATGCTGCTGCTGATATATTTTTGTGTCAAGCTGAAATAAACTCAGAGTGATACAGTAAAGTCAATGCACATAAAAAATCCTCCAAATGGAGGAAAACAATTTTATTGATGGTGGACCCTCGTAGGTTTCCCTACAATTAAGGCGGCAACCAGGGCCCATAATGAAACTCATTTAAGTTAAAGCGATGAATGAAATCTTGTCAAGGTTCGTTTAAAGATGATTATGTATTTTCTCACATTTTCCCTTATTTATGAGGATAAATGGAGTATGAATATGAAATTTGGCTTATACTATAAAAAGAAAAAAAGAAATTGCGGTGCAAAAAAAGTAAGAAATGCAGCTGCAGCAAAACCCGTAACAAACCCTCCTAAATGGGCGGCATTATCAACTTGTTTCAGCTGAAAACCGATGAAAAAATTAATTGCAACGGTAACAAGCATATTCATAATAAGGTCTGGATTTCCTTGCAAAAGGGCAAAGAAAAGAACTGAACCAATAAGTCCAAAAATAGCTCCACTTGCACCAACGCTTGGATTTGGATTTGCAAAAAAAGAAGCTATTGACCCTGCAATACCAGAAATAAAATAAAGTGCAAAAAAGCCAGGCAAAGAAAAAAGTGACTGAGTTTGTAAAAAAAGACTCCAAAGCACGTACATGTTAAACACTAAGTGAAGAATGTTTACATGCAAAAATATACTGGTAAATAATCGATAAAACTCACCATCTCGAATTTTTACATTACTTTTTTCACCCATGGCTAAAAAGCTCGTTGCACTATCGTATCCCTCACCTTTAAAAAAAACAAGTCGAGGAAGAAAAAATAAAAAAGTATTAAAAGCGATAAATGCGTAAATAACGTTCATAACTCTTATAATTTATGTTAGGATTTTTTTTGATCTTTGTTTTGATATGGCCAGATAAGAATAATAAGTAACCCAAAAACAAATGAAGCAATAATAGGAATAATTAAAGACTGCATGTTTGGCGATACTTGATACACAAGGGGCTCGAATGTTTGATTATACTGTACCTTTAAATCATCTGAGCGACCGCTATTCCACTCATCAATAATTTTTTTATGCGTATCAATAACCGCAGATTTAAATGATTCAGCCTGTTCACGAGTTGTAGATTTATAACTAAGATTTACATAACCAAGACCTTGTGATGCTATTTCGTAACCTGGAGTTTCTCGGGATAGGTTATTTACTGAAATATTCATTCGAGAAAAAATAGATGCTTGTACATCTGGCGAAGAGTAGCGTTTTATCAAATAAGAAGAAGTATCAAGAACTGTTTGAAGACTATTAATACTTACGTCATTCGCTTTATTCTGTGAAGTTGCTTGAACATCATAATTTAAATTAAAAGAAAAATTATTTGATCGAGTGGGCATTCCAACTGTTATTGTTGAAACAAACGTAGGCTTATTAAAAAACCCAAACATTATACTGGTTGCAATAACTGCAAAAAGAATGGGAAGCCAAATACGATGAAATAGTTTTTTACGCAATTCAGAAAAAGTCATACAAAAGATAAAACCAATAGAAGCTGGAAATATAAAAAATTAAAAAGGCCAAATCTTCTTGAACATATCGCCAAGAACATCAGAACGAGATGATTGACTTTGAATACGTTTTTGCCCACCATTATTCTTCGCACCATATGTAACATCTTCAGAGTGATACAGGTAGTATGCAGCTAAAGAAATAACATTTACAAAACTTGGATCACCATTGTAATCTGGCACAAATTCAACCTTATTTCTATCAAACACGTATTTAAAAATAGGTAATCGAAGAACATCTTTAGCAACCTCTTCAACACCTTTTAATGAAGCACCACCCCCAATAAGCACTGCACCACCAGGAAGCTGAGCGTTTTTCCCAATTTTGCGAAGTTCTTTGTTTAAATAAGAAAAGATCTCTTCAACTCGAGCTCGAGCACATAAGTGAATATCTTTTATTTTGAATCGTTCGTTAATTTGTAAATCTGGGTTAAACATTTCAACCTCATCTGCAAGATCAGGATTTTCAGCCAAAGCAACAAAATCGATATGTTGTTTTTTAATTTCCTCAGCCATTTCCATGGTGGTTTGCAAGCCAACTGCTAAATCAGCCGTGATATGATCGCTTCCAATAGGAATTACTCCACTACTGTAAATTTCCTCATTCTCCCACACAATGTAAGAAGTTGATGAGTAACCAATATCAATAAGTACGGTTCCAGCTTTTTTTTGTCGCACTGTAAGAAGAAAGTCTCCAGCAGCTAGAGGGGTGAAAATTTGATCATCAATATCAACACTGGCAGAATTAATAACCTTTGCAAAATTGCGTAAGTAACTTGTTTCAACTGAAACAATAAGGGTTTTTGCCTCAAGTTTCGACCCAAGCATTCCAACAGGATAACGAATTCCTTGCTGATTATCTACCGCAAAACTTTTTGGAATAACGTGAATAATTTCATTGTTTTCCACTCCAAAGGCTTTTGTAAGACTGTCTTGAATAACTCGATCAACGTCCGATTCCATAATCTCGCCATCTGGTCTGCTTGCAACTACTAACCCAGCTGAATTGGTAAATGAAACTCCAATTCCATTAATGCCAAAAACGCCACGTTTAATTGGAAGACCAATAATACTTTCAGCTTGAGCAACAATTTCAATAAGTGCCTCAGTTGCTTCATTCATGTTTGTAATAAGTCCACGCTTAATACCAGAAGAAGGTCGCTCTACAAGGGCGAGAATTTGGATTTTGTCTTGCTCATCAAGTGTGTCTTTAGCAACAGCCAACTTAATAGAGTTTGAACCAATGTCAATTGCAACAAGATACGGATCGCGGGCCACGGTACTATAAAATTTACGAATAATGGTGTGTATCTGTACAATTAACCACTAACCAACGACTTGTCAAGCAAAAATAATTCAAACGAGACTTCTATTCAAATTCAAGAGAAAACAAGGCTATTTTCATCACGCAATTAAACTTCAAAAATGACGAGATTTGATAGTGTCTATTGCTGTTTATTTCTTTACGACAACACCATTTCAGCACGCAAAATAAGACGTATCGTTGCAGATCCTTTTTTACAGGTTTGAATTGATAACATCGATTTGCCATTTGTATCTGGATTGTAAAGATTGTCGAACACTGTCTGAGGAACTTGATCTTCATTCGTTGTTGCTACCGTCTCCCATTGAGTAACCTTATAGCTACAAGATTTCCCATTTTTCCCTGATATCTGAAGAACATCGCCTGCAACCAGCTTATTTAAATTCGTAAAAATATTTACAGCTGGATAATTTGCAATTGATGCATAAGAAGGTTCAGAATGACCAGTAATATAGGTATTACGCCCTGGTGTACAGGCATCGGCAGAAAGGATTGACTCGACAATAGGCTGATACAGCATTTTTTGATCAAGATCGTTTATATTACCAATTGAAGCATAACCCAAAGAAACTTGCTGTAAACCAATTTTGGGAATTGATAAAAACGGGGTAGAAGTATTTTTTTTCACACTTTTTATCTCAACTTCGCTTTCAATAAGTGGTGTTGTACTTACTTCAATAACCTTTTGCTGAGGTAAAATTTTATTCCACGTAAAAGATCTTTGAGTAATTGATGATGGCCGATTATATACAGAATATTGAGATAAGGCAAAAACAGGAATTGAATTACCAATAGAAAATAAAGCAAAAACAACCAATAAAAAGGCAATAAAAAGAGGTTTCATACCACTACAGATTGCATATTTTTCAGCAAATGTCAATAAAAAAACCGAGATAAACTCGGCGAATAAAAGGTATTATCTGAATATTATCAGTGATAATTTATTTTTTTCCAATACGTTTTAAAAGTTCTTCTTTTGATTTGTAATCAGCAGTTCGAATTGCTTTTAACTTTTGTACAAGTTCAGGAGTATCTTTTACGTGGTAACGGGTTTTTCGAGCACGTGCCATAGAGTTACTTTTTTTCACTCGTTTCAAAAAGGTGCTTACAACTTTCTGACTTGATTGATCTTGCTGACGTTTAACGGTAATCATAACAAAAAAATAGGGTAATAAATTGAAAAGAAAATAAGAAAGATTAAAGTTCTTCTATAGTTGTAAAGAGTAAAATAAGAAGTGTCAAGATTCCTGTTATTAAAAATATGAAAAATAACCAAGAATCAAGATAAAAACGAAATATGTAGGGGAAGAAGGAAACTAATATACCAGAGAAAAAAATAAGAATAATAACGAAACGGTTTGGTATTCGTGGTATATAATTAAATATCTTATTATCTGAAAATGACGTAGCTAAAGAGATAGCTGACACAAATGTTGAAAAAAGAATAAGATAGCTTGATGAAAGAGTAAAACCTGAAACAAAAAGTATAAGCAAAGCAAGAGAAATAAAGAAAAACCCTACAATTCGCAAATACCATTTTAACGGTAATAACTTCATATATTCACTAAACTAAGCTTCTATTTTTTCTGCTTTCTCTGTTGATCGAACTTTTTGAGGTTTTGCACGAAGTGTTTTTGCTGGATCTTTAACGTTTTTAAGTGAACGAAGATTCGCTCGACGAGCACGTTGGTCAACTTCAACAACAACTTTAGAAATCATTGGTGAGTGTAATGGGAATGTTCGCTCTACTTTAATAGCTGCAGTAGCAACCTTAAGTACAGTAAACGTACCATTTATTCCTTTTCCATTTTTAAGATTCGTAACTAAACCTTTAAAAATTTGGATACGTTCTTTTCCTCCTTCTACAATTTTGTAGTGAACTTCAACAATACTTCCCACTGAAAATTCTGGGATATCGGTGCGAAGACCTGCTTGTACAACCGAGTTGTTTGATAATAATTGATGGGACATATTCGATTTTGCCAAATTGAGTACAATTTACTTTCAACTAAAAGGACTTTTTTTGTTTTCGTCAAGTAATGAATACTTAAAAACCTCTCACCCACAAATTTTCACCCACATTTACCGCAAGACCATTCATTTCTAGCATGGTTAAATGCATACTGAGAGTATAAATTTCAACGCCAAGTTGCTGCCCAATAGTGTCGGCTAAACGAGGCGTGAGTGATAGTGTTTCATACACTTGCTGTTCTTCAAAAGAAGAGAAGTTTTTTAACCGTTCAACTTGAGTAAAAGGAAGAGCAGAAAACCCAAGAAGTGATAAAATATCGTCTGATTCGCTAATAATTTGAGCTCCATCTTTCAAAAGCTGAAGAGAGCCTGCCATAGAACTTTCAAGAATAGAACCAGGTGTAACTGCAACATGCTTACCCAATTCTTGAGCCAGTTTTGCGGTAATAAGTGTGCCCGATTTTATTCCAGCTTGCACCACCCAAGTAAGAGAAGTAAGTGCTGCTAAAATACGATTACGACGAGGAAAATTGAACTGCGTTGCTTTTGTTCCTGGTTGATATTCAGACAAAATAAGACCATTTGATTCAACTATTTGACGAGCTAAAGGAATGTTTTGAGTAGGATAAAAAGAAACGGTATCGATACCCGAGCCAATAACAGCAATGGTTGCTGCACCCGATTCTAGTGCTATTTGATGAGATAATCCGTCAATACCCAACGCAAGCCCCGAAACAACACCTACCCCACGACTACACGCAGGTACTAAAATATGTTTCATAACCATCTCAGAATATCGGGAAAAATTACGAGAGCCAACAACCGTTACCATTTCTGAGGTTTGTTGAAGTAGCTCGATATTTCCTTGAAAATATAATACAAGTGGCTGATCTTCAAGGATATTGAGGTTAGTTGGATAGTGCTGATCAAGTACCGTAACAATCTGGATATTATGTTTTTCACAATTCTGTTGAAGTAAATGATATTCTTCAACCCAGTTAAAAGAACGCAGCTTCTTCACCCAAGTATGGTCTTTTACGTCAAACGCTGAAAAATGATCTTCAAAAGCCTGTAAAAGTGATAGGTATGAGCTTTGAATTGCTGTAAGACGCATGGGTCGCATGGATATTTTACCACACAATAACGCCAATAACCAACGTTCTTCATAAGAATGAGAAAATAAACTTGTCATACTATGTAGTATCAACTAAAATTATTTGAACTGATTGTCAATGTTGATATGTTAACATGACTTCTTTAAGAGAATTGAATTTAGTTATAGCGTTGACAACCCCTGCCCGATTGTGTATAATCAAATACATGAATCCAGAGTATTTGCCGCCAATGCCTCAACAACCGTATTCTCCACCAAATGGAGCTGTAAATGGTGATGCACGTTTTGGACAAATGCCAAATCAAAGTCAAGCTCCTTCAGGCGTTGAACAAGAAGGGCCTTGGCAAAAAAGTATTCGCAGAAGCAAGCAAACACGAGCTGCCACAAAACAAGTTATTCACACCAGAAAAGATTTAGAGCAGTATCTTGCAAATCAAGGTATAAAGCTATTAACCTCGGCAACCGAATTTCAAGAAAGTGGAAATTTTCTTACTTCAAGCTATGTGGTTTTTACTGGGTTTGAAAATTATCGTGAACGATTGGTAGATTTTTTGGTTCGCTATCCACAGCTCCGCCCCATTGTTGAGGCTATTTCAGTGAGTATTCAGCCAATAAGCAGAGATCTTCATATTAAGAATTTACCACACCAGAGGATTTAAAGAACGGTGTATTCTGAGAGCCATCGTCATTTTGATATTCTCTACTGTCATCCTGAATTTATTTCAGGATCTAAAAATGGAGGGATAAACCCTCCTCTACAGTATCCTCTCAACATGGCGATCCGTGATAGCCGCTACGGTTTGTGATAAACAGTTATTTATGAATTATTCTTTGTTATTTGTTCATTATTATTTATCAACTACCCTTTGTGTCGTCCGAATAAAATAACAAGTGGTGTTTTGATGATGATAACAATATCCATCCACAAGCTCCAGTTTTCTAAATAATACACGTCAAGGGCAACTTCTTGATCGAAATTTAAATCGCTTCGACCGTTTATTTGAGCAAGACCAGTAATTCCTGGTTTAATGTTCAGCACTTTGTAATGATGGCGTTTGTATTTTTTTACCTCACGAGGTTGATGTGGTCGCGGCCCAACAATCGACATATTTCCAAGAAGTACGTTCAAAAACTGAGGAAGTTCATCGATACTTGTTTTTTCAATAAAATTACCAATTCTTGTTGATCGTGGATCGTTTTGAATTTTGTACAAAATACCATCTTTTCGTAAATCATGTTGCTGAATAAGTTTTTCTTCAAATTCTAACGCTTTTTTTGACTGTGGATCAGATTCAGAAGTACAAAATTCTTTTTTTAATCGACGAAATTTAAACAACTTAAACACGTTTCCATCAGGCCCAACTCGATCACTTAAATAAAAAATTGGACCACCATCCTCTTTCTTAATAAGAAATGCAATAAAAAGAAGAATTGGACTAAAAAGAATAAGTGCAAAAACTGAAACAGCAATATCAAACAACCTTTTCAATACAACCATCCAGCCATCGAGCTTGGTATGAATAATTTCCAAATACACATCGAACCCAAAGTTTACCGATTTTACCCCCAAAGCACTATATTGAGCAACTTCTGTTGGATAAAAATAGAACAGAATTTTAGCTCGTTCCGCTAAATAGGCAAGCTGAGTGTGTAGCCCACTATCCTGTCCGCGTAAATATATTTCGGTTACTTCATGAACAATTACTTTTTGCTGAATTTTTTCAAGAAGAGCTTCAGTAAGTTCAGGAAATTCATACACCGTTACCACATCAACACGAGATTTTAAAGAGCGAACAAGTTCTGGTGAATGCTGCCCAATAAGCACAACCGAAGTTTTTGCTTTTCCCAAAAAATAAATTGCACGCCGTCCAAGCCAAAATAGAAGTCGAGCTAAAATAACGCAATACAATGCTAACGCACCACCTATAGCTAAAATAAATCTGCTTACTGGAATTCCCAATGGAAACGTTTCACGATTATATTCGTTGAAGAAAAAGTAGATAATAAGAGTAGAAAGAGTGATGTAAATACCTAAAAATAATCGAGTAAATGTTTGCCATCTATTCCATCGCTGATGAAGATTATAAAGACCTAAAAATGCGTACAACAAAACAATTACAGCACTGAGAATGGCACTAAACAAACCATATTGAACTGGTGTTATATTTTTAATAGTAGAAAAAGTTATATCGAACGCATCCGTTGAGTTCAGTTCAGTTATCCAGCGGTAACGAATTACATAAACAAGAGCACTGCCAAGCATTAATGAGGCAAAATCAAGAAGTGGAAGGAAAGCGGTTTTCCATAAACGGCGAGTAACGGGAAGCATAATTGAATTAAGATGCTATTCAAAGTATTGTGAAATTTGTTTTACTTCTTTTGCTTGATTTGGATCGATAATAAGAAGCCCTTCTTCAGTTTCAACAACAAGAAGATTTTGAGTTCCCACAAAGGCAACTTTTCGCTGAGGGTTCGATAATTTTACTTTATTTCCTTGTCCATTTACTTGAATTTGAAGAGGTTTTTTCGATTTTTCAGCATTTACATCAAGTTCAGAAAGCTGAGGAATTTCAGGAAGATATTGATAAACAGTGTCAAAACTTCCAATATCATCCCACACATCAAGTTTCATTCCAACCATACCTAATTGCTTTGTTTTTTCCAAAACAGCGTAATCAAAGGAGGTTTTTGGCAATGTACGGAAGTGCTCTAAATCGATCTTTTTTTGATCAAAAATAGCATTTAAGGCATGAACTGATTCAGGTAAAACCTGTTCTAAAATAGTAAGAAGTTTTTTGAATGTGAACGAAAAAGATCCAAAGTTCCATAAATAATTCCCTGCGTCTAAAAATGATTGAGCCGTTTGTACATCAGGTTTTTCTTTAAAATTGGTAACAGGTACAACTTGGTCGAATTCTTTTCCGCTATTCTGTTGAGCTATTTCAATATAGCCATACTGAGGTGATGGAAAGGTAGGTTTAATTCCAACTACAATAATATCAAAAAGGTTTTGAAGGAGTGATTGCTCGATTGTTTTTAAGGCTTGATTATGTACAGTTACTGAAGATTGAGGAGTAATGTTGTGATCAGAATGAATAAAAATAATTGGTTCATCAACAGAAGTTCGTGAAGCCACAACCGCGGCATGAGCAACAAC
>Ga0316610_1000061_pt1 | contig 28601 bp, 25 predicted proteins | sample MIS2017111B_MG_FD_207677 | JGI IMG/M metagenome (GOLD analysis project Ga0316610, IMG submission 207677) | Microbial mat bacterial communities from Middle Island sinkhole, Lake Huron, Michigan, United States - MIS.2017.111B | ecosystem: Environmental > Aquatic > Freshwater > Lake > Sediment... | reverse complement strand
TATTCTGAACTTCAAGTCGGTGACGGTGGCGTTCACGAATTTGAGTAGTTCCGTATAACTGAGCTGCAAGCGAATGATCTTTCAATGTGCAATCGTATCCTCCAAGTCTCATTGTTCCACCTTTTTTGTGGATATTTTCTTGCCCTGGAATGTAATCAATCAAAACATCTTTTTCTTCTAAATCTGCTCTTGTTTCAAACATTTCACTTGTTACCGCATTTAAACCACACACTGAACGTGCAAATTCAACAACTGCCATTTGGAGTCCTAAACAAATACCTAAATAAGGAATATTGTTTTCTCGAGCATATTTTGCTGCTAAAATTTTCCCTTCCATCCCACGATTTCCAAAACCACCAGGAACTAAAATACCATCAACTTTCTTCAACCTTGCCCATTCATTTTCATCGTTTTTTTCTAATAACTCAGAATCAATAAATGTTGGAGAAACTTCTACTTTATTCGATACTCCTGAAATTTTAAGCGATTCAAGTACGCTTAAGTACGCATCACTTAATTTGGCATATTTTGCTACTATTCCAATAGAAATAATTCTTTTTTGTCCGTCAAGATTTGCTGAGATTGTTTGAAAATCATCGAAAAAATGAGGAATATTGTTTGTTACTTTCTTTCCTGTAAAATCAGACAAAATATCTAGCAAGGAAGTTTCAGTTAAATATGGTGGAACTGCATAAATATTTGGCATGTCTGGTACTGGAATAACGTGATCTTCATCAACATTTCCGAACAAGGCAATTTTTCGAAGGTTCTCAGCAGAAAGGTGCTCACCATCGTGCTGAATTTCATATCGAGCAACAAGAATATCTGGTTGCAGACCGCTGTGAAGCAAATCGCGAACAGAAGTTTGAAATGGCTTTGTTTTATATTCACCACTACATTGTAAATAGGGAACATAGCCAAGATGAACATGTAATACTTGATGCTTGTGCAACTGTTTAAATTGACGCATCGATTCTAAAAAAACTTCACCTTCAATGTCTCCTGTTGAGCCTCCAATTTCAATAATTCGAACGTGATTTTGCTCTCCATTTAATACAGAATTTTCAACATTTCGTGAGAAGCACTCTTTAATATAGTTCGTTACATGAGGAATAATTTGTACATTTTTTCCAAGGTAAACACCTTCTCGCTCTTGTTCTAAAATTGCTGAATAAATTTTCCCAGAAGTAACTGATGAAATTCCTGTTAAATTTACATCTAAAAATCGTTCGTAGTGACCTAAGTCTAAATCGGTTTCACTTCCATCATCAAGCACATACACCTCTCCATGCTCGTAAGGCGACATTGTTCCTGGATCTACGTTTAAATACGGATCCATTTTTACAACATCAACCGAATAACCTGAAGATTTCAACAATAAACCAATTGAAGCGGCGGTAATACCTTTTCCAAGTCCTGAAACTACACCACCAGTAACAAAAATATAATGTGCAGACATATTCTTTGTGTCAACCACGAATCAATATTGTTGTCAATTGCAATTCATTCTTTTTTTTGACAAATTTATATCAAACGTACATGATAAAAGTCCGTATCTTATCCAGATTGGAAACAGTCTGAGATTCATTGAACATAATCAGATATTTTAACTTTTTTGAATTCTAAGTGTTAAGCTGGCTTTTCTTTTCTTGACGGATTTCAAATCCTTATTTATGGTTTTCATATATATCGTTTTATGATTAGCCATGCAATTTTCGAAGGTTTCAAAAACCTTGTTCGTTCACTTTCTATTAGTGCAACCGCCATTTCCGTTATTTTTATCACTCTTTCAACGGTAATGCTTGTTTCAACAGCAACAAATATATTTGGTACAGCAATTCGCCAGCTTGATAATCAAAATGCTATTATTGCATTCATAAAAGCTGATATAAAAACTGAAGATATTCCTGCTATTCAAAAGCGATTAGAGGCAATTCCAGAAATAAAAGAGGTGAAATATATTGATGATGAAGCAGCTCGAAAAGAATTAGAAAAAAATGACCAAAATGCTGGTAGTCTTATTCAAACTCTTCGTGATTCCAATATTGGTCTCGATTTAGCATATTTTAACCTTACACCAACCAAGTCAGAGTCGTATTCTACAGCTCTTGAAAAAGTTCGCAATTCTGATTTTAAAGATGTTATTGATCAAGTAAGAAGTAGCCAAGATTTTGCAAATGCTTTAGAAACATTTTATAATTGGACACGTTGGGGAGGGCTTGCAATGGTTGCAATGTTTACTATTATCTCAATTTTAGTGTTGATGAATATTTTACGAATTACTATTTACAATCACAAGCAAGAAATTGAAATTATGCGTTTGGTGGGGGCAACAAATAATTACATTCGTGGGCCATTTATTGCCGAAGGTGCGATGTATATTCTTATTAGTTCAGGGTTAGCACTTCTTCTTTTTGTTCCTGCTCTTAACTTCGCTCTTCCATGGATTCGTGATTGGCTTCGCATTACTGATGCTGCAGCTATTAGTTCACTTCTTTTCCAAATATATATTAGTTTTGCTATTGTTATTGTTGCTGCAACAGGTGCTGGTTCTTTTACAGCATACTACGCCACTCAAAAATATCTTGATTTCTAGGGTGTTGTTTTATCGATAAATCAAATGTATGACTTACGAAGAATATCTGGACACTGTGCGTGAGGTAAATCGATTGCGAAACGAAGTTCATTTGTTTAATACTGAAGAAATTAGCGAATCTGCGTTAGATGATTTAAAGCATAAAATAACTCTTTTTGAAGAGAAAAACCCGCAACTTATATCACCGAATAGCCCAAACTACACCATTGCAGGAGGTATTGCCGAAGGATTTAAAAAATTTAAGCATACGCGAAGAATGCTTTCTTTGAATGATATTTTTTCTTTAATCGAGCTTGAAGAATGGGAAAAACGTTGGCAAAATTTTCTTGCAAAAAATAATCCAGTTGTTGATACAATTCAACCTACTGACGGTAATAATACTGATACCAATATCAGCAAAAACCAAGATGATGACCTTTTTTCAATTTCAGACAATAATCAGCCCTCAAAAAAAATAGAATCAAACGATTTAGGTCTATTTGGTGAGGAAAATGAACAAGCTGAAAATCCAAAAAATCAGGATCGCCAAGAGTATATTTGTGAACCAAAAATTGATGGCCTTGCTATTAGCCTTCATTATAATAATGGTAATTTAGTGGCCGCTGCAACTCGTGGCAATGGCTGGGAAGGGGAGGATGTTACTGAAAATATTCGTCAAATTAAGTCAATTCCTCAACATATTCAAGATTCTAGACAACTTGAAGTGCGAGGTGAGGTTTTTCTTACCAATGAAGATTTTGATAATCTCAACAAATCAATTACCCAAGGACACCAACTTGGAAAAATGGGGAAAGTAGGGGAGGAGGCGGTATTTGCTAATCCTCGAAATGCGGCAGCAGGAACATTGCGTCAGCTTGATTCACGTATTGTGGCTCAGCGAAATTTAAGTTTTATTGCTTACAATGTTTATGTGAATAGCATTGATGAATAGATGAAAATCTCATTATCACAAACAAAAATTCCCCTCGTGAGGGGTGCCTCGTAGAGGCGGGGTGTTTCCCCAGGTTACAAGTTAAATCGATTATGAACTGAGTTCTAAAGTGTCTTCATTATTTCAGATAACAACGGGAATAAATCAGCAATATTTTCTTTTTTATAACTCAAAAAATGTTCAGTAACAGTTTTAATACTAGCTGAATATGCCTGATTTTCCTGATAAACAGCCACAATTGGAATATCAAAAGCATTCGCCCAGCCAAGCTCTATGCCTTGACCAGTTGAAGGGTAGCTAACTTCAGCAAGAATGAGATCAAACTTTCGTGTTTTAAACATTTCCAAACTAGAATATGAATGTTGACTCAATTCATGAGGAAGAATAATAGTATGTTCTGTATTCAAGTCTGACTCTCTAATTGGTAAATATAACTCTTTCTGGAAATCAAAAGCTCGAGAATGCGTTACATAAATGGTCATATTCTAACGAATAAGTTGATCCCAGTCGATTACAAATTTATCAATTCCTTGTCGAGTAAGTTGATTGTTAACTTCAAAACTTTGCCAAACTTTATCTTCTAATTCAATATTTTCTTGATATTCAGGGGCTTTTGTGCCGTTTGCTTCAGGTCGAAAATCGCTGCTAGGAATTTCATATCCATTTTCTGCCCATTGAGTAAGATAGGCTAGGGGAGCAGTTATTATATCAGCACCAACAGCTAACGCACCTAAAAATTGTTCGTATGAACGAAAACTACACGCCAAGGTTTCTACATGCCCATCACTTTTTTCTTTATATAAACGAATAACATGGCTTAAATTCGCTATTCCATCAACACCGTTATCATACAGCCGACCCACAAATGAAGAATAAAAAACATCACTTTTTTTTGCTCCAACTGTTGCTGCATAAACTGCCGCCGCTTGTTGTTGATCGAAGGCAAGTGTCATATTCACCTTTATCCCCACTTCTATACATTTTTCTGCGGCTGTTAACCCAGCTTGACTTGTAGGAAATTTAATATGAGCATTGGGAATCCAGCTATTCATAACCTTTGCCTGCTCAAACATTTCATCTGCTGTTGTTCTGTGAGTGGCGTAAACTTCAATAGAAACCGATCCGTTTGGAATAAGTGAAGAAATTTCAGTTACCATTGTTTTGTATCGATTCAGTAATTCTTGCGAGGTAAATCGTTTCCCTGTTTGAATGTATTCTTGAACTTGTGGGCTACGAGCTACGAGGGTAGGGTTAGTAGTTTGTCCGTCTAAAAAGCCGAGAATTTCAAGTGCTTTTCGAGTTTCTTGAACATCACCAGAGTCAAGAAAAATTTTAGTATGAAGGTTATTTGGACGCATAAAATTTGTACATTTAAAGTTCGATTGTAACTTAAGCTATCTAAATGCTGGAAAAAATGAAACCTTCTGTCAAGTTTATAAAACGATAAATTTAGAGCCTTCCCAATTTTAATCTATTACAAATGGAACTGATCTACAATTCTCAAAATAGCCGATACATGTTGTCTTGACAGTGGATGTGTTTCGGTCTAACATCGTATTCATAGTGTTAGATATGTTTTTTTACTCAATTTTGCCAAATAAGTACCTTCCAATAGAATTTCTTACATATTCTTATTCAGAGAGGCTTTTACCTGGTCAACTAGTATTTATACCAATTGGTTCAAAAAAATACGTTGGAGTGGTATTAGAAGAGGTCGATTTTTCAAAGGTTAACATTGATATAGAAAAAATCAAGTCGATTAGCGAAATAATACCATTTTCTTTGTTGCCACATCATATTTCATTTTTGTTTAGCTTTTCATACAATACATTTAATCGTCCAGGTGAAGTTCTTGATTTTATGGTGAGAACAATTATTGATTTGCCAAAAGCAACACTCAAAACATTAACTGAGAATTATCAGAGCAAGTTAGAAAAAAAATTAGATGACGCATCTCAAAAATCTACTGCAATTGATCAGCCTATTGATGAAAAACCAATAGTTGAAGCATTGCTTGATATTGAGATTACACTACGTATAATATACATTATACGAACCAATATATTGAATAAAATGAAAAACCTCATAGAATTCAATCAAAAAGGTAACTTTGTATTTCTTATTATCGTTCCTGAAAATAAGGTTTTAGATGATATTTATGAAAAATGGGTCGAAATTGAAGCCGATTTCATCTCTGAACTGAAAAAATTAGCTGATGATACCATTTTACAGTCTGATTTTAAACATCTTGAGAACATATTAAAAGTATACACATTTTCTGCGAAGTCTGGAGTAAAAACTCGTCGTGGATTTTTGCATGATTCATTGTTTGATTTACTACCAACATTTTCAATTGTTATTGGTACACGCTCCGCTCTTTTCTTACCCTACCCACATCTTAATAATATCTACTTAATTGATGAAGCAAATAATTTACACATTCAAGATCAGAACAGCGTGTATTTTGACACCAGAGATGCTGTCTTTTTGTTATCGCAAAGTTATAAAACATCACTTACTTTTTTAAGTACCCTTCCTTCAATTCGTCTTCAGCATTTTTATTCTGAGGCTGTTTTAGAGCAGTACATGAATAATGTGTTATTAAAAGATAAAAACCTTCCAGAAGTACGCTATTTTGAACGTGCTGTAAAAGACGATAATTTTGACTCAATTTTAGGTATTATTCACGACAACGTACTTGATACTCATTTTTCACTTGAAGATTCTCAAGAATAGTTTTAATTTGTTGCTGAAAAAATTCTAAATCACCAGAGGTGGTAAATGTTACAGTTCCATGAGCTGGTAGATATTGTTGATGATTAGCAAGATACTGAATAAGTTTTTGTGCAACTAAATTTGACTGTGAAATAAGAGTAGGGATAGAAAATTGAGTGTTTGAGTAGATATGTTTCAACTCTTCCAAAATAAATTGCGAAGCAAGTGGATAATGAGTACAAGCTAATATGATAGCGTTAGGCTGAGATTCTCCGTTTGAAAGATTTTGAGCAAGTGGTTTCAAAGCAAAAGAAATAGATTCTTTGATGAGCTGTTCTTCATTTTTTTCAATTGCATCAGCAAGCCCAGAAGCAGGTAAGTTGATAATATTGTTAACCCCTACCCTGTTAAGCTCTTCTTGATAAAAGCCCGACAAAACAGTTGCTTTTGTTGCCATGAGGGCAATTTTTGGTATGTATGTGAGGTTTTTTTCGTTTTTTAAGATAAATTTTTCTTCAAGATATTCACTTACTGGGCGAATAATACCCAAAACTTTATGTTCAGGATAATACATTGGCAGCCACTCTTGTTGAATATAACGAACAGAATAAGCTGTTGCCGTATTACACGCAAGTACAACTAACGTACATCCACGGCTAAAAAGGTACTGAACTGCCTGAATTGTAAGCTGCTGAATTTGCTGAGGGGTTTTATCTCCATACGGACAATTGATAGAATCGGCATAATATTCTACTGCCGTATTCGGAAAAAGCTTGATATATTCAGCTAAAATAGTAATTCCCCCTACCCCAGAGTCGAAAAAACCAATTTTTGATTGAATGTTCGTCATAAAAAATGATAATTGATTATAAATGATTCTACTGTCGCAAATTGCCTTGCTGTCATATTGAATTTATTTCAGTATCTTGAGGAATAATCTGGATAAAATACATAATCGGTTGAACTCATAATCTCGGCAGAAACACCCCGTCCGCTATAGCGTCCACCCCTCAAGAGGGGAATTTTTAGTTGGTATAGTTTACTCAGCATCTATCAATTATCAATAATAAGCTATCATTAAGATAGAATTTCCTCTAAAATTTGTTTAAATTTAGCAGGGTTTCCTTTTCCTTTACTTTCTTTCATACATTGACCAACTAAAAAGCCAATTACTGCTATTTTTCCAGCTTTATACTGAGCAACAGGTTCTGGGTTTGCTTCAATTGCAACATCCACAAAAGCACGCAAACTGGTATCGTCACTTAACTGCATTAATCCATGAGTTACCACAATTTCTTCTGCCTCGAGATCTTTATTTTGAAGGAGAATATCGATAGCTTTTTGAAGACCTTGGTTGTTTATTTTTTCTTCAGAAAGAAGGCTGGATAACGACAAAATATTGCGAACGCTCATTAAATCAGTAATACTTTTTTCTTCTTTGTTGGCTATTCCAATAAGGTTAACGGTAATAATATTTGCAACTGTTTTTATTGTTTTTGGAGCAATATCAACTTTTGACGCAATAACCTCATCAAAAAGGTTGCCAACTTCAGGCTGAGTAACAAAAGTATTCGTAACTTGAAGAGATAAATCGAGTGCTAAATATCGATTTCGCTGAGCTGCTGGAAGTTCGGGTAGAGATGACAATTCAGGCAATTCGTTGCGGGCTATTTCCAAAATTTGCAAATCTGGTTCGGGAAAGTATCGGTAATCCATTGCATCTTCCTTACTTCGCTGTGTTACCGATTTATTTAATTCATCTTTCCAACCTCGCGTTTCCTGATCGGGAATTGTGCCTGATTCAAGAAGTTTTTCTTGCCGTTTCATTTCGTATTCAATTACTCGACCCAGAGAGCGAATTGAGTTAATATTTTTTGTTTCAACACGATACGGAGGGAGTTGATTATTTGCTTGTTGCTCATCGTTTTGCAAACTTACATTGCAGTCAAAACGCATCTGACCTTTATCCATATCTCCATCGGAAATTCCTAAACGGCGAACAAGAAGCTGCAATTCAGCCACAAAAGCCATCGCTGCAGCAGCAGAATGAATAACGGGTTCAGTTACAATTTCAATAAGAGGGGCACCACTTCGGTTGAAGTCTACCATGGTTTTTCCGCCTGCGTGTAATAGTTTTGCCGCATCTGTTTCCAAATGTGCTCTAGTAAGAAGTACTGAGGATTTTTCAAACTGCCCTGTTTCCCGATCTTCAATATAGAAATCGATATGGCCACCAACTACAATAGGGTTATCGTACTGGCTAATTTGATACCCAGCAGGTAAATCAGGATAAAAATAGTTTTTTCTATCCCAGCGAGTTTTCTCGGGAATTGTTGCCTCAACCGCAACACCAAGTTGCATAGCTTTTTGCACGGCAGCTTTGTTCAAAAGTGGCAAAGCACCAGGTTGCCCAGTACAAAATTCACAAATATTTTTATTTGGTTCATCAGGAGCATACTCGTTTAAGCAGCGACAAAAAAGTTTGGTTTTTGTATTCAGCTGAACGTGAATTTCAAGTCCGATAACAGGGCGATAAGACATATACCTCTTAATTTGAACAAGCTGAGGAAAAATGTCAAGGGGTTATGAAATACGAAGTTGAGAATTCAAAAAGCGAAATAATAGCCAGTATGATGGAGGGGTAAACCCTCCTCTACTTTGTGATAATCCTTTTAAGATCCTGAAATAAATTCAGGATGACAGTGGTAAGTGTCAGGGTGAGAGTAATTCCATCGGAGAATAACAACACTCACTGAGGTAAATTTATTTTATGATTTCACCAAATACTCTTTTGTAAGTACTTTGCTTCGTTCAACTCCAGGTTGGTTGTAAGTATCAATATTTAAAAGTTCGCCAACAAATGCTGTTGAAAATTGGAAAAACATGAAGAGTTCGCCTAAGGTTTTTTCGTTTACTTCATCAATTTGAATGGTTACGGAAGGTCTACCAGATTCGGTTAAACTTTGACGAGTTGCTTGAAATTCTGCATCTAACAAATCAGAAAAGCTTTTATTCTTCAAATAATCGAGCGATTGTGGAAGTTGTTGATTCGTAATTGGCAACAACACTTGATGATTTTTCACTTCAATAAAAATAAGCAATTTATCGTTTGGGCCTTCTTTGAAAAGCTGCATTTGACTGTGCTGATCGGTTGCTCCAATGGCTGGAATTGGCGTAATACCAGTATGAACCACCTCACCGTTTAAGTTAAATTCCTTTCCGATTGATTCACTAAGTAGCTGCACATACCAATTTGCAAAGGTTGCCAAACGTGAAGAATATGGCATAACAACGTTCATATTTTTCCCTTTTTGACTTAGAAGAAGTTGAGTTGCTGCCAACGTTAATGCATCGGTATTTTTCCCAGATAGTGTGTCTTGGGCAAGATTATGAGCGGCTTGTAACATTGCTTGAATATCAAAACCTAATATGGCTAATATGAGAAGCCCAACAGGAGTAAGTACGCTAAATCGCCCCCCTACATTTGGTGCAATAGGGAATGATGGAACATCTAATTCTTCAGCTTGAGAGCGTAAATACCCATCTTTTGGATCAGTTACAAACACAAAATGATCGGCAACCGATAGCCCCTGCCCTTCAATTTGATCTTTAAAGAAAAGATATTGAGCAACCGTTTCAGGAGTTCCACCCGATTTTGTTTGCACCAAGAACAATGTTGTGGGTAAATTGATGATATTTGCAACGTGATTAGTAACGTACGGATCGATATTATCGAGTGTGTGGATATTTATATCTTTTGACTTCGTATAATATAAAGCATCGAGAAGTGTTTTCGGCCCAAGCATGCTTCCCCCAATACCAAGAATAACAATATCGGTATATTTACCTTGAATTGATGAGGCAAACTGGTTAATTTGTTCAGCTAATTCAACATCGGCTGTAATATCAACCCAACCTTGTTTTCTGGTATGAAACTGCTGAATAATTTCATCTTTACGTTGCAAAATAGTGTTAATTTCGGATGAAGAAATTGAATGTTCTGGGGTTTGTGTGAAAACAGATTGTAATTGCTGAGTGGTTAAAGAAAGCATAAAATGAGGATTTAAAAATGTATGTAAAGACTTCTTGAAGCTATAAAATAGCAAAGTCACTCTGTCAAGATGGAATGAATTAATCGATCTTGAAAGCTAAATGATGTTCATTAAAATTCCCCTCTTGAGGGGTGCCCAAAGGGCGGGGTGGATTTACCTAAATTATGAGCACAATCGATTATGGAATGTAGTTGATTATTCCTCAAGATCCTGAAACAAGTTCAGGATGACGGGAGGCTCAGTAAGGATAACAAACCACAAACTCGGTGCATTTATCCTAAATCAATCCCTCCAATATCTTCTCCTGTGGCGTAAACATCCCGTGATTTTGAACCGTTCGCTGGGCCAACCAAGCCTTCTCGCTCCATCTGCATCATAATTTTTGCAGCTTTTGGATACCCAATTCCCATCATTTGTTGTAAAAACGAGGTTGATGCTTTTTGATACTGAACAACAATGCGTCTGGCTTCTTCATATGTATCGTCTCCATCGTTATCACTTGCTGATTCCATCATTCCAGGAATATTAATTTTTTCCTTTGGTCGGCCTGTTACATCAGCATTCATGTTTCCAAAAATTTTCAGTTCATCTGCTTGACGTTTGAGAAAATCAACGCATTTTTTTACTTCGCCATCTTCAACAAAAGGCCCTTGAAAACGAATGGCATGCATCGAACTTGGTGTAACAATAAGCCCGTCTCCCTGCCCTAACAACTTTTCAGCACCACCTTGATCTAAAATTACCCTACTATCAATTTGAGAAGCAACGGCAAAAGCAATACGTGTTGGTATATTCGCCTTAATAAGCCCTGTTACAATATGAGTGTCTGGTCGCTGCGTACCAAGCACGATATGAATTCCAACCGCACGAGCCATTTGGGTTAAACGCACAACAATAGGCTCAACTTCCGATTTTGCAAGCATCATTAAGTCTCCGAGCTCGTCAATAACTGCAACAATGTACGCCATGGTTTCTGTTTTTGCAACCCGAGCGAAACTGTTATAATCGGCAATGTTTCTTCTTCCGTTATCTTCAAGCAATCGATACCGTCTGTCCATCTCTAATACAAGCCATTTTAAGGCATTCACTGCTTTTTCAGCATCGGTAATAACAGGCGACAGTAAATGAGGAACCCCTTCATACAATTTTAACTCAACTCGTTTCATGTCAATTAAAATAAGCTGTAAATCTTGAGGTGAATAGCGATAGAGAAGACTGAGCAACAGTCCATTTATCCACACCGATTTTCCAGCACCAGTGGCACCTGCCACCAAAAGATGAGGCATTTTTGATAACGCATAAATAAGATTATGACCTGAAACGTCTTTTCCTATGGCGATAGGAAGATCACCCTCGTAATTTAAAAACTTGTGAGTTTGAATAATATCACGCAAACGAACTTGCGATTTTTGAGTATTTGGAATTTCAATACCAACTAAACTTTGCCCAGCAATAGGAGCTTCAATACGAATATTTGGTGCAGCAAGTGCAAGGGCTAAATCACGCTGAAGAGAGTCGATGGTTGAAAGTTTCACTCCGTTTGCTGGTTTCATGGTGTACTGTGCAACCGTTGGGCCTACGAATGTATCGTACATTTCAACTGAAATACCAAAATGCCCAAGAGTTTGTTTAATAATTTCCTTATTTTTATCAATATCTCCTGGTTCCACTTTTGTTCTATTTTCTTTCAAAATGTCGAACGCTGGCAAATTCCAAGGATAAAATGCCGCTGGCTGAGTTGAAGACGTAGTTGTGGATGAGGTTGTTTGAGCTACAGCCGCTACTCCACTGGATTGCATTTCCATTACCCCAGAAGCATCATCACTAGTAGCAAAACTAAAAATTTGTTTTGGTTTAACGGCGGCTTTTTTTTGTACAGGTGATGAAGTAACGTCAACCACTTTTGGCTGGTTTACAACTGGTCTATCTTCCTCTTCTTTTGCTGTTTTTACTGAAGCTGATGATGATTTTGATTTGTGTGCTGACGAAGAAGATTTTGTATTTGCATTTGATGGTGAGGTTCGAAGTGGATCTAAACGATCGTCTGTTTCATCGATAGCATCAGTATTTTCAGGTTGTGCCTCAAAAAAATCAGGAATAAAATTCCACAACTCTTTGGGATTTCTTATTACTTTCAAAATGTTAGAAGTAAAATCAACAAAGGTAAGCTGAGAAACCAAGAAAAATCCAATTAAAAAGATAGCAAAAAGCATGAAAAATCCACCAAAACCACCAAATTTACCAAACACAAGTGGATACATAAAAAAGCCACTTACCCCACCACCAATACGGTTTTGCGAAAGTTGCTCAAGATCGGTTATTCCTTCGAAAAAACTAAAAAATCCATTCACTGAAATCATAATAAACCCAACCCCCCAAATAAGCCGAGAATTAAGTGCTTCAACTGGCTGTCCGCTTTGTTGAATTCTGAACAAAACCCCTGCCATTGCAAAAAAAAGGATGGGAAACAAAAAAGCTCCACGACCCAGAAGTATAACCGCAAAGGAACCAAGCGTACCGCCAACACTTCCAGCAAGACCAAAAAGTGATAAATAGGTAAATGCCCCTGTGGCAATAAGAAGAACGATACTTATAGATAGCTTAGTATTTGCATCCAGCTGAGGAAACATTTTAGAAAGATTGAACATAACTGTGTGTAGGGTTGTGGTTTGATTCTTCCTAAAGACTAAGAAGAAAACGAAATTCCGTCAAGATGGGTTTTTTACCGATTCAACCTATTTTGAAGATAGGAATAGTTTGCTTCAATAACCTGTTTTTGATGATTAAAAAGCTGATCAGATAGATGCAAACATGTTTTTTTATCGATTTCAGAAATGGGTAACAGCACAAACGTTTCGCTTCGCACCCAAGGTTGTCCTTCTTTTTGTTCTGGTCGAATACCAATTTTCAGCCGCCAAATATCAGCAGGACCGAACCCGAATGAGGCAACATGCCGATACACGTCATCAATACCTTTATGCCCTGCACTTCTCCCCCCCTTCACTAATTTAACCGCACCTTCCAATTGGTCGCTGTCATCCTGAACAATAATGAGGGTGCTATTTTGAGCTGAATATTTAAAAAATGAAAGAAACTGAGATAGCGGTTTTCCACTGGTATTCATGTATTCACTACTATATAAAAATGCAATATCATTTGACTTCGTATAATAATATCCGTCTTTTGGTTGAAACAAACAATCGTTTTTTTGTGCCCATTTTTCGGTAATAATTCTGCCAACGTTGTGCTTGGTTGCTACATATTTTGCCTCATTATTTCCTAATCCGTATACAATGATCATATTTTTAACGATTCAATTTCCGATTTATTACTTACCACAACAACCTGCTTTTGTTCAAACGCTTTGGCAAGCTCATCATACAAATCAACAACATCCTGATATGTTACATTGTTCAAACGTTCAAGATACTCATTATAGCTTTCAGCCTTCCCGTAAGATAATAGCCGTTCGCTCATAAACTTCGTTTCACTTCCTAAATTATCAGCCGCCATTTCAATTTTTTTGTGAATAAGGTTTTTGAAAATGTTAAATTTACTGAGCGGAAGATATTTCTGAACATCGGAAAGTGTTCGTTTAATGTTATCTACAATAGGCACAATATTTTGAATTTCACAGCCGCACGTAAGTTGTAGCATATTCATATCTTGTCGAAAATTTCCACTAATTCCGTAAATAAGCTGTAATTCATCACGAAGAATATCGTGCAGCGTTCCACCAAATTTAATAAAAAGATTATCGAACATTACAATAGCTGGAGTATTTGAAAATGATATATTCAATGGAATATAAATAGTTAATTCGGCATGTTCACTTGCAAGTGAATGAACAATCGGGCGATATGAAAATGGCTGAAGTTCATTTTTTGGTTTGAAATTGATAGGTCGCAAATGAGTGGTATCTTGAATGAGATTCGCCGATTCAAGATGATTTTGCAAGAAAGTATCAATAGAATGAGATATTTCACCAACCTCTTCAAGTCCTCCACCGCTAAGCATAAAAAATAGATGAGAAGTAGATAAGTTTTGTTGATGAAGCTCGTGAAAGTCAGCAAGGGTTGTTTGAGCCACCAAATCAGGATCGCCAAGAGGATCTACTGTTTCTACTGAATCGGCAGTAAATATGGCACGAATAGTATCGTAATACAATCGATAGCTTGGATCGCCACGATATTCACTGGTTTCACGCAAAACTACCTCTCGTTCACGTTGCAGAATTGATTGATCAAACGTTGGTGCAAAAAACATTTCAAGCAATATATCAAACATTTTGTTCACATCTGATTTGTGCCCACTGGCATTTAAGGCCATAACCAAGTCGGAAGTGTAAGCGTTCAAATTAATATTCTCCTGAAAGGAATATTGTTTTAACCCTTCAAAATCAAGATTTTTTGTACGAGAGGCAATACAATGTTCAAGCAAATGTTTTTTACCACGATGTTGAGGCGGCTCGAACCAACTTCCTCCGTTCGAATATAAAAAATCAAGTTTTGCCGTTGAGCGATTCAGTGGCTGAGTTATAATATGAATGTTCGGAATTTGATGCTGAGTGTACATATTAGATCTCTTAAAAAACAAAACAAGGGATGTCAAAGTTGAGATACTGTCATCCTGAATTTATTTTAGGATCTAAAAAGCAGATTTGTAATAATAGAGAGATAAACCCTCTTCTCCTTTACAATTTTGAATTTTCCATTCTTACTGAGATATATGTCAAAACTTCCCATTTCCGATATTATTAAGCGTTGGAATGATCTGAACGAAAAGTTGAATAACACAACTGAAACTGATCAGCTTATTGCCCTTGGTATGCAGCAAAAAAAGCTCCAGCAGCAGTTCGATTTAGCTAACCGAATTGAACACCTTGAGCACGCCCTTGCTGAAAATAAAAAGCTTCTTGAAACCCTTAATTCCGACACGGATGCAGAAATGGTTGAGCTTACTGTTGAAGATAACACTGCAATGAGTGAAGAACTGTTACACAGCGAACAGGAGCTTCTTGGTTACCTTGCCCCTACGGATGAGCGTGATGAGAAAAACGTAATTATTGAACTTCGTGCAGGTGCAGGTGGCGATGAAAGTACTCTTTTTGCGGGAGAATTATTAAAATCATACTCAATTATGGCTTCACAATTGGGGCTTGGGCTGAAAATTATTTCTGCCAGTGAAAATACTCTTGGCGGCTACAAAGAAGTAATTGCCGAAATTCACGGTAGTGACGCATATAGTTGGTACAAATACGAAGCTGGTGTACATCGAGTTCAACGTGTTCCTGCAACGGAAAAACAAGGTCGAGTTCACACTTCCACCATTTCAGTTATTGCCATGCCACTTATTGAAGCAGATGATAAAGATTTTCAATTGAATATGGATGAGGTTGAAATTATTGCCACCACCAGTTCAGGAAAAGGTGGGCAAAGTGTAAACACAACCTATTCAGCTATTAGCGTACGCCACTTACCAACAAATATTATTGCACAGTGTCAGGATGAGCGAAATCAGGCTCAGAATAAAGTAAAAGCGTTGCGAGTGCTTACCACCCGTGTGTACGATTTTTATGAACAACAACGAAGGGCAAAAGAATCGCTAGAACGAAAAATGCAGGTATCATCAGCCGATCGTAGTGAAAAAATTAGAACCTACAACTTCCCTCAGGACCGTGTAACTGATCACCGTTACAATTACAGTTGGAATCAAATTGAAACTATTATGGCTGGCGGTATTTTAGATGTTATAAAAGACATCAAACGCCTCGAAGCCGAGCGAGTTATTGAACAATTAGGAAACGAAGATTAATCAGAGGATTAACCATTTCGTTATCAAGATTACAAAACTTTTGAACAAAAAAATATGCAAGGGAATAAGATTATTTTATCGAAAAGCGAAAAAAATAAATATAGTAATTTTGCTGTCTTAAACCCGTCTGTTATTATAGAAAACAAGCAACTTTATTTTTATTACAGAAGTGTAAATATAGAAAAGATTTCCTCTATTTCATTATGTTTATTAGAGAACGATGAAATTGTAAGCTGTAGGCCTCACCCTGTAATATTACCTGAATATGAATACGAGTGTAAAGGTGTTGAAGATCCTAGAATAGTAAAAATTAATTCTACTTTTTATTTAATTTATACAGCATATGATGGTGTAACTGCCAGAATAGCCGTAGCGATTTCACAAAACGGAATAGATTTTACTAAAAAAGGGATCATTTCTCCACAATTAACATACAGGAAGGTTTTGAACCTCATTTCAGAAAATAATAACTTACAATTAAAAGACAAATATATAATGTATGGAGAAGAATATATTCAAAACGCAGGTGAGAATATGATATTGTGGGACAAGGATGGAATTCTTTTTCCTCAAAAAATAAATGGGAAATTTGCTTTGTTACATCGTATATATCCAAGCATACAACTTATTGAATTCGACTCTTTTGAAGAATTACAACAAGCTGATTTTTGGGAAGAAAAAATAAAAAATATTCATAATGATATTGTGTTAAACCCAAAATATTGGTTTGAGAATAACTATATTGGTGGGGGTTGTCCACCTATTGAAATACCTGAGGGTTGGTTATTTGTTTACCATACTGTAGAATTAACAAATAGTGGTAAAATATACCATGCTTCTGTGGCCTTATTAGACAAAAATAATCCTAGAATAGAATTATCGAGAATGAAAGAACCTTTGTTTTCACCTAGCTCAAGTTGGGAAAAAGCAGGTTGGATTGACAACGTTGTTTTCCCATCGGGTGCTTATTTAAACGGTGATAAATTACACATTTATTATGGTGCGGCTGATAAATATGCAGCTGTAAAAATTTTTGATATGGAAACAATCAAAAAAAAGCTAAATGTTTAAATTGTTAAACAGAATGTTTGCCCATAAAAAAACGATAACAGATTCTGCTCCGTAGTGATTTTTAATACCTACCAAGTCAATACCATCTGCACAAGCAAAATCCGTTTTTCTTATAAGTGTTTTTTTAAAAATATTATTACCATAAAACCAGCTATACCAGTCCTGTATTTTATTTAAAGTTGTTTCATCTTTATAAATTCTGTATAATTTTTCTAAAAATATAACCATAAAACCAGCATCAATTGGTTGCTGTCCATAAATGTCTCGTGTAATGCGATTTATTGGTTGCCATTCTCTATTACCAACAGGGGCAGGTATTATGCCAATTCGCATATAATTTTCTAGTGTTTCTAAAGAATGAAATGCTATGTTCTTTATATTATTACTGATATGTTTATCATGAGTAAATTCTTCCAAATAAACAAGCAACGAATAAGGTAATATGGCATTAGCATATGTAAGTTTATCTTCAAACCAGTAAAAACCAGATGCATCCGAATCGGATGAGTGTGTATTTTTAATTGAAAAAGCACTCATTATTTCCTCTGCTAAGGTATCAGATAACGTTTTATTTTTTAATAAACTAGAGCCAATTAATAAATAACTTTTAGTTCTAATATATGGCTGTTTTATAATAAAGTCTAGGTTTATGTTAGATAAAATATGTGAACATCTTTCTTTTTGAAAATTTTGTTGTATTGCAAAGGCTAATGCCCAAAAAGCTAAAGCAGTGGCATCATAAGAGGCGGGATAGGTTCTTACTGTTTTATCTGCATGAAAAAATCCTATAAATAAACCATCTTTTAATGATTTTTCTATATAATTTAAACACACATTCGCTTTATCAACATTTTTTAATAAAATAAAAACTATCATTGCTCTTGAAGAATCGTCTAGTGCATAACCTTCTTCTGTTAAAATTTCTTTTTCATTGGCATGTTGCCAAACACCAAAGTCGTCTGTTAAAAAATCTAAATAGTTTGGGATAGGTATATTATCATTCATATTTTGATAAAATAAATTATTTGTTCATTTCCTTGAACAACGAAATATATTTGTTTGCTACAACTGGCCATCTCATCTCTTTCCCTACATTATATGCATTTTTTTTATAACGTTCAAACAAACTTTTATCAGAAAATACGTTCATTACAGACTGAGCGATTGCTTCACTATTTTTGAAAGGAACTAATATGCCGTTATTATTATTTAACATATTTCTTGCGTATTGAAAAGGCGTAGATATACATATTTTGCCAGCACCCATAGCATATGCTAGCGTACCTGATGTGGCTTGCTGAGGATCTAAATGAGGTGTTAAATAAATGTCAGTAGCTCTAAAATAATCTAACAAATCATCCAGCTCAAGATACTTATTTACAAAAATAACGTGGTTTTCCATGCCTAGTTTTTTGCTTTTTTCTTGTATGAAAGTGCGATATATATCTTGGCCATTATTTTTTTTAATTACTTCTGGATGTGTTTGTCCAACTATATAAAATTTTGTTTCTGGATAAGAAATAGTAATTGTCTTCATAGCTTCAATAACAAATTCAATTCCTTTGTTAACCCCTATTAAACCAGACATTAATAACATTTTTTCATCATTTTTTAAGCCAATTTTTATTTTATATTCACTCTCTTCGTTAAAATCAAAATAAGGAACACCATGATTTATAAAATGAATTTTATTATCTGGACATTTATAAACACTTTTAAGACATTCAACCGATTGCTCACTCATAGCTACAACAAATGTTGATAAATCCACTATCTTCCTAAGAAGATTTCTAATACTACTTTTATACTCTTCTGGTTTTGGAAGAATTGTGTGAAAAGTTGTAATTATAGGTATGTTAATTTTTTCTAAAAAGGGCAGTAAAAAATCGCCATCTTCACCACCGTATAAACCGAATTCATGCTGCAGGCATAAAATGTTGTAATGTTTATTGATATATTCTGCAGAAGAAAGATATTCATCAATATTAAACTTGTTTATAACTAATTTAACATCGTTATTATAAATATAATCGCTAACTAAATCATTTATAGCTATTACTTCAGCAATTACAAGCTTTGTATCATTTATTGAATTTATTAAGTCTTTAGTAAAAGTAGCGATACCGCATTTTGTTGGCGGAAATGTGGACAGAAAACATATTTTTTGCATATTTTATTCTAAATTAAATACACTATTTATATACTAAAATCATATATCCATATACAGAAGATGTCAATCAAATGTTGAAATGTTGTCATCTTTGAATTTATTTCAGGATCTATCGTAATTCATCATTGATACTCCCTACTCCATCTCTCCAATCATTTTGATAAGGCTCCGTTTCTTGCGATGTACGGTTTTTACATAATCAAAAGCCTGTTTGAGATATTCGCTATTTCCAAACGAACGCCATTTTTTCAACATTGTTGCAAACTCGTGATATTCACCTGTTGGTAAAAAATCGGTCCACGTACGAAAATACTGTTCAAGCTCAATTTCCCATTCTTCTCTATATTCAGGGAAAAACTCCATAGCCATAATAAGATAGTGCGGATCAAGCTCTTTGGCGTGCTCAACTACCCAATGAGAAATTTTAGCAAAAAATACAAATTCAAGCCAATATTGACGTTGTAAGTGATACTCTTTCTGGAAAATTTCCAATAAATTCTTTTTTTCTTCTTCAGCTAATTGCGAATATAAGGCTGAAAATTCAGGTTGAATATATTTCGTTGCCCCAATTAAATGAGCTTTCCACAATCCTGTGTAGGTTTCCGTTTTACGCTGCGGATCGAGCTTTTTGATATATTGCTGCCAAAAACTAAACCAATTTACCCCACCCGCCTCAACAAGTGTTGCCGATGAAATAATACGAACCAATCGTTTCTCTTCAGTATAATCACCTACTAATGTAGTAATAAGCTCATCAATTTTTTGAAGAATAAAACCCGTGTGCTCATCGAAATTCTTTGCATTCCAGTCATTTCCTGTGCGAATAGTTAATTGCGACAGCCAACGAGCAAATGGGATAAGCTTCGTTGATAATTCAGCTAACGTGATATTCCCTACCGTAAGTACGTAATTGAGAGCGGTAACAACCTCTCGCTCTGTTTTTTCTTGTTCAACGGCAAACAGTGAGTCGAGAATTGAGTCGACTTGATTGGATGAGGTTTTTGTTGGTTTTGTAATGGCTGGGTTCCACTCTTGCTCTAGTTTTGCACACACCGCCACAATATGTTTACACATTCCATATTCCTGAGAATATTCACAGGTACAGCTCGCTAATTCTTGCAAAGCTTTTCCTGCTAAATTCCATTTTTTTTGCGACAGAGCAACATGAAGGAGGGGAATTTTTACACTATTATTTTCATGAAGCCCAACAACTTCGTACAATCTCCAATAGTCTAATGTTAAATCTTGCTGGCTTACAACCTTTCCCTCTAAATAGGCCTTAATACCTCGAGCATATATCCCCTCATCAATTACTTCTTGCACGGCAGCTAAATATGAAAACATAGAAAGAATATCCTCTATTATGATACCTTCAGCCTTCCCTGTCAAGAAAACAAAAATTATCCCTTACTAAGTTTTTCTATAATCTCATATATTTTTGTAGATGGGTTTTTTGAAGGGTTGCTTGTATCAATTTTATGAGCATTTTTAATAGCTGTAGGAATTTTATCTTTCAATCGTTCAAATAATTTGTCTATATTTTGATTTTTATGATATTCAAATCCTTCTTTTTTACAAAGCCGCTTTAATTTATCATCATAATCATTTCGTGAGGTTTCTGAGTTTATATCTTGGAAATGAAGCAAAAACCACAATTCAAAACATTCATTAGACCAAGCCAGATTAAATTTTTTAGACTTTGCAGTTTGTACAGCCAGATTAAATTTATTTGTATTATCTACTATTTCATTATCAATATCAAAAACAAGCCAAATTTCATCACCATCTTTAGCCGAAAACTTTTTTGGTTTTTTAGAGCCAGAAACTTGATTAACTAAATTTTCAAAATTACCTTTAATTGCAGGTTTTATAATTAATTGGTATTCTCCTTTATTTTCTAGCCAATTTTTAAATAACCAAAAATATTCATATTCAGTTTTCTCTCCATTCGTATAAATATAGAGTTTTTTTGGAATTTTTCTATTAGGCATTTTCATCTTGATAATTTTCTAATAAAGAAATATAAGGAATGGCTCCATATCTACCGTCCAAATATCGCTGGGCATAATCCACATCTTTTCTTTCTGCTAAACTGGCAAGTGAATACAACTCTGTAGCTCCTAACTTATTTTTTTCAGCGAATAAAATTTGATCCCGTCTTAACAAATCTTTATCCAACAAGCTGGTTGAATGACTAGTAAAAAGTAATTGAGCATTATTTGAATTTTTTAGATGAAATTGTAATAAAATAAATTTGCAAATAAAAGCATGTAAATTTGATTCCATTTCGTCAATCACAAGAAATCTGCCTTTTTTTAAAATATCGGCGATTATTCCTGCTAAAGCAAAAGCTTTTTGAGTTCCATCCGACTCATTTTCAAGATCAAATTCAATATCTACAGTTTGATTATTTTCATCTATTCCTGTATGAGTTGTTAAAACAGAGTTTTTTTTGAGACTTTCAGGTTTACTTTTAATCAACTCTATAAGTCTTGGCGGAATATCTTTTTCTTTTTCTAACAACTTTTGAATATCTTCGTGTGTAACCTCCTCATCTTTTACATCAATTTTTTTAATTCCAAAATCTGCTTGTATCATCAAATCGTCAATTTCTTTTTTGTATTCTAAATAATTTTTACGAGAATAAGAACTGTTTTCAAAAGATTTTAAAATAACAATAGAGCTGATTTTAGCTAATACTTTTTCACCCAAATCATCTCCACTAGCTGCCAAAACTGAAAGAAATAAAGTGTCTTTTTTAAGGAGGTTTTGAGCCGATTCTCTCGTTTTATTCGATTTGTAAATTTCTAGTTTATTTTTTATTCTTTGGTAAATAACTCCACCAGATTTTGCTGTTTTAGATTGATAAACAAACTCAAGCTTTTCTTTTACTACTTCTTTTTTATTGACAGCAAAACTATACTTATACTGCTGGTTACCTATTAAAAAGTCTAATTCAAATTCCGTGGGTAGATTTTTATTTTTATAATTCAACAGAAATTCTTCAAAATCTATGGTTTCATCTTCATCATTTTCTTGATTTGGCTGAAAAGAATTGATTACAAAATTCCTAAACCAGCCTAAAGCTGCAATAAGATTACTTTTTCCACTGGCATTTGCCCCAAAAATTACTGCACTTTTAAGAATTTTTTTACTTTGCATTTGTGCGTAATTATTTTCAAGCCCAGATTGACGAGGCTGAACTACGAAATTAATTTCCTGTGCTTCGTTGAAAGACTTAAAATTACTTACTTTAAAGTTTATAATCATACTTGTTGTTAATTTTCTACAATAGATACGTTTATTATAGCATAACTTTTAATAAAAATCAAATTATTGCAGTTTCTTGTCAAGAATAGCAATTATAATCATTTTGTTATTTATAGTTTAACTAATAATACACACTTCCACTTCCATCATGCCCACCAATATCTAAAAGATCAAGAACCTCAACAATAGTATCTGAAAATTCCCAAATTATTCGTAAATCTCCAGTAATTCTAGAGCTAAATACACCATTTTTGACTTTAGAATCAACTTTATGAGTTCTTAACTGTGGTAAAAACGGATTGATTTGTAAAAACTCGAATGTTTTTGTAATATTCCTTTTTAACTGTTGATTTTGTTTGATCAGCTTAAGGTATTTTCTTTTGAAATAAGCTGTTGGTGAAAGTTTATAGCTCATAATCTAGGCATCCAAAAAATGTACTAAATCAGCAGTATTATCAAAAACAGGCTGGTTTGCAGACTTACTTTGAACAGATTTTAGTAAGCTTTCATCTTCATTTTGATTGAAACGCTGAATTGGTAAGTTGTTAATCTCATTCGTATAAAAACCTGAAACAGCCATTTTAACAAGATCAGCATCACCGAGTAACGGATATTTTGCCTTAAAATAAGCAAGGATCTCTTTGAGTTTGCTATCTACAACAAGGTTTAATCTATTCGTTGTGGTTACAGACATATATGTTTTGTATTATTCAGTTACAAATATACACATTCTGTTCCATATTGTCAAATTATTCAGTTGATTAGCTATAATACCAATGCAATTTTTTCAACAAATCAGAAACAAATTCAGATACTTTTTCTGCGGTAATTACACCACAGGCAAACTGACCGATTGTATTCCCTAATTCAAATGCTTGTTCAGTGGTAAGACCTCGGGAAGTAAGTGCTGCTGTTCCAAACCTCATACCACTAGGACGCATAGCTGTTTTTGTGTCGAATGGAATACTGTTGCGATTCGTAATAATTCCAACCTGTTCAAGTTGATGTTGAAATTCCCAACTATCAGTTGTTTCTGGCAATTTTACCAAACAAAGATGATTTTCAGTAGGAGAAATAATTTCAAGCCCTCCATTGGCTAATCCATTTTCCAGTGCTTTACAGGTTTCAATAGTTAATTTTGAATACTCGGCAAAAGGAATACCATTTGGATAGGTATCTTCCCCTAAAATTTCCAAACAGGCTTGCCCAATTGCTGCAATTTTATTCATATGAGGTCCTCCACTGGTTCCTGGAAAAATAGTTTTATTAATTTTCCCTATCAAACCATCAACCTTCTTTTCTGGCTGGTACCAGGTATATTCAGGAATGTAATTTTTCGCAAAAATCATGGCTGCACGTGGACCACGAAACGTTTTATGAGTTGTCATGGTAATAAAATCAGCTCCATCGGCTCCAGCTTTAAATGGAGAATCGTGAAGATTTGCCGCAACAAGACCATTAATATGAGCAATATCAGCTAAAACTAATGCCCCATGTTCGTGTGCTAATTTACAAAGTGGAGCAAATTCGTACGCTCGAGGATAGGCTGAAAACCCAATAATAACTAATTTTGGCTTAAATTCCTCTAATTTTGCTTTAAAATCGGCTAAATCAATTTCGTAGTTCAAGTGCCCTTGTTCCATGTTTTGTGCTACATCGTACGTTACATGCTTGAAAAATTTCTTGTAATTACTGGTGGTGTGAAGATGCGATAAATGACCACCATTGGCTAAATTAAGGCTTAAAATAGTATCGTTATATTCAAGCACGGTAAGATACACCATGGCATTTGCTGGAGAACCTGAAAGAGTTTGTACATTCACCCCGTATTCGCCTGTTTTATCGAATACTTGTAAGGCTTTTTGCTGTACGAATGTTTCTAGCTGATCGGTAAATTGGTTTCCTGCGTAATACCGTTTTCCAGGATACCCTTCGGCATATTTATTGCTCCACACTGAACCAAGTAGCTGCAGAACTTTTGGTGAAGGATAATTTTCTGAGGCAATAAGATTTAATGTATCGCGTTGTTTTGCAAATTCATGTTCAGTAAGAGCAAAAATTGGGTTTAAGGTTGAAGTTGTCATAGTAAATGATGTTAGTTAATTTGATGTATTATGAATTCCCCTCTTGAGGGGTGCCTCGTAGAGGCGGGGTGGATCTGTGATTATAAACACATAAAAGATTAAAAAGGGGTTAAACTGTAGGATCTAGATTTTTATTCAAGAAACTTTGCAAACTTCAAAAATGGATAGGCAATCATATAAATGAGTTATAAATTTTGTATGTATACTTTGATGCGTGAGGTGAAATAAATATTAACAACAAAACTTGACAATTTTTACAAGCAACTTCACAAAACAGATACATTTTTCGTGTAATTATTTTAATCTTATGTCAATTGATAAAACTCAAAACGGCCTTGTTTTCATCTTCACTGGAAAGGAAGGATCGGCTTTCCTCTCTTCTCAACAAGAATTCTATAACACTCTTTCTTCATCATTCGAATCTCTTTCAGCTCAAGTTGAATTTGCTGATGGTTTAGTTGAAGATTTTGCTACAGAATTAGATCGAGTAGGAAAAACCGCTGATGATGGAAATTTATATATTTTCCGCTTAGATGGAGGAGAGGTAGACTTTTTAGAAGTAAAAGAAAACCCTGATAGCAATCAAAACTGGATTGAAGGTATTCTTACATTTGCTCAAAATTATCAAACAACCGAGCAAGAAAATAATATGTACAAATGGGGTCAAAAAGTTCCACACACAGGTGAATTTTTATGTGTAGACTGTGGTTACATTATTGAACTTGAAGAAGGAAAAACCTTCCCCATTTGTGAAGTGTGTTTAAGTGGTGAGCCAGATGGACCAAGTGGGCCAGAAGGAGCTTTCTGGGAATCAGTGTAGATTCATTGATAATTTGTTATTGATAACTAGAGCACGTCATCCCAATATCCTCAACTGCCATCCTGAATTTATTTCAGGATTTTTTATCATTTATAATTCAGACTTTAACTTTCATTTTAACTTTCAAAATTAATCATTAACCACCATATGTCTCAAGCATTTTACCCTATTTCAGCCGATCCAATAACAAACGGACATATTGATATTATTCGCCGAGCTGCCAACGTGTTCGATACATTAGTTGTTGGTATTGCACAAGATACAAATAAACATTATCTTTTTTCCTCTTCACAGCGGCTTGAAATGGCTCAAATTGTGCTTCAGGATATTCCAAACGTTACGGTTGTAAGCTACGAAGGCCTTACGGTAGATTACGCCTGGGAGCAAGATATTCCTGTTATTATTCGTGGAATGCGTGGATTGAAAGATTTAGAACCAGAGCTTGAATATCAGTACATCAGTGTAAGTCAAGATTTGGGTATTGAATTTATGCCATTTTTTGCAAAACAAGAAATGCTGCACATTAGTTCTTCAGCGGTAAAAAGTGTTATTCAGGAACAAGGTCTTATTCATAATTTAGTGCCGCTGTTGGTAAAACAGGCTCTTGAAATGCGTGTTCACAATCAACACGTTATAGGAATTACTGGTGAAATTGCCGCAGGCAAAAGCTATATTGCTAATTCATTCGTTGAACTTGGAAAAAATCGTGGAATAGAAGTTCATAATATTGATTTAGATACTATTAGCCATGAAATTGTATCTGTTCTCGATCATCCGCGGTATCAAAAAATACGACAGCAAATTTTTACCACGTTCGGTAACGAATTAAAACAATCTGATGGAAGTGTAGATAGAAAAAAGCTTGGCGAGCTGGTGTTTGAAGATAGAAACGAGCTCAGAAAACTGGAACAGATTTTATGGCAACCTGTATTTGTACGATTAAGACGAGCAATGTATAAAAAATCGGGATTAATTTTGTTAAATGCTGCACTTCTTGCTGAATCAAAAATGGCTGCTTTATGCAATAATACCGTTATTTTAGTATCGGTAGATAAAACTATTCAGCATAACAGATTAGAACAACGTGGGTTAAACGATCACCAAATTGAACGGCGATTGGCGTGTCAGTATACGTTTGAGCAAAAACAACAGGCTCTGCAAAGTTCTATTGAACACTACAACTTTGGAAAAACCATAGTATTTGATAACTCTCAAGCAACAAAAAATGATATTGAGCTATTATTTCATGAGATAAGTAACTTCACAAATAAACAATAACCTAAGGTAAATAAATAATTGACATTTTCTACTGAATTTGATAAGAAAAAAGAATGAGATCAATTATAACCTATCCTAACCCAATATTGGAACAACAGGCAAGTGAAATAACATTTCCTTTAAATACAGAGAATAAAGAACTTATTCAAGAAATGTGGGAAATGGTGAAAGGAAAAGGCGTGGGCCTTGCTGCTCCTCAGTTGGGTGTAAGTAAAAAAATATGCATCATTCATTTATCTGAAGATAAAGAGTTGCGTAAACGGTTTAAACAACCAGATTTTGTAATGATTAACCCAAAAATTACATTTACCAGTAAGTTAGAGTCACTGATGATTGAAGGATGTTTAAGCTTTCCTAGTGATTATTATGAAATTTGGCGACCTGCAAATATAGTTGTTGAGTACTATAACGAGCAAGGGCAAAAAAAATCTATCCGAGCTAAAGATTGGCTGAGTAGAGTAATTCAGCACGAGATTGACCATTTAAACGGAAATATCTTTATTAAAATGGGTGGGAAAAAGATAAAAGATGAAGATTTAACAGGTGATATTGTTGATTAACTTCTCAGCCCAATTCCTTTGTTCATAAAAAAGAGCGATAACCCAGAAAGAAATGTGGCAATTATAATAAGAACTAACGCACTTACGAACACATTCATATCAGAAAAACCATAAAACCCGTACCGAAATCCATCAACCATATATACAATAGGGTTAAATTGGGAAACACGCTGCCAAAATTCAGGTAAATTTTTGATTGAATAGAAAACGCCACCAAGGTAAGTAAGTGGAGTAAGCACAAACGTTGGTACTATATTAATGTGGTCGAACTTTTTTGCAAACACTGCATTCACAAGCCCTGCAAGGGAAAATACTGTTGAAGTAAGAACGGCAAACAATAAAATAATGGCGATATTAAAAATATGAGGAGAAACAAACATGAAAGAAACAGCAAAAACAACAAGGCCAACAAGTAAACCACGCAATACTCCACCAAGTACAAATCCAGTAATAATAGCCCAGTTTGGTGTTGATGAAACCAACATTTCCTCAATGTTTCGTTGAAATTTTGAAATGTAAAATGAGCTTGAAGTGTTCATATATGAATTGGTAATAACCGCCATCATAACAAGCCCAGGAATAATAAATTCCATGTAGCTAACGTTGTTTATACTTGCAATTTGGCTACCAATGAATCCACCAAATATTAAAAAATAGAGGCTTTGAGTAATAGCAGAAGGAAGAAGAGTTTGAGGCCAAATACGTAAAAAGCGGGTTACTTCACGGCGAGTAATTGTGTACAAAGAAATAAATGAAGAGGTCATACATGTTTAAATTTGAGCATTGTTATGATAAATTGCCTAATTTTCATTCTGAAATGGATTACTGTCATCCTTGAATTTATTTCAGGATCTAAAAAACAGATCAGATTTAATTTATGACAGTGTTTTTACACTATTCAATGAAATACAACCTCTGTCAAATTCACGGTACTCTTCATTATTTTCCGTAAACAATGGTGTAAAGTTCTTTATAAGCTTCACTATCAGAAGAAACAAACTGAGACAAAAATAATGGCACCGATTCATTCTTAGAAAGATTGCGACTTAAAACCCTATTTGTTGCTTTACTGAAGGCTTCTTCTAACTCAGTTTTGTAATCAACACCAGCTATGCCATCAACAGTAAGGCGTGCAATACGCTGTTGAACTGAACGAATTTTAATTCGGTTTTTTTCTGGAAATGGTAAGTTAAAATATTGCATAACTGCTTCGGCCACTTCTTCCGTAAAAAGATAGCAT
>Ga0316610_1000057_pt1 | contig 29618 bp, 31 predicted proteins | sample MIS2017111B_MG_FD_207677 | JGI IMG/M metagenome (GOLD analysis project Ga0316610, IMG submission 207677) | Microbial mat bacterial communities from Middle Island sinkhole, Lake Huron, Michigan, United States - MIS.2017.111B | ecosystem: Environmental > Aquatic > Freshwater > Lake > Sediment... | reverse complement strand
TGGTCAAGATGGTGCTATTTTATCATGGATTCGCTGTCGCTCAATTTATTTTCTGGCTCACTTTCATCCCGTCACTCATCCTTGTAAACGGATAGAGTGCGGGACTTCCCGTTCGCGTTAGTTAAATCCACTGACTTAAAACCCAGAGAAAAATTTAAAAACATCGCGGAGCGATGTTTTTAAATTTTTCTCTGTAATGCGTCGCTGGGTATTGAGTGATTTTGATGAATTAGATATTGAAAATTTAGTTGAAGAGATGAGTGAGTTATGTTAGGTGGGAGCGCGATCGCCTGTTGTGAGTAGCCTGTGTTTAATAGTATCAATTACTAAAGTGGGATCATCTATAATTAATTGTGACTGCATCAGGAGAATAAATCTATGACAGCAATTACGGCGCGTGAACTAGAAATGCAAATGCCCGATGCGCGTAAACTTTTGAGTGATGAGCCTGAGATGGAAAGTTCTTTGCATTACATGCAACTGTTATTGCTGGTAACTTGCTTAGAATGGGCATGGCAAGAACGAGATGATTTTTTTATTGGGGCAAATCTCACGATTTACTTTAGCCGCCAGCAGTTAAAAAATCATGACTTTCGAGGACCAGACCTGTTTTTAGTTAAAAATACGACCAGAGAGCCGCGTAACTCATGGGTAGTTTGGGAAGAAGATGGGCGATATCCCGATCTGATTATTGAGCTTTTATCGGATTCCACTGCGAATACTGATCGCACCTTAAAGCGAGATTTATATGCAGAAAGGTTTCACACGCCCGAATACTTTTATTTTTCACCTGACACATTAGAGTTTGCTGGGTTTAGGTTAGATTTTAATAAGTATCGTCCTATTGTTGCCAATGATCGGGGTTGGCTATGGAGTGAGACTTTAGGATTTTTCTTAGGAATTCACAATCGCCAATTGCGATATTTTTCGTTAGAGGGGGCTTTGTTGCCAACACCCCAAGAAGCCGCTAAAAATGAGATATTAGAGGCTAATCAAGCGCGTCAAATTGCTGAGCAGGCGCGTCAAACTGCTAATCAAGCGCGTCAAATTGCTGAGCAGGCGCGACAAACTGCTGAGCAGGAGCGTCAAACTGCTGAGCAGGAGCGTCAAATTGCTAATCAAGCGCGTCAAATTGCTGAGCAGGAGCGTCAAATTGCTGAGCAGGCTAAGGCGGAATTACAGGAATTAAAGGCAAAAATGCGATCGCTTGGTATTGAGTGATCTGAGACAGATCTAGATCTGCCTGTGGTCTGTCCCTACGCGATCGCGGTAGTTGAGAATCAACTAAATTGTTACAAGATCTTAAAATCAGGAGTTGCTGACAATTTAAGTATTAGGATGTGCATAGTTAGGAATAAAGGTTAGAAATAAAAGTTAGAAATAAAAACCTAGCTCTTGACTCAGTTCTCTAAATCTCTAAAATTATAGTTTTGAGGGTGATAGCTGTGAACGGTCTAATGCAACAACTTAGGAACATGGTGGAATATCTAAGCGATGCGATCGCCAGAATTTTCACCCCTAGCAAAGATGATTTTCCTGCCACTGGTGAACAACCTTACAATGGCGATCCTGCCCCTGAGAATGTTAAATAAAAAAAAGAAGAGAGTCATTTCACGGCTCTCTTCTTTTTTTGCAGTATATAATTCTGGCAACTCTTGAGCATTATTTATCATTTTTACTAGATGCCACAAAACTTAGGGTAGTCCTATTTAGGTAAGGATGGACATAACTCTTTTCATGTAAGGCTTTCAGCGCTTAGAGTCAACCTTGCAGACCTGAAGTATCCTAGCTTTTTCCACACATTTGCAGCTACAAAGCCAAGACATTGACGAAATAATCGGCACTCTGTGCTATCTCATGGGCAGATACTTGCATCTTTTTGCATGGCGGTCAATTGATTAAATTGTTGCCGAGATGGAGTTTCAATCATCCTTACCTTTAGGGCATTACCAGCATTTTGACTTGCACCAGTCTCTGACTGAGCATTGGTAAAGCCACCCCATCCAGAAACGATAAACTGTGGTGTAAATTCGTAGCTAGTCACTAGACCATAGGTATTTGCAGAAGTGGCAATATTGCCGAATGGTTGACGCGCATTGTTACCCAGTAGTCTGATCGGAAATAGGGAACCGATAGAAAAAATCATCGATTTGAAACTGATTGTTCGTATTAGCATCAAATCCGAGACGGGACATTGCCTGACTGAAGACGCACGCGCAATAAGTCTTTTCCTGTAAAGCTGGTGTTGAAGTTTAACCTGACCCGATAAGCAAAAGTTGGGTTAGTTGGATCGGTGGTATTTACACCTGTTCTGTTGCCAAAGGTGTCTGACAATTAAAGCAATTACCAACCAAGAGAAAAGCCCTGCGATGCGGGGCTTTTCTCTTGTTCATTCTCTACCAAGAATGTAAAGCTCGTAATTGTGGAGTCTTTTTGGACTGATGAGACTCCATGCGCGTAAGCACATCATCAAGAATCGTAATTGCTTCGGCAATGAAGCCGCCCTTATTGAGCATCACACATTCAGCGCGTTCCGCCATTGCCGCATCTGTCATTTCGCCACGGGAGGGAGCGCCATCTTTAACCAGACTTTCTAATACTTGCGTAGCCCAAATTACAGGCACATGGGCGGCTTCACAGAGCCAGAGAATTTCTTCCTGAATTTCGGCTAAGCGTTGATAGCCAATTTCAACGGCCAAGTCTCCTCTGGCAATCATTACGCCAAAGGACTGTTTGCCTGCCGCATAAATGATTAATTCTGGCAAATTGGAAACGGCGATCGCGGTTTCAATCTTGGCAACGATCGCAGGATGAGTAACCCTGCCCATAGAGCGTTTATGCAATTCCTGTTGTAATAGCTCAATGTCTTCAGGTTTCTGGACAAAGGAGTAGCCAATGATGTCGGCATGGTTAGCCACAAAATCTAAATCGCATAAATCCTTGTCTGTGAGTGGGCTAAGTGGCAAGACAGTATTCGGGAAGTTTAAACCCTTTTCGGGTTTCAGCTTTGCACCTTTGGGACTGACATGAGTGACTTGCAGCAACAAACCTAATTTCCCATCGGGTAGTTTATGTTGCGTATCAATAACTTTGGTGCGAATCTTGCCATCATCTATATAAATGGTTGCGCCAGTTGTCAATAAATCGAGAATTTCAGGCACTGTGCAGCAAGTTTGAAATGTTTCCACAGAAAATTCTTCGTTAACATCAGTAATCTCGCAACGCGACAGCACAATATGATCGTCGCGAAATACTCTGGTTTGATCAGGTGGTGCTAATACATTCCCTGTGCGGATCTTGGGACCACTTAAATCCATCATTACCTTACAGGAAACGTTGTTTTCCTTGGCGGCTCTTTGGACATAATCGATCATGTTTTTCCAAAGTTCGGGCGTATCGTGGGCGCAGTTAATGCGAATACAGTTAGCTCCACGTTGGATAATTTTTTGTACTAGTTCGTAGTCCGTAGCCGCTTCAGTTGGTAAAGTAACCATGATCCTGACGCGCCGATTGGAATTTGACTGCCCAAATAATTCTTCGGTATGTAGCTGCAATAAGCGATCGCCCTCAAAAAAGGACTCAAGGGGAGGACGGTTTAGATGCTGCGAAGTTTGAGAATCGCAAATTAGCTCTAGCGTAGCAATGACAGCATCAAGATTGGGCATTACCCTAGATTCAATTCTGCCAAGAGACGACAAGCCCCAAGGCATAAGTGCAGTTTGGATTTCCCTTAGATCTTGTCTTCTCAGGGCTAAATATTCGGCAAGATTTAAAGCACTAATTAGAAATTCGGGTCGTTGAATATGCGATCGCCATTGACTAAAAATAATTTCGCCTTCCCTGATCACGTTCAAGCGAAGTTCATAGAGCTTTTGCAATAAAATTTGGGGACTGGCAAGATTAAACGATTCGAGGCTAGTTTCTAGATTTTGGGTAATCATAATGAATTTGTTAATTCGATGCGCTCTTATCGTGAATGCACATTCCTCACAAATGGAATGGATTCTGTAACATACTCCCTTCCCAGTATCAAAATAGACATTAAAAACTAAGAATCAGCGTTGCGGCGCGAAGCGCCGCAACGTCTAATCTTTGACTGGTCAGGGAGTATATATTCATATTTTCTCATGGCAAAACAAGGATCGATTAAAAACATAGTATTTCTTAACTGCTAACTCATGCTAATTACAGTGCTTTGCGCTAAATTAAAAGCCAGAGAAATTTTTGAAAATGCGGCTCCGCAGACATATACAAAGAAAATGCCCTGATGATCAATAACTCCGATATCGTCCCACCAAGTTACTGGCTGAGAATTAGCCGATGGGTAAAAGCTAATCTGTTTAATGGTTGGTTTAATAGTATTTTGACCTTAATCTCTGCTTGGCTAATTTATCAAGTTGTCGGTGGTATCTGGACTTGGGCAACGACGATCGCCCAGTGGTCAGTGGTCAGCAGTAATTTGCAACTGTTTTTAGTGGGGCTTTATCCTGCTACAGAGTTTTGGCGTTTGTGGAGTATTTTAGCGATCGCTGGTTCTCTATCAGGAATTTCATGGGGACTATGGGGCAGATTTAGTCGATTTGTGGCGATCGCGATTGGCTCCTTATCAATCGCCCTCGCAGTTTTATTACCCGTTGATGGCATTTCAAAATTTTTAATTTTAGGCATTACGATCGCGATCACCCTTGGGTTTTTCATGGGTCAGCAATGCAAGAAGTTTACAAAAAGCTCTTTGATTTTAGCGATCGCATGGATTGCATCTTTACCAGTTTCTCTATGGTTAATTGGCGGTAATTTGGGGCTAGTTCCCGTTGATGTGAATGTCTGGAATGGATTAATTTTGACCTTGATTGTCGCCATATCAGGAATTGTCCTTTCCTTTCCTTTAGGCGTTTTGCTGGCTCTGGGAAGACAAAGTACATTACCTCTAATTAAATGGTTTTGTGTCTTTTATATTGAGGTGGTGCGCGGATTGCCTTTGATTGGCATTTTGTTTATGGCACAGGTGATGTTACCTCTGTTTTTACCCGCAGGATTAGAGATTGATCGGGTATTGCGGGCGATCGCCGCTTTTGTGTTTTTCAGCGCCGCTTACCTTGCCGAAAATGTGCGCGGTGGATTGCAGTCAATCCCCAAAGGTCAAGCAGAAGCAGCCAGAGCTTTAGGATTAAATATTCCGTTAACAATTACTTTAATCATTTTGCCTCAAGCCCTCAAAGCTTCGATACCCGCGATCGTGGGTCAATTTATTGGCTTATTTAAAGATACTTCTTTAGTGGCGATCGTGGGTCTGGTGGATTTGATGGGTGTGTCACGCTCGGTGTTGTCACAGCCAGAATTTATCGGACGCTATGCCGAAGTCTATCTATTTGTCGCTTTAATCTATTGGATGTTCTGTTTTTCCCTTTCACAAGCCAGCCAAAAATTAGAAAGAAAGCTCCAAAATTAAAACCATCTGAAAGAGCGACCCATAGGGTCATTCTTCCTATTCGCTCTAGCATTGCGTTAAACTGTTTTGCGCGATCACTTCGATTTTCATTGCAACTTTATTATCCTGACCCATGACAGAACTGCTCAACAAAGCTGCATTTCAGCAAAGACCCACATGGGATGAATATTTTATGCTGCTGACTAAATTAGCGGCGATGCGATCGACCTGTTTGGCTTTTCCCGTGGGGGCAGTGATTGTCAAAGACAAGCAAGTCTTAGCTACGGGTTACAACGGCTCTCCCTCTGGCTCAGTCCATTGCACCACTCAAGGTTACTGCTATCCCAACGTCAGCACCTGTGATGCTAGTAAAGAGTTTCCCTCAAGGGCAGTTCATGCGGAAGCCAATGCGATCGCGCAAGCGGCTAAACATGGTATTTCCACAGATGGCGCGAGTATTTACGTCACTTTGGAACCCTGTATTTCTTGCTTAAAGTTAGTAGTATCCGCAGGTATCCGTGAAGTCTACTACGAGACGACTTTTAATAAAGGCAATAATGCGGCGCTTTGCCAATCCTTTATTGATGAAGGATTAGTTATGCTCAAGCAGATTAAGATATCGCCGTCAGTGTTGCAAAGAGCCGATTTATTTCTTAATTCACCAACATCTGAATTACGCTTATTTGGCTAACTTGTAGACAACGCTATCCGAAATCCATAATAGTTGTGCCAATTTACAATAGGATCTTTGCGTCGATTAGCCGCCCTACATTCCCATGCATCATCTTTCCAAGATCCGCCTCTTAATACACGATATTGGGCATCTCCCCCCAGTTCCCACACCGAGCCGTTTGTCGGTCTACCTCGATAGTTTTCATGCCAAGGATCAGCACACCATTCCCAGACATTGCCATGCATATCATATAAACCAAAATCGTTAGGAGGAAAAATGCCAACGGGAGTAGTTTTTTCGCGATATTTTACGAAAGCCTCAGAATCATGTTGCAATCTGCCGTCATAGTTGGCAAAATCGGAGCTAATCTTATTTCCAAAATAATAACGGGTGGATTTGCCACCAAGACAAGCATATTCCCATTCGGCTTCACTAGGTAAGCGGTAATTCTTTCCAGTCAGTATGCGAAGGCGATCGCAAAATTCGATCGCGTCAGCCCATGAAACATTGTCAACGGGAGCAACTTCGTTTTTAAAATGGGAAATATCAGCATCAAGAGAAACATTGATTCTAGGTAATTTAGCAACTGCTTGCCACTGTCGTTGAGTAATTGGAAATTTTCCTAAATAAAACGAAGATATACTAACTAACTGTGATGGTTTTTCATTGGCGTACCCTTCCTGACTATGGGAAGTTCCCATGATGAACTTTCCTTCAGGTATATTTACTAGATCTAAAAACTTGTCTTCCCCTAAATATTCGGAAAACCCTTGAATAACTCTATTTTCCATAAGTATCTTTTTAAATCTAATAAGGCTAAATTATATAACGATATGCAAAGACTTATTTTTAGCAAGCTTTTTACCGATAGATCAAATAAATCGGTTAGGTTAGTTTTTTTTGTGCTTATTTCATTGATTGTTGTGGAGTTATTAATTGGCTGTAATAATCTAGTAAAAGATTCTCAAAGTGTAAATAATCAAAAATTATCAGGAACTTGGGAATTTAAAAATCAAGATGGAGTCAAGAACGGGACAGCGATTTTTGATCCTAAAAATGATCTTGATGGTGATGTGTATATCTTGAGTAATGATTTGCCATCGGGTGATTTAGCATTAGGCAAAACCGCGATCGCTGGCAAATATAAGATTAACAAAAGTAAGAATCCACTAGAACTTGATCTTACTTTTGGCGATCTCACTACCCAAACTATCTATGAAATCGGTGATGATGGGCAGCTAAAAATTGCCAATGCTGTTCCCGATCAACCTCGTCCTACAACTTTAGATACTCAGCCTCAACGGTTAAGCAAAGTCTCCGATAATACAAGCATTACTAATGATATTAAAGTCTTGCGATCGCCTGATTTAGTAAGTTCATCAGCACTAATTCGCGAAGCTGAGAGTAAGTCCTATATTCGCGCCATCCTGCGATCGCAGCAGCAAATCTTTCAAGAAAAAGGACAATTTTCAACGGATATTAATCAATTGGCATCGGGATTATCGCTGAATTTAGAATTCTATAATTACAAAATCACTTTATTAGATACAACTTCAGGGCTACTGGTACAGCATAGTGCTATTCCTTTAAAAAACGGACTAAAAGCCTATACGGGAATTATTTATGCGATCGCTAGTTCTGAAGCTAATCAAAAAGCGACTAAGCCTCTTCTCTGTGAAAGTAATATTCCCACTAAAGTGATCCCGACAAGTCCCAAAAAACAAGATGAAGACTACATCTGTCCTAATAATTACATCAGAATTAATCCTTGACACTCCCCGCACGCTCTGTGACGGAGATTTCTGATTCAGCGAGACAACTTACTAGATAGACTTACATCTATATTATTAGCATTATTAGCGAGATCGACTACTCAATCTAACACAAGAAAAAAGTGGAAGGCTTGGTAGCCTCGCCTCTTCAGAGCGAGGTGGAAAAGCCTCTCAAGCGGATTTAGCCGCTTATTTATTATTTTTGATATAATCAGACTGCGATTAGGAATCACCATCTACGCGACGAATCGTCCTAGTGAGGAGAAATCCCTGCAACGAAGAACCGATAAACGGGCAAATAATGGCAGGGCGAGGAGCGTACCGATCTGGCTTTGCGATGGACTCAGAAAGTAAAGTGACTAAAAAGTAGACGCAATGCTCATATTGAAAAATAGTGAGTTTGAGCGAGTAGAGGGACATTGGCAGCCCCTCAGAGAATTAAACTTTAATTACTCTGGAATCCCCGTCACTTCAGTGCGGGGAGTGTCAATATCCTGTTGCTAAGGGACTTGAGACTTAATAAAGTACCAAATATAAAACCAGAATCGTTGGGGCGGCTTCGCCGCCCCAACGATTCTGGAAAATCTGGATTGGTATTTTATTTTCTCGCAAGTCCCTAACCCTACTGCACCAAAGAAACTTATATGCAATAGATCAAGCGATTTATCTTGTCTGATGACAAGCAACATTCGAGCGAAAGAGCATTTATTAATTTTTGATTCTCACTTTCCAGACGCACCGCCACCCGAAAATAGCGATCGCCTAATTCTGGAAAACTTAGGCAATCACGAATCAGAATTTGATGCTTTTGTAATAGTTCCTTTTGCAAAAAAGAGCCTGCAATTTCTGTTTGGACTAATAGATAATTTGCAGCATTTGGTAATGGATTTAAACCTGATATTTGGGATAACCCTGTAAATAGTTGCGATTTCGCACTTTTTAACCATGCCCATGTTTGTTGCTGAAATTCTCCATCTTCTAAAACGGCAATTCCTGCGGCGACAGCTAAGCTATTTACACTCCAAGGATCGCGCCATGCTTGCCAACGTTGTAAACGCTCAGGATGGGCGATCGCATAGCCAAGTCGTAGCGCTGGTAAGCTATAAAATTTTGTCAGCGATCGCAAGATCACTAAATTGGGATGCGATGGTACTAAATCGATTAAACTTTGCTGTTGGTCTGGTGTGAGGAAATCCATAAAAGCTTCATCAATCACCACCAGCGCAAACCTTTCTAAATAGGGCAAAATACTATCTCTTGTAAATAAATAGCCCGTAGGATTATGGGGATTATTAATCAAGATTCCTTTACTGTGGGAATTAGTAATTTCTGGAAGTTCCGCATTAAAATTAATCTCTTGATTCTGTAATAGAAACGGATATTTTTCGACTTGACAATCAAAGGTTTTCAGAGCGCGGTAGTAATCAGTAAAAGCAGGTGTAAACAGAACTGTTGATGTTAATTGTGAAAGATCACGCCCTACCCAAGTTAATAGCTCCGCCACACCGTTGCCAGCCAAAATCCACTCTGGTGATAGCCGATGAAATTCGCCTAAAGCTTCTCTGAGCAATGTATATTCGGGATCAGGATAATGGCTCAGATCGGTTAAATTAGCTTGAATGGCAGCGATCGCTGATTGTGGTGTGCCGAGAGGATTAATACTTGCCGAAAAATCTAAGATTTGCTCTGGTGAGATACCAGCCATGCTTGCCGCCCATTGACGATTTCCCCCATGAATTGGGCGATCGCGATCAGTTACATACATAAAATTTTGGATTAATTACGTTAAATTCATTACTAATTTACGATCCTTATTCCCACAACTTGTAGGAATACAGGTTAAGCTAGGATTAATCATCGCTTCTTACGTCACAATCTATGCTACGAATTGTCACCCAGAGAACTGAAGCAGAATCCGAAATCAAGCGGATTTGCGATCGCATCTATGACGATCAGATGATCCACAAGGAAGCCACCGTCACCGAAATCATTCAAACGGTAAGACGCAAAGGCGATACAGCGCTTCTGCACTATACCTCTGAATTTGATGGTCAGGACTTCACGGCGGCGGAATTGCGCGTTAGTGGATCGGAACTTGATGCTGCTTATCAACAGGTCAAAGGCGGATTGCTCAAGGCGATCGAAATGGCGCACCAGCGTATCGAAGAATTTCATAGGATGCGTGTGCCTAAAAGTTGGGTGCATTTTGGCGATAAAGATGTGGTGCTAGGCAAGCGCTATACACCGATTGATGCGGCAGGTATTTATATTCCAGGGGGAAAAGCGGCATATCCAAGCACGGTTCTGATGAATGCTGTACCCGCAAGAGTTGCAGGTGTAAAAAAGATTGTGATGGTCACGCCTCCTGGTCAGGAGCGCACAATTAATCCTGCGATTTTGGTAGCCGCACAGGTAGCTGGAGTCGAAGAGATTTATCGTGTGGGCGGCGCACAGGCGATCGCCGCTTTAGCCTATGGCACTGAGACTATTCCCAAGGTTGATGTGATCACAGGACCGGGCAATATTTACGTTACTCTTGCCAAAAAACAAGTATTTGGGCGGGTGGGAATCGACTCGATCGCAGGGCCTTCGGAAGTATTGATCATTGCCGATGCCAGCGCTAATCCCACCTATGTCGCCGCCGATATGCTTGCTCAAGCCGAGCATGACCAAATGGCGGCTTCCATATTACTAACTAATGATTCGCGGCTTGCCAATCGTGTCTCTGAAGAAGTCAATCGGATGCTGGAAAACCATCCCCGTCGCTTGATGACCGAAAAGGCGATCGCCCATTATGGCTTAATCGTCGTCGTCGATAGTCTCAAAACTGCCGCCGAATTATCTAACCAATTTGCGCCCGAACATTTAGAACTAGAGGTCGAAGAACCTTGGCAATTAATCGATCAAATTCGCCATGCGGGGGCAATATTTATCGGACATTCTACCCCTGAAGCCGTGGGTGATTACTTAGCGGGACCCAATCACACTTTGCCCACCTGTGGCGGTGCGCGATATTCCTCAGCCCTTGGAGTAGAAACATTCCTCAAGCATTCCAGTTTGATTCAATATAGTCCCGAAGCCCTAAAGGAAGTATCAGGCGCGATCGCCTTATTAACTGAAGCCGAAGGCTTGCCCTCCCACGGCGATTCGGTCAGATTACGATTACAAGATCTGTAAAGAGCTATGGTTATTTGTATATGCTAGAAACAATTGAAACAAATGACTGTTATATGGATGTTGTAATTGATTCAACTAGTAGGTTTGAGCAAGATCTTTCTAGTATGAGTAAAGACCAGAAAGATCTTACTATTCAAAAAATCAATGACTGTGCTGCTCTTTTTCCAGAGCATAAGAGCAATGCGTACCGTAAGCTGAGGCGTTTACCATTTTTACCATTAAATATTAGTGGTTATGATTCTTCGCTATATACAATGCGAATTTCTCCAGAATTAAGAATAATTTTAACGGTTGATGAAGATCCTATCTTTGGGCAAATGATCTTTACTCTTTTTCGGATAGCTAATCGGAATGATTTTAATAAAGCCTATCAAGGTGTGGTTGAGTCTTTGTATAAGGATCTAAATCATCAAACCTTAGAATCTGTTCTGGCTTCGTAAATTTAGTTATGGCTCAGACTCTTACTCTATATGATGAGCATGGCATCATTTACGAAGCAATGAAAATTCTACCCACCAATGCACTTAAAATTTGTTTTCTGGAAGCTTTGGCAGAACTTGAAGATAATGAGTGTCATCGAACGCGAAAATTTCCTAAGACAAGATTGCATAAAGTGACGGGCGTAAAGCAAGCCATTTATCGTGCTGATATCGATAAGGTTTCTGGTTGGCGTATTCATGTGCAGTACATCAATCATCAAATTCACCTTAAGGATATTATTGAAGGACAAAAACATGACAACGTAATCGAGGTGATCAAATCTAAGAAGTCAAGATACGAGTAGTAAGGGGTTTTCCATTCTCTATAAAGTCTATATCTATGGTTATAGCTAATTCTCCGCCAACGTTAACGATTTTGGAAAATGGCGATCGCCTAGATCGTCTTGAATTTGAACGGCGCTATACAGCCTCAAACATCAAAAAAGCGGAACTCATTGAAGGAATTGTATATGTGGCATCTCCTGTAAGATTTACCACTCATGCTAAACCTCATGGTCAAATCGTTGGTTGGCTTGATATGTATCAATCCATGAAGACTGATTTAAAAGTCGGCATTGAGCCAACCGTGAGACTTGATGATGATAATGAACCGCAACCTGATGCGGTGCTTTTTAAGGTAGGGGGAAATGCTCAAATTGATGAAGATGGCTATATTACAGGCGCACCTGAATTAATTGTGGAGATTGCTGCGAGTACAGTTTCCTATGATTTGCACGCGAAAAAACGTATCTATGAACGCAACGGCGTAAGGGAATACATTGTCTGGCGGACATTGGATCAACAAATTGATTGGTTTGTTTTAGAAAATGGTCAATATGTGGAGTTATCTCCTGATGATACAGGAGTTATTCATAGTCGGCAATTTGAAGGCTTACGGCTAAATGTCAGCGCAATCTTAAATGATGATATGTCAGCAGTTCTCAAAATATTGCAATAAAAAAGAACCTCTCGAAATAAGTAAGAATAGGCGACGCTTTGCGCCGACCATCCAGCATAAAAAAAAGAACCTCCCAACGGGAGGTTCTTTTTTTTTAGAAGCCCATCACCTTAGCGACGCTAGTAATATCTGGGGCAATGCCTTTATGTAACTTGGCATCGGCCGCCGCGATCGCTGTATCGGGATCTTTAATACCGTTACCTGTGAGAACACAAACAATCGTTGCCCCAGAGGGAATTTGATCGCTGACCTTGAGCAAACCTGCAACCGATGCAGCACTGGCGGGTTCACAGAAAACGCCTTCTTCACTGGCGAGGAACTTGTAGGCGGATAAAATTTCTACATCGGTAACGCTATTGAAATCACCGCCACTTTCTTCACGCACCTTGAGCGCCTTTGCCCAGTTAGCGGGATTGCCAATTCTGATCGCTGTCGCGATCGTTTCAGGCTTCGTAAAGATTTGACCTGTGACTAGGGGAGCCGAACCTGCGGCTTGGAATCCCATCATGCGGGGGAGCTTAGTGGATTTACCTGACGCATAATATTGATTAAATCCCATCCAGTAGGCGGTGATATTACCTGCATTACCCATCGGAATACACAGCCAATCAGGAGCATCACCGATCGCCTCCACCAGTTCAAAGGCGGCGGTCTTTTGTCCTTCCAGACGGTAAGGGTTGACGGAATTAACCAAGGTAATCGGGAATTTCTCGGACATCTCCCGCACAATTGCTAAGGCTTGGTCAAAGTTGCCATCGATCGCAATGACTTCAGCACCATAGATCAGGGCTTGGCTTAATTTACCTATGGCAACTTTGCCATCAGGAATTAAGACAAAGGCTTTCAACCCACCACGTTTCGCATAGGCGGAAGCCGCCGCCGAAGTATTACCTGTACTTGCACAAATTACCGCATGAGATCCTGCTTCTTTGGCCTTGGAGATCGCCATCGTCATGCCGCGATCCTTAAAGCTGCCTGTGGGGTTGAGTCCGTCATATTTCAGCAGGACTTTGATATTGCGTCCTAATTTTTCGCTTAAGGCGATCGCAGGAATTAGGGGAGTATTGCCTTCATGCAAAGTTACGATCGGAGTTTGGTCTGTAACTGGCAAATAATCCGCATAGCGACATATCAGTCCGGGCCAACCATTGGGAACTGTAGAGGCAGGGTAAAGATCGAGACGAGTATCAATCACGCTTTCTTAGTGTCTACAAAAATTTATAATTTATTAGGGGCTTATTTTAACCATATACCGAACAAAATTGATATTTAGCCAATAAGCATAAGCTTATATCTTACTGCAAATGGCTGAAGCGATCGCGAAATTAGCTAGACAAAATCAAGCAAATTCGCGTAGGATCATAAGCCGCCAAAAAATCCTGAAGACTAATGACCTCCGACCAGATGAAGCTGTTGGTTGCCGAAGCCGTGAGCGCCCTCGCACCAACTTTTACCAAAATCGATCTCCATGTAAAGAGTAACCTCGAACGGGTGTTGCAAGCTTTTCGCGATCGCCGTGTGGGAGCGCATCATTTTGCCAGCGTGTCAGGCTATGGACATGGCGACATGGGGCGCGATGTTTTAGATGAGGTTTTTGCTCAAGTCATGGGCGCAGAATCTGCCGCCGTTCGCGTGCAGTTTGTCTCAGGAACCCACGCGATCGCCTGTTGTTTATTTGGCATTTTGCGCCCCCTTGACGAGCTTTTATCGGTAGTAGGAGCGCCCTACGACACCCTCGAAGAAGTGATTGGCTATCCCCTCACTCCCGATAGCACAGGCGCGAACTATGCTGGTTCCCTTAAGGATTTTGGGATTACCTATCGCCAAGTAGATCTCACCCCCGAAGGCGGCGTAAATTGGGAAGCCTTAGCCAAAGCCGTCAAACCACAAACAAGAATGGTGTTAATCCAGCGTTCCTGTGGCTATGCGTGGCGGCAAAGTCTTTCGATTGAAGATATTGAAAAAATTATCAAATTAGTAAAGCAACAAAACCCTAATACAGTCTGCTTTGTGGACAATTGCTATGGTGAATTTATTAGCGATCGCGAACCAACGGCAGTAGGTGCTGACCTCATCGCAGGCTCACTGATTAAGAATCCTGGAGGGACGATCGCCACCGCAGGCGGCTATGTAGCAGGTAAAGCTGAATATGTCGAACTTGCCGCCCAACGCCTCACTGCCCCCGGCATTGGACGCGAAGGCGGCGCAACCTTTGATCTCAATCGGCTGCTGTTTCAAGGTTTATTTCTGGCTCCCCAAATGGTGGGTGAGGCGATGAAAAGCAGTCATCTTGCCGCCTATGTGTTTGACCAATTGGGCTACCCAGTAAAGCCCTTACCCTACGAGCCTCGGCGCGATATTATCCAAGCAATCCAACTGGGGAATCCCGAAAAATTAATCGAATTCTGTCGCAATCTGCAACGCTTCTCACCCATTGATTCCTACGTCGATCCTGTGCCAGGAGAAATGCCCGGTTATGTCAGTCAGCTAGTCATGGCGGGCGGCACATTCATCGATGGCAGTACCCTAGAACTTTCCGCCGATGGACCTTTGCGTGAGCCTTATACAGTATTTTTGCAAGGTGGAACCCATTGGACGCATCTGGCGATCGCCCTTGAAAACTTTAAGATTGATGCTTAGGGTTTTGCAATTTAATAAAGAACCAGTATTTTTTGTGGCTCGGCTTTGCCTTGCCACAAAAAATATTGGTTCTTTGTCTTACTAAACCCCAATAATTATTGTAAAAGTATTGCAGAGCAATACTTTTACAATAATTATTGGTTCGAGTATAAAATAAATGAACACAACTCAATCAAAGCCTTATGGAATCCGATCAAATACCTGTAGAAGAAAATTTAGAGAAAAACTTAGATATATCTAACCAAGGTGAACTTGATGAAGCGATCGCTCCACCAGTAGTTTCAGATGAAGTTATAGAGGTTATAGAGGTTGTAACAGAAAATATTTCACAGCTAGAGATATCTTCAGAACAGGTTTCTGACCCGTCACTTAGTCACGACCATGAAAGCATATCTGCATTGGAAATAGCGGAAACAACAGAAATAACAGAGACAGTTGACACCCCTAAGATATCAGAGGCATCCGAGATATCAGAAAAGTTGGCGCATATTGCCCAATTACAACAGGAAGAAGCAGATCTCAAGGCAGAACTAGAGCAGCTTAAGACTACAAAATCTAAGGTTTTACAGGATCAGATCGATGACCTACAGGCGGGAATTATTCGCTTAGCTCAAGCGGACGTAGCGCGTCTAGAGTATCAAAAACAAGAACTACAAGCAGCGATCGCCGTTCTTGAGAAGCGAAAAGAACGTATTGACAAAGAAATGACTACCACCTACGCAGGCGCATCACAGGATATTGCGGTGCGTGTGCAAGGCTTCAAAGATTATCTAGTGGGCAGTCTCCAAGATTTAGTTGCCAGCGCCGAAAAGCTTAATCTCGTTACGCCCCCCGCCAAAACTGAACCCGAAATTGTAGTTACTGAAAAGAAACCGACCAAAGAAGTAGAGCCGCCTCTCTTATCTGAGCAAACCTTTGCGGAATATAAACAACGGGTCGAGCAGCTTTTAGAGCGCTATCGGACTTTACCTGATTACTATGGGCCAGCTTGGAAGTTGCGCCGCACCTTTGAACAAGTTCATGCCGATCGCGTATCTAAATGGTTTTTTGAGCAATCTGGACGCGGTGCAATTCGCACGATGGGAACTCGCTTACAAAATATCCTCGTCACTTCCGCCGCAATTTCAGTTCTCAAAGCCGTGTATGGTGAAAAATTGCGGGTACTAGTATTAGCAACTTCCCCTGAGCGTTTGGGTGAATGGCGACGTGGTTTTCAAGATTGCTTAGGCTTAACCAGAGAGCATTTTGGCTCCGATAAAGGTATTGCCCTATTTGAAGATCCTGAACCTCTAGCAACTAAAGGCGATCGCTTAGTCAAAGAAGGACTAAGCCCTCTGGTGGTGATTGACGAGTCAGAAGAACTGATTTCCGTAGACTTACTGCGTTTCCCTCTACTGATCGCCTTTGGCGGTATTCCTGACTCTAAACCTACAACTCCCCCAACCTATATAAATCGAGACTATAGCCGCGAATCTCCCAAGGAATATACACGCGATTCGGGTCGTGATTCGGGTCGCGATTCGGGTCGTGATTCGGGTCGTGATTCGGGTCGTGATTCAGGGCGTGATGTGAATAGAGAATATGGGAATAAAGAGCAAGATAATCGTGACTATGGCTCACGCGATTATCCTAACCGCAATTGGAATGAACCTCGCGATACTGGCTATGGTGGACGAGGACGTAATAATCAAGATTCTGATTGGGATTGGTAATATTTACAGCGCTTTGCGCTTAAACCCGAACCAAAATATTTCCTAAAAGTGTTGCAAAGCAACACTTTTAGGAAATATTTTGGTTGCTATAGCAATAAAAAAGCACCCCCGCAGGGGTGCTTTTTTACTAAGTATTACTTACTTTTTGGCTGGGGTTGCTTGAGGCGCAGCCTGTGGAGTCGTGGCTTGCTTACTATTCTTGAGAATGTACTCTTGAGAACTACGAGATGGGACAAAGCGAATAATATCTGATATAGGATCAGGCTTATTATCTTTTGTCAACATATTTTCTAAAACAAGAAACAGCGATGTAACTTCAACTTTAGTCTTTTTGGTTATATCGGGTTGCAGTTTAGCTTGTTCATCTAGAAAACTTTGGATATCAGATCTGTCAAAGAAAAATGGTAAAGATTGGATTTCATCTTTATCGATCACACCATTCTTATTAGTATCATTCCCCAAGATGACAGGTTCTTTTTTGTCGCCATCAACTAAAAAGAAAACAGGTAGATTTGGTGTCTTGTCGCCTGCAATGCCTTGAGCAAGCAAAATCTTCTGAGCCGCCTCAAAATTTGACTTTGCAGGGATAACTTCAAAAATAAACTTTTTGTCTTTTTGGTTTTGGCGAATTACTTCATAAACCTTGGTCAATGAAGCTGCTGTGATCTGCGCCTTTTTGCCAATTTCAGGACTAAATTTTTGTACCTGAGATAGCATCATTTGCGCCTCATCTGCGCCCAGAAAGAAAAACCAAATTTGAGTGTCATCGGGTTTGGCATTTGGCTGCTGTGGTACTGAAGCGGTTAAGGGGACTCCCTTATCATCAGTAATTGTGAAAACAGGAATACGCGACAAACGTTCTAACGCTTGCGCTTCAGTCATAGCTTCAGCTTTGAGAGTAAATATGGGACTAACAGCGATCGCCCCTGCGACACCTGCGGTGGCTGCTAGATTAACCAACGACTTGAATACGGACATATTTCTCCTAGCTACAATATTTATTAGATTGATTGGATGTGGATGCAAAAGCGAATAAGGTGAAATTAAAAAGGAGAAGGCAACAGGAAAAAGTATGCCGATTGCTTGCCTAAAAGTTGGCTGCTGCCGAATTTAACAATACTTCGTTCCCAAAGACAACCTTTTTATACCAGCTTTATATCGACTTGTGGATGAATTATTATAGCTGTCATCACTGGCATTAGGACAAATCAAGACCCCAGAAAAAGAGGAGTGTGGCTTCGCGCCGCCCCTCGTCTTTTGGTTTTGTGTCCTAACAAGACTGGCGACAGCTATACATTATGAGACTCGCATATCATAGGTATAGTTCCTACAAAATAGTTATGCCTAGCGACGTTATGCCACAAGATGAAAATTTTCTCAGCTTTGATGAAATCTTTGAGGAGTTAAATTATCGCCAAGCACAGCGTACATTGCGAGACATTGTGGCAAAGCTGGACTTGTCAGAACGGGAGCGTCGAGGGTTAGAGGAACCCCTCGAAGAACTTCAGCAAATGTTAGATAAGTTAGATCGGCAGGTTTTGCAGATCGCTGTATTTGGGATGGTGGGGCGCGGTAAGTCTTCGGTACTGAATGCCTTGATGGGCGGACAAGTTTTTGAGACGGGACCTTTGCATGGTGTGACTACGAGCCGTCAGACGGCAGAATGGCAGATCTCGCGTGAGGCGATGCAAACTAATGGCGATCGCACTATTCTCAAAGCTTCATTTCAAGGACGCGGTGAAGCCCGCATCGAATTAATCGATACCCCCGGCATTGATGAGGTTGACGGGGAAGGTCGTGCGGAACTAGCCAAACGCATCGCGCAACAGGCGGATTTAATCTTATTTGTCGTCGCAGGTGATATTACCAAGGTTGAATATGATGCGCTTTCGGCATTAAGAAGTGCAAGTAAACCGATTTTGCTGGTATTCAACAAAATTGATCAATATCCCCCTGAAGATCGGATGGCAATCTATGCCAAGATCCGTGATGAGAGGGTAAAGGAATTATTAACGAAAGATGAAATTGTGATGACGGCGGCTTCTCCCCTTGTGGCTAAGGCGATCCGTCAGCCCGATGGCTCCTTTGAAGCCGAGCTAGTCAATGGTAAGCCGCAAATTGAAGATTTAAAGTTAAAAATTCTAGAGGTACTCGATCGCGAAGGTAAGTCTTTAATTGCCCTGAATACGATGCTGTTTGCGGATATGGTGCAGGAGCGTGTGGTGCAGCGCAAAATGTTTGTGCGCGATCGCCAAGCCAATCGCATTATTTGGAATTGTGTGATTACTCAATCCGTGGCGATCGCGGTTAATCCCTTCACGGTAATAGATGTAATTACCAGTGCGATCATCGATGTATCGATGATCGTGGCGCTATCCAAGCTCTATGGCATTAATATGAGCAATCGGGGCGCAATTTCGCTGATGCAAAAAATCGCGATCGGCATGGGCGGCATCGGCGCAAGTGAATTTCTGGCAACTTTTGGCTTAAGTTCTCTCAAAAGTTTGCTTGGAATCGCTGCCCCTGTGACGGGCGGTGCGACCTTGGGCGGCTATGTATCAGTGGCGATCGCGCAAGCAGGTGTGGCAGGTTTCTCGACCTATGCACTGGGACTAGTTACCAAGGAATATCTCGCTAACGGCGCATCATGGGGAGCCGATGGGCCCAAAGCAGTTGTTAAAAGAATTTTGGAAACCATTGACGAAGATTCGATCTTGGCAAGAATTAAAGATGAACTCCGCGCTAAAATTGACCTGCGGAGATTAAGAAAGATTTAGATAAATCATGACAAAAAACAATACGAGAAGCTGACAAGCTCTGCACTAAAGTGCTGAGTAGAAGCGAACGAGCAAATTTATTCGCCAGTAAAAATCTTGCAATTTGAGATAAAATGTAACTACTCAGGCTGGGTGAAATATTTCTGTAATCAGGCTCAAAGTCTCGTTAGACAAATCGCAACAGGAACAATGCTCGTAATCAGAACAACAACATTTTTGAGAAAGATCGAAATTAAGGTAGGGGTTAAGCATTTGCGCCACAATTCCCAAACTCTTCACCAAAATCTTGATCCGCAAATGCTTAACCCTCTTCGCTTTCATAGATAAATTGTCCCTGCGTTGTGAGGTTGATGGCAGACAAATTTTTTTGGAATATACTTGAAATTATCAAACGAGAAATCCATCAAGATGACAATTAAAGAAAAAGTTCTAAATGCAGTTACCGAACTCCCTCAAAATGTTGACTTTGAAGAGATATTAGAGCGTCTTTATTTTCTCTATAAAGTCGAGACAGGATTGCAACAGGTGCAGACAGGAGACACGCTTACCCACTCACAAGCCATGCTCAGTCTAAAAACATGGCACAAATAAATTGGACAAAACAAGCACTCGGTGATTTAGAGGCGATTGGCGATTATATTGCTCGCGACTCACCTGCTATTGCCCAAGTATTCGTAAATCGCATAATTAATTCCATAGTTCGACTAGAATCCTTTCCCCTTTCTGGTCGAATCGTGCCAGAATCAGGACGCGAATCGATCCGAGAAGTAATTTTTCGCAATTACCGCATTGTCTATTCTTTGGAGAATGACACAATCTATATTCTGACAATATTTCACGCTTCAAAATCACTAGCAAATTTGAGCGATGACATCAGATGAAATAAAGTTACAAAGTATTGGCAGTAATTATGAAATTAGCCTATGATCTTACAGTCGATGCACTATACATCCGTTGGACAGAAGCCAAAATTGCCGAAAGTGATGAAGTTGACGGTGTGATTTTGGACTATGACGAGCATGGGAATGTGATCGGTGTTGAAGTTTTAAACGCATCACAGAAAATAACAGGACTGACTCCTAAGCGTGAACTAATCGTAAATTCATCGGTTGGTTGATAAACACCTCTTTACTGATGGTTGCTACCAATAAGATGGGGTTTCAGTAGTGGAAAGAGAACTAAGACTCAATTAATTAGGAGCAAAGAAACCGTTGGCGCGATCGCATCCTAAATGGTATCTAAATGGTATCTAAATGGTATAAAGCTTTACTGCAATAGACATTCGCTGCTAAACTAACAAAAGACAAAACTTAACGATTAGCACCAGTACTGAATCGATGCCCCAAGAGACCATTGCAACTGTTTCGACTTCTGCACCTAATATGACCCCAGAAGAAGCCCTAATTGTTTACGAAGACATGGTACTGGGGCGTACTTTTGAGGATAAGTGCGCGGAAATGTATTATCGCGGAAGAATGTTCGGATTTGTGCATTTGTACAATGGTCAGGAAGCCGTAGCCAGTGGCGTGATCAAGGCAATGCGTCGCGATGACTATGTATGTAGCACTTACCGCGATCACGTTCACGCTCTCAGTGCAGGTGTCACCGCCAATGAAGTAATGGCGGAGCTTTTTGGTAAAGAGACAGGATGTAGTAAAGGGCGAGGCGGCTCGATGCACATCTTCTCGGCGAAGAATAACTTTTTAGGTGGTTATGCTTTCGTTTCTGAAGGTATCCCCGTTGCAGCAGGGGCAGCCTTTCAGTCCAAATATCGCCGCGAAGTGATGGGCGATCCTAAGGCTGATCAAGTCACTGCTTGTTTCTTTGGCGATGGTGCTAGTAATAATGGTCAATTTTTCGAGACGTTGAACATGGCGGCTTTATGGAAGTTGCCGATTATTTTTGTCATTGAAAATAATGATTGGGCGATCGGTATGAGACATGAGCGGGCTACTTCCGACGTGCGAATTCATAAGAAAGCAGAAGCTTTTGGAATGCCGGGGTTTGAGGTTGATGGAATGGATGTAGTTGAGGTGCGGAAGTATGCTCAAGAAGCGATTCGTCGCGCCCGTGCTGGTGAAGGTCCTACGGTTTTGGAATGTATGACCTATCGCTTTAGAGGTCACTCCCTCGCTGACCCCGATGAGCTACGCAGCAAGGAAGAAAAGGATAAATGGTTTGGGCGCGATCCGATTAAAATCTTTGCTAGTCTTGTGCTTGAGCATGGTTTGTTAGAAGAAAGCCAATTGAAGGCGATCGACAAGAAGATCCGCGATATCGTTGAGGAATGTGTGCGCTTTGCCGAAACTTCTCCTGAACCCGATCCTAAGGATCTATTCCGTTATCAATTTGCTGAAGACGAATAAAAAGAAGGGGTGCAAAGCACCCCTTCTTTTTATTCAAGTGAGTGGCGATCGCTATAACTTGCATCGTGACATTTGCGCTTTTTCCCAATTAACATCATTAGTAATCGCGTTAGTAAAATCACAACTAACTAAGGTTGCATTATGAAATGATGCCTGAGTGAGATCGGCATACTGAAACTTTGTGCCTAGGTTTGTCCGCGACGCATTAATTGCGAGACGAAATAAATAGAGACTACCAAAGATTTGCAGTGGCTCGATCGCTAAAAATGTCAGCAAAGCCATCAAGCTGTTGAACCTGATCGAGTTAGCGATCGCATTAAATGCACCAGACACTAGAGTTTTGGTAAAGGTTGAGCCGAAATATCCCGATCCAAAGGCGGTAATTAAGGAAATGGCGATCGCGATAAAAATTCCTTTACTATTCGCGATCGCAAAGCTACTCGTAAAGGTAATTGCAAAACCAACGGCAAACACCACGATCACCACAATGGCCACCCAATAGATCGTGTTTCGATTGACCAGTTCGGGGCTGAAAACAAAGGTAAACACAAAGGCGATCAGCAATATCATCGCAATCATAGTCGTCGCGGCAAACATGAATGCCATCACAAAGGATTTAAGATTGGCAATCGCAATTTGTCGTTGGCTTTTGCCAGTTCGCACATTGGCAAAATTAGCAGACTTTAGTTGAGAGCGATAAAAGTTGCAACCACGAAGGTCAGCGCCGCTAAAGTCAGCACCGACGAGATTTCTACCTTTAAAGGAGCGATCGCGCAAATCTTGGTTTGCAAAGTTCAGACTTTGACTCATAAGTATTTTTATTTTTTATGGCGCGGTTTCACCGCGCCATAAAAATACTGGTTCTGGTTGCATAGTTCTCAAATGGTAATTGATTTTAAGCCAATTCGCCTGAAGTTGGCTTAGAAACATGCGGCGATCCCCACCCTAGTTTTTCACGCAAAACCTTGAAAAATTCACCTTTTTGCAAACGGATAAACCTTGCAGGATATTGCGATCGCTCTACCTCAACCCGATAGTCAGGATATACATAGCAGCCCGCATTACCATCTACAACTAAGACCAGCCGATGACGATTGGCAGGAGTGACTACCGCTTTCTCGGTATTGGCAAATACCAATGCCCGCGAGGCCATCGAGTGAGCGCAAATGGGAATCAGTTGAAATACAGGAATTCCTGGCTCAATCACGGGGCCACCTGCGGAGAGGGCATAGGCGGTTGAGCCTGTGGGCGTAGAAATAATGACCCCATCCGCCGCAATATCTACGGGCATATGATGACCAATCTGCACCTCAAAATGACACATACTGGTCAAGGGTTCACGGTGCAAGACCATCTCATTAAGAGACAGAGCTTCCCATAATAAGCCTTTGCTGTCGTAGACGCGCACCGCCATCATCGATCGCTGCTCAACGACATACTGCCCCTCAACAATTTGGGCGATCGCTTCTTCCCAGTCTGTTAAATAGGTTTCCGTTAAGAAACCCATATGTCCTGTGTTTACATTTAGGACTGGCAGTGCTAAGGGAGCGATTTGGCGACAAGCCGACAATACAGTGCCATCGCCCCCCAAAGCCACCACAAACATAATGTCGCGATCGAATCCGATGGGTACTAAGCTTTCGATTGGGGTATGACAAACAGGGGCATCTGGCTTACCATAGCCCAAAATACCGCCATTGCCTGTCGCTAGAACCGTTTGGATATTGCGCTTTTCTAGCCACAACTTCATATCCAAAGCTACCTGCTCAGCGACAGGCTTTGCGTCGTTATAGACAATACCGACTTTTGGCACGCTCAATGACTACCTAGACTATTCAAAATTTTGTCCGTTTGGTAATTATAGCCCTTAGGTATTAGCTTTTAGCTTTTGATGATTTTAGAAATAAGAAAGCATAAAAAAAGAGGTGCGCTGCACCTCTTTTTTTATGCTAGTAATGGATCGAGTTTGCCTTGGCGATCCAGATCGTGAATGGCATCACAGCCCCCAACATGCTGATCATTAATAAAAATTTGAGGTACAGAGCGTTTACCATCAGAACCTCTAGCCACCATTTGCGATCGCGCTGATTCATCACCATCGATCGCATATTCGGTATACTTTACGCCTTTCTTGTCGAGCAAATATTTTGCTCTGATACAAAAGGGGCACATACGCCATGTATAGATTTCAACTTTTGCCATAATTGTAATTCTAGTGATTTAACTTCCAAAACTTTAACAAATCCTAACACCCAGACAACTCTAACTGAAAAAGGGTAGCGCTAAAGAAGATTAAGAATAGGCTGCGTAATACACCACCTATTCTTAATCTTCTTTAGGTTCGATCACGGGATGGCTGAGGTTCTGAGCTGGGCGTTGGGCTGGGAGAAGGTAAAGGAGTTGTTGTAGGCTGCGGCTCAGTCACAGTCGGAATCTTGGAAATTACTTCTTCAGGATGGCTGGGGGGAATCCCTTCCGTGACAATAATCTCCTCAATGACAGTTTTAACAATGGGAGCCGCCACAGTAGAACCAAAGGCATCGGAACCAACAGGTTCATCGACTACTGCCAACACCACATAGCGCGGCTCTTTTGATGGGAAAGTACCCACAAAACTAGTGATTTTGGTATTGGCATAACCGCCACCAGATGATGCTTTTTGGGCTGTACCCGTTTTACCTGCAATCCGATACCCTGGAATACGGGCGGATATACCTGTCCCTTTTTCTACTACACTGGTCATCATTTCAATTACTCTCTGGGCCGTAGCTGGTGAAATAACTTGGCGAGGAGTTGGTAACTTGGGCTGGTAGTACTCTTCTCCCTCTTCATTGATTAAGCCCTTGACCACATGGGGGGTGAGCAATTTACCGCCACTAGCGAGAATGCCATGCATTTGCACCATTTGGATCGGTGTTAGGGAAAATCCTTGACCAAAGGAAGCCGTTGCAGGCTCAATTACATATTCATTAAATTGCTCTTGGGGCTTGAGAGTACTCGGTGTTTCGGCGGGTAAGTCAACGCCCGAAATATCACCCAATCCAATCCGTTCTAGCCAACCATAATAAACCGATGGTTTCATTTTTTGGACGATATGTACCATGCCCACGTTGCTCGATCGCTCTAGGATTTGACTGATACTAAGGGGTCCAACTGCGCCAGCCTGTTCATAGTCAAAGTTTGCCACGGGCCAGCCGCCGATGGTTAAAGCTCCTTCATCATTAAATACAGTGTCAGGTTGAATTGCACCCGCTTCGAGGGCGATCGCCACGTTAATCGGCTTAAAGGTAGAACCTGGTTCATAAAGGTCAGAAACTGCCCAATTTTTAAACAATTTGACATCAGCTTCGTAATAGCGATTGGGGTCGTAGGTGGGTTCGGTAACGAGGGTCAACAAACCGCCGTCTCTGGCATCCATGACGATGACCGAGCCACGCTTCGCATTAAATTTGACCATTTGTTGCTTCAGGACTTGCCTTGCGGTGCGCTGAATCCTTGAGTCAATGGTCATTTGTAAACTAGTGCGATCGCTACGGATCATCCCCGCAGGTACACGATTGGGAATTAATTTACCATTGCCATCTTGAGCGACTGAAGGCGCTTGATCGGTGCGTTCTAATAGCTTTTCTTGGCTAAGCTCGATGCCCGCCTGACCGCGATGATCGACATTCACATAGCCTAGCAATTCGGCGGCAAGGTCTTGCTGAGGATAGAGGCGATGACGCTGCTGGATTAGTTCTAAGCCTTCAATCTGTAATGCGTAAACGCGATCGGCAGTTTCTTCCGATAGCCAATATTCGACTTGAATGGAGGTAGTGTCGCGACCGAGAATACTGGCTAACTTTTCTGGTGGTTTTCTCAGGATTGGCGCAAGTTTTGTGGCAATTTCCGTAGTCAGTTCTTCAAAATTTTTCTTTTTAGGGTCTTTGCCAGTCTGTTTATTATTCTTATCGAAAAGATGGGGATAGGCAAATAAGGTATAGACAGGGCGATCTAAGGCTAAAACCGTACCTTTGCGATCGGTAATTGTGCGCCGAGGGATAAAGGGGCGCAGCGTAAACATTTGCTGCTTACGCGCCTTGTCTAGCAAGTCGGGTGAAGCGATCACCTGCAAATAAACTAAGCGCACAATTAAGCCAACCATCGATAGCGCCAAAATGATCCAAATTAAGACAGTTCGGCGCTTGAATAGATTGATGGTGGCGAGGTCTTTGGGAAGAAAAGATGGAGTCATGAAAGTTCTTGACAAAGTTGGCGGAAGCGATCGCCGCGTTGCTCAAAATTGGCAAACTGGTCAAAGCTGGCACATGCAGGCGAGAATAGCACAGTTGGCAAAGGCTGACTAGGGTGATTATGGACACGGGTATGGGCAATATAGGCGGCTTGTTTGACAGCGCGTTCAAGGGTTTGCACAATTTCATAATTCTTAAATCCCTCATCCTTGAGCATTTCCGCAAATAAAGGCGCAGCTTCACCGATTAATAGAACCGCGATCGCCCTCTGGCGGATTTGCTCTAACCACGCACTAGCATCGCCTTGCTTGGGCTGTCCACCCGCAATTAATACCACAGGTGGTTTGACGGCTTTTAAGCCCACCGCCGCCGCATCATAATTGGTTGCTTTACTGTCATTAATGAAGGCAATTCCTTCATAAAAGCGAATATGTTCTAGGCGATGGGGGACACCTTGAAACTCAGAAACGGCGCGATCGATATGCTCTGGGGCAATTCCTGCCAATTGTGCCGCCGCAACGCACATTAATAAATTTTGGCGATTGTGACTCCCTAACAAATGCCAATGGGAGATCGGGAAAATCGGTTCACCGCGAAACTTCACCCAACTCTCATGAATGCAAGCTCCATCAGCGATCGCTTCTGTAACTTGATCGCTAATGCTCGTCCAGATTGCCTTCGGCCACATCGCTGCCCCAAAATCAAGCAAAAATGGATCGTTACCATTAAGGACAATATGAGCCGAGGGATCGATTAACTTTGCCTTGACATCTCGATAATTCTCAAGGGTATAGTGGCGATTGAGGTGATCGGGGGTAAAGGTTGTCCAGATGCCAATTTGGGGCTTAACGCTTTGAGTAGACTCAATCTGATAGCTACTGAGTTCGGCAATAATCCAATCGGGTTGCAGCTCATTTTTTAGTACTTGCAGCGCAATTTCGCAGGCGGGCAAACCGATATTGCCACAGGCGATCGCCTTTAGCCCCGCCGCCTCAAAAATAGCTGCGGTTAGGGATGTAACCGTAGTTTTACCATTGGTTCCTGTGATGCCAACCCAAGGAATATGCTTGAGATAGCGCCATGCCAACTCAATTTCACCAACGGTATCGATACCAAGCGATCGTGATTGTTCTACCTCAGGACGATCCCAAGGAACCCCCGGACTCACTGCCACCAAATCTATCGGCTGTTTCGCTTCCATCAGCTTGGCAAAGTCAGGAAAGGCTCCAAGCTCAACGGCAATACCCTCAGACTCCAAAGCGAGTTTACGCTGTTCTAGACTAGGACTAGCATTACTATCACTAACTATGACCTGCCAACCGTCAGCTTTAAGTAGCTTAGCAGCAGAAATTCCCGACTGTCCCAGTCCCAGTACATACGCTTGAGGCATTGCGATCGCTTGATATAGAGGTTTATTAAAAATTTAATCATAAACGATGCAGGATCAACAGCGACAAAGCATAGTTCTCATATAGCTCAAAAACCAAATAAAAGAAGGCGGCGCATCGCGCCGCCTTCTTTTATTTGGACATGCTTAGCCGGGGGGCCACTCAAGGGGACGACCACCTAAAACATGGATATGCAAATGGAAAACCGTCTGCCCTGCTTCTGCGCCATTGTTGGTGACTAGGCGAAACCCTGTTAAGCCTTCCTGTGTGGCAACTTTACTTGCCACAAGCAATAAGTGACCAAGTAAGGCTTGATCTTCAGTTGTTGCCTCGGAGAGCTTGGTGATTGGCTTTTTGGGAATCACCAAAAAATGTACGGGGGCTTGGGGATTAACATCACGGAAAGCCAATGCCAGATCATCTTCGTAAATGATGGTTGCAGGAATTTCCCGCTTGATGATTTTGCTAAAAATAGTTTCGCTCATTTTTTATCTCTAATCGACCTCTAAATAGTGGCTGATATTGTGTCGTAAAGCGACACAATATCCCAGAAATCTCAAACCCAAGAGCCTGTAAATACTAGTTGGGCAGGGCCCGTCATCAAAATGCGATCGCTTTCGGCTGACCAAGTAATTTTGAGATCGCCACCAGGCAGATTAACAGTACAGGTGCGATCGCATAGATCATTCAAAACACCTGCGACGACGGTGGCACAGGCTCCTGTTCCACAAGCCAGAGTTGCTCCTGCGCCGCGTTCCCATACGCGCATTTTTACATAGCCGCGATTAACGACTTCTACAAATTCGGTATTTGTGCGCTTAGGGAATACAGGATGATGTTCAAAGAGAACGCCAATTTCGGCTAAGGGAATGTTATCCACATGATCTACAAAGGTCATGCAGTGAGGATTCCCCATGCTCACGGTGGTAACATTCCAAGTTTTGCCGCCAACTTCGAGGGGGAAGTTCACTACTTTTTGATCGGGTTCACCTAAAGTGGTGGGAATCTCGGCAGCAGTCAAAAATGGTTTGCCCATATCCACAGTTACTTGTCCGTCCGCATCCATTTGTGGCACGATCAAGCCTGCACCTGTCTGAATAGGATATTTGCCTTCAATGGTAGGGATTCCCAAATCCTGCATGAATTTTGCTAAACATCGAATTCCATTACCGCACATTTCAGGTTCGGAACCATCGGAGTTATAGATTCGCATCCGATGTTCGCCATGATCAGCATTTAGCAAAAAGATTACGCCATCTGCGCCGATACCAAAATTGCGATCGCACCATTTTTCTGCCTGCTCTGGTGTGAGGATTGGTTCAGCGCTGTGGCGGTTATCAATCAATATAAAGTCATTACCTAATCCGTGATATTTACTAAATGCGATCGCCATGAGTTATTTCAATATATTTATCGGGTTATTTTATCAACAATTAGAGCGCTAATTGCTATGTATTCTTGTTCTGTTAGGGACTTGCGAGAAAATAAAATACCAATCCAGATTTTCCAGAATCCTTGGGGCGGCTTTGCCGCCCCAAGGATTCTGGTTTTATATTTGGTACTTTATTAAGTCGCAAGTCCCTTAGGGCAAATTCTGGAGCGATCGCTGGTTCGTGGATAGCTTTTGTCTCCAAGTAAGCCTGTGTCATTAACTTTTTCTCAAAGTTTTATTTGCAATTAGCTTTGAGGCTAACATAAAAAAAAAGATACTTAGCATCTCTTTTTTTATTGACTGATGTTAGGTGGAATGAAGATTGCCCTCACCCCCAGCACCCTCTCCCAGAAAGCAGAGGGGGAGCAAAACCCAGAAATTCTTGTTCCCCTCGCCCTTTGGGAGAGGGGCTAGGGGTGAGGGTCTTAGAAACTTCCACGTAACATCAGTTATTGAGTTGTGACAACTCCCGTTATTGATCCTGTAAACGGATACAATACGGGCTTCACAGCTACTCCAGCTATTGCTTTCGGAAACTCGCTGTGCTTTAACCACGGGATGCCCTCCCGCCGTGGACAACAGGG
>Ga0316610_1000056_pt1 | contig 30090 bp, 28 predicted proteins | sample MIS2017111B_MG_FD_207677 | JGI IMG/M metagenome (GOLD analysis project Ga0316610, IMG submission 207677) | Microbial mat bacterial communities from Middle Island sinkhole, Lake Huron, Michigan, United States - MIS.2017.111B | ecosystem: Environmental > Aquatic > Freshwater > Lake > Sediment... | reverse complement strand
GTAAATTTGTCTAGTAGTTTTCATAACAAATCACACGTTAGTTGTGTGTAGTAATACACAGTTATATTTTTTGATTTATGTAAAGTGAGGAAGTCCTAAGTGTATTTTATTTGGATTGTTTAGCCAGTCAAAGTCTTCACCTACTCGATAATATTCAGTCTATAACTCACTTTTACAATCCCTGATTTAAGCTTGATTTTAGTGATTTCAAAGCCATTTAATTCTGAAGTGCTTGAAACATGAGTTCCTCCACACGGACACGGTGATTGACCATCAAAGCTAATTTCTCCAAGAGGCAAATCTTTGACGCTTTTAGTAGCATCTAAAGTTATTTTGACTTGTAGATTTTGACTTACTAGTGAGTTGTATTCAGCTTGGATTAAATTTTTTAGATTTTCAAAGTCAAATTGAATGTCATTTTGAACTTTATATTCGACATAAGATCCTTCAGGATAATGAAAACCTTTTCCTGGAATCCAATCCAATTTTAAGTTTTTAATTGCCAAATCTATCAAATGCCCAGCTGAGTGTATTCTGGAGTTTAACTTTCGTGACTCGATATCAATTTCCAAGCTAACCTCATCCCCAATTTTAAAATTTTGACCCTCAAAAATACCTAAATGCAACACAGTTCCATTTTCATCACGAGTTGTATTTATAAGCCTAAATAAATTATTCCCATCTTTAATAAGCCCTTTATCGCCAGGCTGACCTCCCCCTTGAACGTAGAAAATGGTTTGATCTAAAATCAGTGCTAGACCTTTGTCGGTTTCTAAAATATTTACAATACTAGCACTTGAAGTGTAAAGATTTTGATCTTCTAAATATAATAATTTTGTCATAGTATTTTCAGGTAAAACTAAGGAATGAATTAAGTCTAATTATTAATACATTTTGACATAAAATTATTGATTTGTAATATTTATTACATTATGTTTACAATTTCACAACAAGTTTGGAGTATAATATCCAGCGATATCACAGCCATGCAATTTTTGAAACTTGGGTTATTAAACACTTCTGGTTATGCAAAAACCATTTTACCTAAAATACAAGCTAAAAGCTTGGCAAAAGTGAGCCTTGGATCAATAGTTACAGCACTTGCAAGGTTAAAAAAAGATGTGATTTTAGATGAGCAAAAAATTCCTAAGTTTGAGATTGAAGATTTGTCTTTAAAACTACCTATCTGCGAACTTGTGTATGCAAAAAATAAAAACCCAAATCCTGACTTAAGCGAAATTTACAAGAGTCTTGAAAAAAATGATTCAACTCACTTTAATCTCGTAAATATTGAAGACGAATTAGATATTTTTGTGTCGAGCCAAAAAGTAGACTTGGTAAAAAGACAGATGAAAGATTTTACAATACTTTTAGAAGAGGTTAATTTATCTGCTTTGATACTTAAATATGATTATAAATATCGTAATTTTCCGGGAATGGGATCTCAGATTTTGAACTGTTTAGCGCTTAGATCGATATCATTTGTGGAGTGCCTCACCACTTATTCTGAGTTTATTATATACATCAAACAAGATTTAGCCAATCAAGCTATTGAGGTCTTAAAAGAAGAATTTATGAATTAGTTACCATAAGAATTAATGCGTTTTTGACAAACTATCATATTTCACCCAAAAATTGAAGTTGACTATTTTATTTAAAATTTTTCAGAGCATATTTCAGATTTGTTTTTTATATAAATTCTGATTACTAAATTCACCGATAACTGAAACACTATTTCCCTATGCGTATAATCCCTACAACCATGGCTTCTCAGCATCCAGACCATGCTTCCAGACCTTACTGGCACGACCAAGAATTTATCTCGACACAATACGAAACTCATGAAACCTACTTGGCTTTTTCGGAGCTTGGAATTGGTGAGGTCAAATGGGACTGGGAAGGAAAATTGGTCGATGAATCTGTCTTAGAGCGTCTTTTAGGTGAATATTTTGAATATTTTTCCGCTAACCCTATTAGAGTAGAAAAATTTATTACATTTAGATTACCAAACCCAACAGTCGAGACTGAATTTCGGCTTGGAAGAGCTTTTATGGGTATGTTGAGTGCAGCCGCTTTAGCCAAAAAAGTTGAACTTCCTTCACCTCCTCTTTTTGAGGTTATTTTACCGATGACTGACTCGGCGCACAGTATGATTGATATTCAAGAGGCTTTTAGGGAAGTCGCCGGACTCAAGCACTGGCTTTTAAACTATCAAGGCGGTAATTTAAATCACATTGAAGTGATCCCACTTTTTGAGCAAGTGGACGTCATTACTCATTCAGATGAGATTTTAATGGAGTATGTGAAACTACACGAAGAAAAATTTGGATTTAGGCCAAAATATCTACGACCTTATACTGCTCGTAGCGATCCAGCCATGAATGCGGGTCAGATCCCAACTGTGCTAGCTATCAAGGTTGCCTTGTCGAAATACGCTAAATTTAGCGAGAAAACTGGAATCCCAACTTATCCAATTTTGGGTTGTGCCGCACTACCTTTTCGTGGAGGACTCACACCAAAAAATGTCCCTGAATTTATCAAGCAATATTCGGGATTTAGGACACTATTGCTTCAAAGTGCTTTTAGATACGACTACAACAAAAATGATGTAATTTTGGGAATCAAAGAAATCGATGCACTCTTACCTCAAAGTCAAGCCCAAAATGTCACTCCAGAAGAAGAGCAAATCATGCAAGAAATCATTGCAACTGGTCAAAAACTGTATCAAGACAGTATAAAAACCGTCGCTTCAAAGATCAATCACGTAGCAAACTTTATACCAAAACGACGTGAAAGAGTCCAGCATGTAGGTTTGTTTGGCTACTCTCGAGGAATTGGTGAAATCTCACTCCCTAGAGCTATTAAGTTTACAGCTGCAGCCTATTCTTTAGGTGTGCCACCTGAGTTTTACGGTACTGGAAGATTGCTTAAATACATCAAAGAGAAGGGGTGTTCTGATGTCCTTGAAAAGTTTTACCCAAGCCTGCTTTCTGATCTCACACGTGCTGGAAACTACCTTAATCAAGCCAATCTTGATAAACTAGGCTGGTCTGATATCAGTGAAGATGTCAAAGAAATCCAGAATTATCTAGGCGTTGAATTTAAACCTCAAACACCAGAACAGGTCGAACATTTAAATCTCACAAATTTTATTTTTGAAAACATCGATAAAGATCCTCACATTTCCGAACAAATCGTCGAAGCTGCTGTACTTCGAAAAAGCATGGGATAGGGTTTGAATGCAAGCATTCTTGACAATCCTTGGTTTTTTACATAATTTCATCAGTACGACTCTGATCTTTCGATCAGACTTTATCTATGCTTAAAAAGCTATTGATCTTGATTTTATTATTAATTTCAATCACCTCAAGTCCAGTTTTGGCAAAAGAATCAGGCATTGTTTTATTAAATGATGTTGAACCACTGAAGGTGGATTCTAGTTATAAACAAGCCAAATTTATCCAAGAAAATGGTAAAATTTTAAAACGTGAAAAAATAAAGATAGAGCAAAACAAAGTACCCGAAGTCAAAAATGTAAAATCCGAAAATCCGAAAACTAAGGCATCAACCGAACAAAGTAGAGTAACGCCTGAAATAACGAAATCAACTACTGAAAAAGAAGAAAATAAAGCCAAGACACCAACCGTCGAAGCTAAGTCAAAAACTGCAAAGCCTGAAGGAGTTACAATTGTGCCAGAAAATGGTAAAACATTAGATACTGAACAAGCTAGTCCAGCACCAACCACAACTAAAGAGGTGGTCGAGTCCACAAAGCCAGAAAATCCAAAATTATCTGTCGACCAAGTCAAAGAACTTATCGTAAAATACAGTCAAAAATATAGTGTAGATCTTGAATTAATGCTCAAAATAGCCGATTGTGAAAGTGGATTTAAGACAGATTTAATCGGCTCAGGTAGATATTTCGGGGTTTTTCAGTTTTCAAAACCTACATTTAATGAATCAGCAACTATTTTAAATTTCCAAAATCCAGATCCACTAAACCCAGATCAAAATATCGAGATGGCAGCTTATCTAATTAGTGAAGGTCAAGCCTGGCGCTGGGGCTGTAAGTAGGATTCAAACAGACACACAGGATTAACTCCAAGAAGGTGTCATCCTGAACTCGTTTCAGGATCTATTCTAACGATAGGGCATATAACCGTTTGAAAAAGATGAAAGGAGCAAGTGTGTGAACTATTTTGTACCCCTTTTTAAGGGGTCAAGCCGTAGGCTTGGGGGTTGTTAGCTTTAGGTTAGGGTCTGGGCTTGTGATCCTTCGCTTTACTAAGCACGTCATAGTTTATTGCAAAACCCACAAGATCCTGAAACAAGTTCAGGATGACACACTTGGAAGTTCAGGATTACACAGGTTTAAGATTGGTTCAACAGGTAACATACTTAAGCCAAGGGATTGCCGCGCCTCGCTCGCAATGACAAACCATCGATGTAGGGTGTTATTTGTTTTACTCTACCACTACGCTAATACAATAAAACATAACAATTTTTACTTATTTTAGACAGGCCAAAATCATATTTCTACCTTTATATACAATGTTTGTGAGGCTTACCCTATTGTATTACTTGACCACAACTTAAATTTTTTGTATACTGTATCTATAGAACTTGAGAGGTTAAGAGAGAAATCAAAAAACCAATCAAGAATTCTAAAATTTTACAACTAGTTTTAACCTGATAACTACCCTTACGGACAGAAACAATAATCTGATTACTGGTACACTGGTAACTGATTACTATTTCTGCCTGGGTCTCAACTGATAGACAATGTCTCATTGCTGATGGACTTGCTATTGCTCTTTTAAATAAAACAAAAAGAATAAATCCTTAACAAAAATATAAATATTTTACAAAAATTAAAGGAAGATCTGGGTAAGAGTTATCAGCTAAAACTTTAGAGTTTTTAGTATTGTGGTATTAAAGTTACATATGTTCCCTTCAAGGTAGAATAGATGTGATGCTAATCCGATATTAGATTTCGCTCTTACATTATAGAGGCATCCACCCATATTTTACTTTAGGGGTTCTGGAAGCCTCTTTTTTGATTTTAATGCTACTTTACAAAAAAACCTATTTGTTTAAACATCAACCTATGAGCGCATATCAAATCTACCAATCATTAATCGAAAACCCAAAGACTAGAAAAGTTGTGATAATTATAACTTTGATCTATCTTTTTAGCCCGATTGATTTTATACCTGACTTTATCCCATTTCTAGGTCAAATTGACGATGGATTCTTGGTGATATTATTAATAAGCGCACTTTTACAATATGCACCAAAACTCCCTAAAGAAAAGTCTAAACAGGACGACACTATAATTGATGTAAAAACAATCTAAAATGTAACTTTAATTTTTGACAAAAAACAATCACATCGCTCACATTATTGAGTATAATATACGCCTATGACAGAAGATAAAAATCAATTAAACGACCAAGAAAACAATAGAATCGACAAGATCGAAGAGGTTATTACCACCAAGACCGAAGAGATCAAAGAAGAAAGTGTAAAAGGCTTTAAAAACATGCAGGAGAGCTTCAAAGCAAACACCAAAAATCTTGATTACAACCTAAAACCAGTCATTGAAGAGCTTGATCAAATCAAAGAAGAATTTCATAAGCAAATCAAAGCCCCAATTGGTGTCAAAATTTTATCAGCCATATTTACAGGATTGATTACAGGAATTTTAATTTGGATAATCTTAGGTATAATCTCACAAACTGCTAATTTAGCTCCAATTACTTGGATTGTGGGTATTATTTTGATTGAGATATTAGATGCTTTGTCAGGTTTTACTGGGCATGTCCAAAGAATATTTGCCAGACTTTTACAAGAAAAAAAAGAGTAATTGATTTTAATGTTAGGTTAACACCAGCACCTCTTTCCACTTTATAACTTTATAACTTTCGACTTTTTAAATGTCTAATCCTAAATTTCTTGCTTTCCTAAAAATTTTTTTCACAATTGCCTTGTGTGTATTGTTTGGTTTTATTTACGGTAAATTCATTGGTCTTTTTGCTGGGATGATCAGCCTTACAAGCCGTTGGGTGTATTTTGTGCTTGCAATTCCGATTTTTTTGCCGATTTTTGAGTACGTCCGGACCGAATACAAAAAACGACCAAAATTTAGTCATTTAATCAAAGAGCTAATTTTTACTTTTATTTCAGCCATAATATCAGTTTGGATTTTGGTAAATTTTGAGTTTGGAGGAGAATTTACGGATTATTACATGTCAGCAATTGGACTTTTGATGGTTATCATTTTAGCCAATCTGCTTAATTTTGGCATAAATAAAGGAATTGAGAGACTTGGGAAGAAGAGTAAAAATAGAAGGTAAAAGATTAAATTTGCACAAAATACATTTGTGGTATATAATTGATCTTGATACTTTTTTATCAAAAAATAATACACACAAATATGTCACAACCAGAACTAAATGGGGGGGGGTAAAATCTCTGAAGCTACTTTTGAAAAACAAGAATTAGCTAGTTCTATAGCTGAAATTCATACTACCCTATCACAGATCACCGCACTTGTAACTGAAGGCAAAGAACTTAGAGATTTAGGCTACATGCTTTCAGATCAAGATAGAGCTGAAGTTGAAGCAAAAGCTTTCGATATAGCTCAAAAAAAGTTTGGCGAAAAAGTATTGATAGCAGGAACTGTAAAAGACCAAGAGATCAGAAATAGATCATGGTATGATGATAGGGGTAAGCCAAAAAGTGGGAAAGAGGTTACAAATACTGATAAACCTGTGGCATTAGAGAGAATGGGTCTTAGAATATTGTCATCCTGTGTTGCAACAATTATTAGTGGAATTGTGGCAGGTGCTATTGTTAATACAGGTAAATTTGGAATTGTTGAAGGGCTTGGTGCTGGCACAGCTACTTATCTTGCAATTGGTGAATCTGATCGAAAAAAGAGAGAGCAGGCAGATAGAATTAGAAAACAGTTGATCACAGAAAAAGTAATTGCAGATATGGCAAAATATCAAATAGCTCTGGGTCAATTTGGAATAAAAGATCCAAGGACGATTAAACTTGCTGAAAAGATGATCGGTTCTGCAAGTGAACTCGAATAATGATTCTGCGTCACGATAGAGACTATGCGAAGTATGTTTGAGATGCTTTGGGATAGTTTGAGTGTGTAAAAATAAGCTGGAATTTTTAATTTTAATACATACCTACGGTAACAGCCCGTCACTTTGTCAACAAAGTCAAAGGTTATGACGGATGCTTTGTAAGATGCATTTATCAGACCAAACAAATCGGGACACAATCCACACCGCCTTCAACAGAGAGCAAATTCCGAGTGATCACATTTGGTTTTAAATTCAACTTTTTACTGATTTCAAGCAAGTTTTTTGTGTCTCTGATTAGATCAATTTGGTTTTGGTATTTCACCTCAAAAGCCTCACCAACATAGCTCACATCATCTTTGTGCAAGCCTTTCCAGGCAATAAAATCAACTTCTTTTTGACGCTGTCTAAAATAGGTAATTTGATTGTATTTTTGCAATAAAAGCTCTAGAAAATAACTTTCAACAGCCAAACCTAAATTTTGAGATTCCGGAATCGTGTCTAGATTTAAAGTAAAAGCTGAGTTGGTGTATATTTTTTTATTGGAGTTTACAGCTTTGAGTGGATTGTCTGAGTTTGGGACGATGTAAATCAACCTTAAAAGCTCTAAAATATCAGTATATTTGGCAACTGTCTCAGTGCTTGTGTGCCCAATAATACTTGCTAATTTTTGAAAGCTAACTTCATTTCCAGAATTTATTTTGTAGTAGTTAAAAATACTTTGAAAAACGTTGATTTTTTCGATATTGAAATAATTTAAAGTGTCTTGAGAAATGGTTTGGTATTCGATACTGGTTATATATGCCCTAGTTTGAGTTGGTGATAGTTTTAAAGTAGCAGGATAGCGACCACTTTTTAAAAAATAGTTAAATTCAGGCTGTAAATGTTGAGCTAATTGATTTTGTAAAGCCAAGCTTTTGTCCTCAACTCCTTCCAAAATAGAATTATTTGTAAAATCAAGATACTCTCTGAAATCCAGTTGATAAATATAATAAGGGAGAAATCTTCCAGCAAGACTTTCTTGCATTCGGCGTTTAAAAGACAAGCTTAGCGAGCCTGTGAGAACGATTTTTACATCTGGTTTCTGATCATAAATTAATTTGATTACTTCTTCCCAATTTTTAATATATTGTATTTCATCAAGCAAAAGATATGACACGGTTTTTGGCTTTTTAACTGTTTCAAAGTACTCATTTACAAGCTCTTTTAAGTCGTTTTGAGTATCTGAAGGAGAAAATTCCCAATACAAAATTTGAGTCGGCTCTATATTTTTTTGCTCAATCAGGTTTACAAGCAATTGTTTTAAAATCACTGATTTACCTACTCGCCTCGGACCAATCAAAAAACTCATCAAGCCAGTATCTATATTTTCCCAAATGTTGAAATAGATTCTTCGATATTTTGTCTTAGGTAAATCAATTTTTTCAAACCAATGAGTGTTTTGTGAAGAAAGTTGAGGCATAATTATTTTTTGCTATATGACAAAAGTATAGCAACAACCCGTCACTTTGTCAACAAAGTCAAAGGTTATCATGGATGCTTTGTAAAAATTAGATGCAGTCAAGAGGTTTATGGCACAAAGAATGGCGACACGGTGGTCGCCTATACGATTGACTTAAACAAGGAGAAATAAATTTCTCCCCTACGCGGGAAAGTAAACCATTCCCCTACAATCTCTGTTCTCTGAATTTTGCTCTTTGCTCTAATTCTATCTATTCTTCACTTCAATCAAACGATTAATTTTAACTAATCTCTCCCCTCTTGAAGCTGCCCCAGTCTTGATAAAAGGACTTTGAGACGCAAGAGCTAGATCAGCGATAAAGCTATCGGTTGTTTCACCACTTCGGTGACTAATAACTGTACTAATTCCATTACTTTGAGCTAAGTTTATAGCTGCACAAGTTTCTGAAACTGAGCCAATTTGATTTAATTTGATCAAAATTGAGTTTGCGATGCCTTGGTCAATACCAATATCCTGAAGTCGGCTTACATTGGTCACAAATAGATCGTCGCCTACTAACATAATTTTCTTTCCTAGATCTGCTGTTAAAGTTTTCCAGCCAGTCAAATCATCTTCGCTCAAACCATCTTCGATGGAAATCAAACCATATTTTGAGACTAAATTGTCGTATTCTGCAATCATTCCAGCTGCATCTAGAACTTTATCTTGGTAGTAATATTTATCTGATTCATAGCTCATTCCTTCAGTTTCAACTATAGCTTTGCCATAAAACTCAGAAGCCGCTACGTCAAGAGCCAAATCACAGTTTCCGTCATGCCCTGATTTTACAATAGCTTCTTTGATTGCATCTAAAACTCCCTCAGAAGTACTTATTTTAGGTGCAAACCCACCTTCATCACCAACTGCTACGACCATACCTTTGGCTTTCAAAATTTTCTTAAGCGCCTGGTAAACCTCAGCAGCGATCTGAGCAGAAACCTCAATATCATCGCTCTTTGGGACGATCATAAATTCTTGCACTGAAATACCACTATCGGCGTGACAGCCACCATTGACTACATTACACATCCAGCGAGGGAAGGCAAAATTTCCAGATTTCAATTTGTCACTGTTTTGAGGGAAATAGAGATCAGAAATATATTGATAGAGTTCGACACCATTTGCACTTGCAAAAGCTCTGTGAGCAGCCATAGACACAGCTAAAATAGCGTTGGCTCCTAGTTCGGTTTTGTTTTGACTTGGATCTAAAGCCAAAATCGCAATATCCAACTCTTTAGCATCATTAAATTCTTTATTTAAAATAGCTGGAGCGATCACATTTCGTACATTATTGACAGCCTTGCTGACACCTTTTCCTCCAAAAGCTTTCTCACCATCTCGAAGCTCTAGTGCCTCATGTGTACCTGTACTAGCTCCAGATGGGACACTAGCGATTCCTTTGTATTGGACACCTCCTAGGGTGATAACGATCTCACATTGGACGGTAGGAAGTCCGCGTGAATCTAAAATTGTATAAGCTTTGACTGATGATATGGATGACATAGATATATTTTTTTAATGCTTTTTAAGCAGCTTTTAGCATTTCACAATATTTGACTTTGGTCAAGCACTTAAATTTTCTTAAACCTTTTTGATTATAAACACAAGCTCAGTTTTAAACTCCAACTTTACCACACTTGCTTTAAATTCAAGCTTTGTAAATAATTCTTCAAACCAAATTTAATCTAAAAGTAACTTGTAAAGAGGTGTAAACTCAACAACCCCATCAGATTTTTGAATATTCTTCGTAATTACATTTACCAATTTTAGTTGTGACCCAAGTTCACTGTTTTGAAGCTGTTTTAAGCCTGATAGCCCTTTTGAATCAATTTCTATATCATCAGTATATTTACACTCAAAAGCCAGCAAATCTTGATTTTGCTTTACGATAAAATCAACTTCGAGCTTGTTTTCATAGTAGTAAAACACATTATCTTGTCCAAATTTACTACAAAGATGCAGATACAAGACGTTTTCAGCCACCGCTCCAAAGTCCTTGAAGCCATTTATAAGTGTGTTTCGCATACCCAGATCTGTAAAATAGTATTTTTTTGGACTAATCATCTGCTCTGCCATCGATAATGAAAATCGGCGAATTTCCAATATTTGATAGACTTCTTTGAGGTATTCTAGATATTGTTTGATCGTGACATCGCTTTTTTGATTTAAGACTTTGGTGAGTTTATTGTAGCTTGTAGGTTGTCTGAGGTGGACTGATAGCCAGATTAAAATTTCTTTCAAAAGACTGGGTTGATCTAATTTATAGACTGAAACGATGTCTTTAAATAAAACTGCATCTATCAAATCGTTCAAATATTGGCTATTTTGGTTTAAAACCATATCTGGAAAACCACCCAACTCAAAATACTCTTGAATATAATTTCGATACAAATAGTTTTTTGAAGGAGTAACTTTATAGCCTCTAAAATCTAAAAACTCCTTAAAATTTAGCGGATAAATAGTGTATTTAAGCTGTCTTCCAGTCAAAAAAGTACTTTGATTTTTTATAAGTAAACTCGAAGAACCAGAAACAATAATTTTGATATTTTCAGTATCGTATAAGTTTGCTATCTGCTGATCCCAGTTTTTTACATATTGAACCTCATCCAAAAATACATAAATTTTATCTCGGTTATCAAGCTTATGAATGATTCTAAACTCTGTGATTATGTCAATAATTTTGACCTCATTTAGCTCATAGTCGTTTAATATACAATATAAAATATGTTTGGGATCAGTTCCGTTTTCTATCAGATGTTGAATCAAAGAGTACATTAAATAAGTTTTACCTACACGTCTAGCACCCATTAAGACTTGGACTTCTTTTTGATTTAAAGCATTTGTGAGTAACTTTAGATATTTTTCTCTTGGTACTATTTTTTTACTCTGATCTTCCCAAAAATAATTTTCCCTCCAAAGTATATCTGACAACATAGATATTAATTCTTACCCAATTAAGAACTTTTGTCAATTTTCTCTTAATACACTAAGAACTATCAAACCTTCCCCACCACAAACACCAGCTCAGTCTTAAATTCCAATTTAACTACACTGGTTTTAAAATCAAGCTTTGGGATTAATTCTTCAAACCAAGTAGTATAAAATTCGGTCATATTTTTGGCTTTTTTACCGATACTAAAGACTGGGAAAGAAACCACAATCCATTTGTTTGGAAGCTTATTTAATATCTCTAGACTAATCCCTTTTTGTTGTTGCTCTATCGTTGGAAGCAATTTCAAAAGTAGTGCAATATCTGATTTAGGTAGTTCTTGAGTGAAAATATCGCCATATTTGGCTTGAAAATTTGAAATACCAAGTTCTTCAAAAACTTTATTTAAAAAATCAACTTCTTTTTGATCTATATCATATCCGATATATTTATACTTTTTATCAAAGTCTGAGAGTATTAAGCTCAAGGCGTTTAAGCCACATCCATACTCCGTGATACTTTTAGAGCTTTTACATATTTTAAAAATCTGCTCGTACATATCTGGGATGATCGCCAATCGCTCACCTGTTGAAGAGTGAAGTTGATTTATCTGCGTCAAGACATGTTTAATTTCAGCTTGATTATCTTTAATTTCACTAAATTTAGCTAATATTTTCTCAAAATTTGGATTTCCATCGTAAAAAGCCCCCCAGATTTGATGCAGTTTGTTTTTGATTTCTTTGGGAAGCTCTCTTGGGGGATATTTATCAGCCAGAAGAAAAGCAACACGAGAAATTGTTTCTCTGGAAAGGTTTGTGTACCCTTTACTTAGAGCTATTTTATCAATGATTTGGTTGAGTAAGTCTGTGTCTTGCATTGCCAAATTATGTCACTTAATTTAAGATTTTGGCAAATGAATGAAAACTCAATAATGCCTATAGATGAAAAGCCTATCAAGCTCTGGAACTTTAATTTTATTTTACTTTGGCAAGGTTTACTGATATCTGAGGTTGGGGATATCATATATGATATAGCACTTAGTTTCTATGTGCTGGCACAGACTGGATCGACTTTGATGATGAGCTATATGCTGGCTGCGACCGTACTTCCTAGAGTTTTACTTTCACCTTTTGCTGGTATTATTGCTGATAAATCTGACAAAATTTCGATCATTGTAATTGCTGACTTGGTTCGTGGAGTTGCAATACTTATAATAGGCTTGTTGGGGCTTTTTGGACATTTACAGATTTGGATGCTTTTTATCGCTGGCATTATAATGGGAGTTGGACAGTCGTTTTTTAGCCCTACCATAAATGCTGTTTTACCTGATGTAGCTCACCGATCTAAGCTCATGGCTGCCAACGCTGCCTTTAGTTTGGTGCAAGCCCTTTCTAGTATTTTAGGTTACTTTGGAGGCGGGTTACTCTATGCTTGGCTCGGAGCTTTTATTTTGTTTATTCTAAATGGGGTTTCATACCTTATTTCTGCTGTTTCTGAGCTATATCTGACCTTAAATCCAAAAACTGACGACCTAGAAACAGTTTTAAAATCCGAACCAAAAAATGAACTTATAATTAAAACAAACATAAGTCGGGAGTTTATAGATTTGCTTAAGTCAGTATGGAGACAACCCGGACTTAGATATTTACTTATTAGCAACGCTCTGCTAAATTATTTCAGTTTTCTGGGTCTGACTTTGATACTACCCTATTTTGAATCAAAAAAAGAGTGGGGCGCCACTTATTACGGTATCACAATGGGGGTTTTTACTTTGGGTACAATCTTGGGTCTACTTTTACTTACAAAGTATACAATTGCTCATAAATACCGAGCAAGGTCATATGTCGTAGCAGCAGCACTTTTTTCAGTACTTTTGGCACCCGCTGCGTTTATATCAAATTTCTGGGTTTTAGTTGTGCCGATTTTTATGGCAGGTTTTTGCTCGGCGGTTTCTATAGTTATAGAGCGAAACGCACTTTTGAGCTCGATTGTCCCCGATTCCCGAGCCAAAGTTTTTGGTATTTGGTCGGCAATATCGAGTGTGCTGACACCGATTGGGATGATAAGTGCTGGTGTTTTAGCTCAGTATTTTAAGCTTCAAAATCTGATCTCATTTGTATTTGGGATTCTGGCCTTGATAATACTTACTTTGAGTTTTAATGCTGATTTCATGAACTTTTTAAACGGTAAAGACGAAATACTTGAAATTTAAGCAGCTTTTAGATTTTCAAAGACTTCTCTCATATCTACAACCTCGTCAGTTTCATCCATAATTTCACCTACTAGCTCTTCAAGCACATCTTCTAGGGTGACCAGACCACTAGTCCCACCAAACTCATCGATAACCAAGGCAATGTGGGAGCGTTTCTTTTGAAACATAATTAACAGGCTGTCAACTCTAGTATTCTCCTTGATAGTAAGGATAGGATGGATAAAATCGACTGGGGTCTTGTCCCCCTGATCCTCGGCCAAAGCATGTAAAACCTCACGCAACAAAACAAAACCTAAAATTTCATCATAATCTTCACCAAAGACCATCAATCTACTGTGAGAAGAGTGATATATATATACTCTTTTTGGACTTCGAGGCTAAGCTTTGAATCTAAAGCATCAATATTTACTCTGGGTGTCAAAATATCATTAGCTGTCTTATCGTTCATTTTAAACACATTTTGAATCAGCGTCTCCTCATCTTGCTCGATACTCTGCTCCCTAGCACCTAAATCAGCCATAAAACGAATTTCATCCTCCGATACATGGTGTTTTTTATCTTTACCAAACATGGCCTCACTGAGTTTTTCCAGTAAAAATAAAATTGGATAAAACAACCTCGAAAATAAAATCACCAAAGGTGCCACAAAAATACCTAGAGCCAAAGCATTTTTCTCACCATAATTTTTGGGTAAAACCTCTCCAAATAAAATCACTAAAAAAGTGAAAATCGAAGAAAAAATACCAATCCAAAGGTGATCAAATATATCAGACGTCACCACACCAACCAAAATCGAGCCGACAATATTGAAAAGGTTGTTCATGATGACTAAGGTTCCGATCGAACCTGACATGTTGTCCTTGAGGTGAAGTAGGTTTTTAGCTGACATATCGCCATGCTTGACCATTGTTTGAAGTTTTATCTTTGAGGCTGAAAAAACTGCCGCTTCACTTCCACTACAAAATGCCGCACCTATTAATATAAATATGGTTAAAATAATCAGACTTACCATACAATTGTTATACTAAAATTAATTCGAATTTTATCTACAAGTCAAGCATTATATTTTTTTCAAAAAGTTTTATTCTGAAATTAAATCTTGAATAAAATCGTCAATGCCTTTTAAATCAGGTGTGTAACCACTAACATCAGGCAATGGTGAACCATGAGCTAAGCCAATGATTTTTTTATAAACTACTTGAATCAATTTTGATAATTCTTGGGTTTCCTGATCTGAAATTTCAGTATTTAAAATTGTGGTTCTGGTATCGTTAAATGGCACATCTAAAAACTCTAGACTACCTGAATTTACTTTATATCTATTAAAATCTTTTGAATTTTCGACTAAAAGCTTGTAAAATACTAATTGCCGTCTGTAGTTTAGGAGCTTTACAGCTGTGTCTAAATTTGAGTCTGTCCATTTTATGTGGGCTTTCCCGGTTTTAAAGTCTACAACCTCTATTTGCATCTGTTCATTAAAAATCATCTTATCTATTTTTCCAGTTATCTTGGCTCCATTTTCTACTTTTCCCAGTATCACACCTTGAGTATTAAAATCTTCCTCAAGCCTGTCTTTGATAGAGAAAAAATTTGCTCTGTTTATGTAGTACAACTTTAAGTTTTCGCTTCCTTTTTGGAAATAGTCTTCATAATCCTTGTTTACAAGCCTTTGAGATTGCAAGTTTAATCTAAATCGCTCAATCAAATAGCTTTCAGTTGGCAGATTTTGAGTGCTTTGAAAATAGGAGTAAAAATCTTTAATCGAGGCGTGCATGGCTGTTCCATAGGCAGCTGCTGGACTTTTTGCCTGTGGGAAATGCAAGATATTTTGTTGGATAAATTTGGTTGGGCCGCCTCTGACCAAGTCCAAAAAACTATTTAAGTGTGTGACACTGAGTTTGTAGTTTTCGAGCATTGGTGCCAGATACTCTGATATTTCTGACCTAATCAAAGAGTCTTGAACCGAACTTTGAAACCAGATCGTCAGCGGTAAAATTCCATCTGGGAGTTTTTGAGCATCTGATTGTTTTAAGCCTTGAATACGATCAAGACTGGCACTTTCCAATTTTTGATCTTCAAACTCGACAATTTCATTCAAAAAACTTAAAGATGGTAGAGTATTCCCAGACGAGTCGTATTGATAATGAGTTAGATAAAGATGGGTTTTTGCTCTTGTCAGCGACACATAAAACAATCTCAGAGAATCGTCACTGGTGTTTGACTGTGGCAAAAGTGGCAAGTTGGAGGGCAGACCGATTTTATTGACCTTACCTCGACCATTCCAAGCACTTTCACTGCACTCAAGCACAAACACATACTCAAATTCCAACCCTTTTGATTTGTGAGCTGTGAGCAGATTTATAGCCTCTTTGGAGCTATTGTAGACACTATTATCCACCAAACTTACATTCCTTTTTTGCAGTAAATCCACATATTTGATCAGATCCGAAGTTTTTAAGATTTGATTATGTTGCCTAGTATCTGACTCAAACGATCTCAAAGCATCTCTAAATACCTTTAAAGCTGATAAAAACAATACAAAACCATTGTCATTCTTTTCTTGTGGGGCGTCAAAATAATACCACTTGAAAGCCGATACAAAACGAGTCAGGTAGTGATTTTCTTCCCGATCCATCTCAGTGGCATTTATGACATTTAATAGACCAAATTCGGGCTTGTAGACGATCTCTTCCATCTCAGGATCGTATTCTGAGTCAGTGTCTTCTACTATACTGTTTTGTTTAGAAACTCCAGTAATTTCATCAATTATCAGCTCAACTGGAGTATCTTGCTTTAATTTTGCCAACTCTATCAAAAAATCTGCAATCAATTCTAAATCTGCGTTTCCAATTTGTCTCATGCCATCAAGCCAAGAAAGTCTATTTTTATAAGCATATTGACTTAGTTTATAGATTTCAAGACTCGGGATTCTCCAAAACTTATAACTTAAAATCTCAGGCAACAAATCATCTCTTGGCTCGGAGTCTGTCTGGTGGTGACTGTCTATATACCTTATAATTGTAAGTAGTTCTAGGATTTCACTTCTTTGCAAAACAGCTTGACCCCGCTCGTAGCTCACAGGAATATCAAATTGTGCAAGCACTGGAACTAAATCCATCAACTGCTCGTGTTTACGTGCAATCAAAGCAATCTCAGAAGGTTTTACGTTTTGTTGAATTAGATCTGTTAGAGTTTGAGCCACCCAAACTTGCTGTTCAATTCTATTGGAAAATTGTTTGGCTATAATTGGCATAGATTTATGATATAATTTGGGTTATTTAACTCCAGAAACCAAGACTTTTATCACCCCTTCCAATTCTAGTTTTTCCGTCGCCTGAGCAGATACCTGCATCGCCAAATCCAAAATGTCTTGCTTTGAGCGATAGTTTGTATTTAAGGTGATGACTTTTGTGGTTGGGTATTTTTCTTTAAATTTTAAAATATTGTCTAAGTTGGCTCCTTGAAACTTATATATGGCTTGATCATCGTCACCAACAGCTAAAATATTTGGCGATCCGTCATTGACTGGTGAATCAAGTAATTCTTGCAATAATTTCATCTGGACACCATTTGTATCTTGAAACTCATCAACCAATATAAATTGATATTTCTCCTGCAGATTATATTTTAAATCTAAACTTTCTGGGTCTTGCAAGGCTCTGGCAACCTCAAGCAACATATCACTAAAATCAAAAAATCCTAAATCGTATAGTTTTGCCTGATATTCTTTGTATATAAAAGCCAAAGTAACAAAGTTTTCATGCTTAAACAAGTCTTTGGCAACGGTTTTATTGTCTTTGTTTTTTGTGGTAAACTTACCTTTCCATTCTGTGATAGGGCTGGTTGAGCGAGCTCCTGCTTTGATTAGTTCTTGCACATCTGCTAAAACATGTTGTAACTGCACTAATACAATATCGATCAAACACGGATACACATTTTTCCAAGTGACTACCTCTTCTTCGGTTTGTTTATTTAGCTCATTTTGCTTTTTTTCATTTGATAAATCACTAATTTTCTGATATATTTTCCACAGGTTTTCCACAGTTTTACCACTTATTCTATCTTCAAAAACTTCTTCAATATCTTGTGCGATCAAGTCTAAAAATTCCCTATTTTCATCAACCACCTCCTGAAACTCTGTTGGTGTCACACCTCCTTTTTTTAAAGCATCTATGACTTTAAGTGCATCGTCTATATACACAAAAACTTCTTGATGTTGGCTTCTGAAAGGGTTTTTAGCTGGTAAGCTACCCAATATTTCATCTAAAATTTGCAAACTTGTCAGATCATCAGCTGGTTTAAAATCGGCAGCACTGAAAAAATGACTAGAGTTTTGAGATATAACCTCAGTCCCAAAGCTATGAAAGGTGTGTATGGCTACTTTATATGCATCTCGATGTAAAAATCCAGTCAGTCTCTCCCTCATATTTGCCGCCGCTGATTCCGTAAAAGTCAAACATAAAATCTGATTTGGAAGGGTGTCAGTTTGCTTTAAAATATTTGCAACTCTTAGAGCCAAGAGCTGAGTCTTTCCGCTACCAGGACCCGCTACCACCAAGACAGGACCAAAAACCGTATCTACGGCTTCCTTTTGCTCATTATTTAATTTTAGATAATTTTCTTCAAAAGATGACATGATTATTTTATAACCTAAAGTCGTGCGAACGTCAAATGTGATATTTAGTCATCATAGTGACCAAGTACTGAAATTATGATTACAATTTAATTCCTAATTCTTGCTCCAACTCCTTCATTTCATCTTCACTCAACGGTTCTGGATTGGCTATAAAATTTTCAATGGCTTCAAGCTCATATGCATCAGGTAGTCTTTCATTTGATTTAAGACTTAAATTCACTGGGATCGAGTTGGTGTTGACTATTGATTTGACCATCAGACGGATAGCTTCATTTAGTGAAAGTCCATAGTATTCACAGATTTTTTCCGCCATTTCTTTGTCTATTAGAGGGATACGAGTTTGGATTACAGTAGTAGTGTTAGACATAGTTATAATAACTTTAGTTATAATTATAATGTTTTTGTATGTTTTTGTCAAAATTTGAGTCTTCTTCTTTTTCTATTCCCCCTGTTAAGGGGGTTAGGGGGTAATGTTTAAGTAGGGATTAGCTATATGGAAAATACCCCGTCCGCTACGCGTCCACCCCTTTTGGAAAAAGGGGAATTTCATCTAGGGTTTAAATTTGAACAAAAAAAACCGCCCCAAAGCGGAGCGGTCATAAACTGAAGATTTAAAGAAAAATCAGAGTTTTATCAAGAATTAAAGGCTTAAAGCTTTCTTTCTTAGCTCAGAGTAAGACAATGTGGCTAGGAATGAGAAACTTAGTAAAGCAATTAGACCTGAGATTGTTGCAACACCATTTTGAGTGTTAGCACCAGTTGAGGTTTGACCTGTGAATAGTCTGAATCCAGCTGTTAAGTCAAATGACTCATTAGCACGAACATCAGCCATTCTGGTTAGACCATCAGCACTTGGTTCAACAGCAGCAACGTTTAACTGTACGTTCTTGTAAGAACCTTTAACAGTGTTGATGTCTACTTTAACTGTGTACTTTCCAGCAGGAAGCTTATCAATCATGAAAGCACCTGAATCGTTAGTTACAGCAGAGTATTCTTTGCCATTTGAAGCAACAGCTACAACTCTGATATTCTTTAGGTAATCAGCGTATGTAGAAGCTCTTTCTAGCTTGTCTTCCTTCTGGTTTCTGTTAGCGTCAAAGTAAATGTAACCAGTTACTTTAGCGTTTCCAGCGACTTCGATTGAAGTTACAGCTTGTGCGAAGTTTACTTTACCATCAGCTGTAGTAGCAGTTACTTTGTTGACTGTGGTACCGTTAGCATCGCTGTTTACGGTTACTTTAACAGTAGCAACAAGAGCCTTTCCACTGTCAACTGTTACGTTTGACCATGTAAGTTTGTTACCGTCTTTGACAGCAGCTGGATCAGCATTAACAAATGTTACATTTGCAGGAAGTTCATCAACTAGAGATCCTTTGAATTGAGCACCTTGTCCTTTTAGGGTGATGGTGTAGGTCAAAGTAGCACCTGGTTGAGCAACTAGCTGGTCAACAGTCTTGGTTAAAGCAGCATTCTGGTTTAGAGCAACTACAGATGAGTTAGCAATACCGGTGTTGTTAGCTACATTCAAATCCTTTTGTAGACTTGAAATTGTAGCAGTAGCGCTGTTTTGAATAACAGTTGAATTGTTAATCTTACATGCGTCGTTCTGTGCAACATTAGCCTTGAAAACAACAACAACTTCTTGATCTATTGAAAGATTTCCGAGGTTGTAATCGATATTTCTGCTGTCTGATGTTAGAGTACCATCTGGACCTGATACTTTGGTACCAAATGTTGTACAGGTTGGAAGAGTATCTCTTACCATTACTGAATTAGCAACTTCAGTTCCGATATTCTTTACTTTAACTGTGTAAGTTAGAGCAGTTGTATCAGTCTTTAGTTGTCCTTCTCCGATGTCAACAGTCTTTAGTACTTGTACATCTGGACCACCAATTAAGGTTAAGGTGTTCTTGTAAGAGTTGTTACCTACTGAATCAACTTTAGCAAAGTTAGAGGCTACACCTGAAGCATTACCAGTAGCGTTTAGGATAGTACCTAAGTCTTCTTTGTACCACTCATAGCCGCTCAACTCATTATTAACTTTAACAGAAACAATATTCTTAATTTCTTTTCCAGCGTTTTCTTTTCCAGCTGGCATTATAACAGTATATCTTACGGTTTGTTCATTTTCGTCACCGATTTTTAAATCAGGAAGACTGGCAATTGTAAGAATGTTACCACTAACTGTAGCTTTAGCTGTATCTGGTGAAACAATTTTACCAAAAGTCACACCTGTAGCTAGTTGATCTTCTAAGAGAATATTTTTAGCACCAGAACGAATCTGACCTGCATTTGGAGCACCAGTTGCAACTTTAGCAGCATAGTTCTTATAAACTACAGTATATTCAACTTCTTCACCAATACCTGCTGTTGAGGTTGGAGAAGTAGATTTGTTTTTAGAAACAAGTTGTAAATCTGGCTTACAAAGATCTGGAGAGATATCTGCACTAGCAAAATTGTTATTTTGGTTAGGATCAGAATATAAGTAAGTATCGTATATAGTTACACTTGTATTGTTAGTAGGATCGTAATCAGCTACTTTTGTACTAAGATCACCATATAAACCTGCTCCAGAAATAACAACATCTTCTACATTTGTAGGATCAAGTGGAATTGAGGTGGCAGGTGTGTAAACTACAGTAGAGGATGGTGAGATCAAAGCAGTGTTTCGAATAATTTTAGCTGAATCAGTAATTGAACAATCAGTAGAACTGATACCATAAGTTACAGTGTATGTAAACTGAATGTATTCACTTGGGGATAATTTGTCGATAGTAAAGTATAGACCTTGGTTTTGAACATCTTTACCACCAGTAAATGCACTTTGAATATCAGGTATTACTGAACCAGTTTCAGAGCCATCGATATCAGAGTCGTGATTAATTACAACAGTGCCTGTGCTAGCAGTACCTTTAATCGTGGCAGTACCTTGACTTGGTGATTGGAAATAGTCACCAAAAAGAACTTTTTCACTAGCATTTGTAGTACTCTCATTCTTCACTGTGATTCTGTAAGTTACATCACCAGAAGCATTTGAACCTAATCCGTTAGATACAACTTCTTTCTTTAATGAAAGATCAGCACCACCAGCAAAGTTTGCTTGAGCACGTAGATCTGCACTTGAATCACCTAGGTCATATCCAGAAACTGTAGAATCAGAAATCTGAGGACCATCATTAGAACCTAAACGACCATTTTTAATCTTTGCATAGTTGGTTAAAGTACCTGGATTTGCAGGAAGATTTGATGTTCTATCGCAGCCTACATAAACAGCAAATTTACCGTCACCAGCAGTTGTTTTAGCTGGAACTGTTTGACCTGAATCTACAGTCTCTAGTGGGCTAGCAGGAAGTGAAGCAAATGCATATGGAGCAAAGGTGACTCCGATGTTATTTGAAGCAGAAGCACCAAATGAACAATTGCCATAGTAACTATCAGCTGTAGGATTCAAATAATCCTTAAGATCTAAATTGTAAATACCAAAGTTATTTTTGTTAGTAATTACAATCTCAAAAATAGAATCACTATAAGGACTAATTGGTAATTGAGCACCAATATATGATCCATCTAATTGTGTTACACGAGTTTTTTTGATTTCAATACCACCTAGTTTTAGATTGTATTTGGCTGGTAAAAATTGAATTGCTGTTCCATCACTATTGGTTAACTGAGGAACGAATTGAACATCTACATCTGTTGAGGCTGGCTCAGACAAAACTTTAGTATCAAAAGTTACTGTAATTTTCGTATCAGCTTTAACATCAGTAAACTCCTGAGAAGGAAGATCAGTTGGGGTTGCGTTAAAGTTTCCAGTTGTTGTATCTGTTAAAACAGAACAATCATTAAAGGTTTTACTGGCTGCAGAGCTATCAGATGCTCTTGTATAATTTACAGTTACTTTACAATCAGAAGAGCTGACTGGTTTAGTTCCAATTGGAGCAATAACACCTGGTTTAAGATTAAGAGAATCTTGTTGAGTTGTCTTAAAAGATAACCTTAGTGGAGTTTTTACCTCACCAGATAAAAGTGAAAGTGAATATGTAAAAACAGGTTGGACTTTATTTGAAGTAACTACATCTTGTGTGGTAGATGGAGTGGTGGATGTATCATACACAGCTTGAACAGGAGAACTATAAAGTAAACCAGTCAACGCGCTAGATACCAATGCAACTGTAGCTAATACAGAAGCAAGTGAGCGTGAAAATTTAAAAGAGTTAGGCATATATACCAAAAATGGAAAAAATTGAGCATTATTATGGCATAAAAATATGAGTATTTTACCGGGATGCTGTTTTGGAAATGCGACGAACCAAAACAAAACCTTGAAAATAAACAAATTTAGATACTTTTTTATCTCTGTGTTCTTATACCCTATGCGTTACACTTTGTCAAGCTCGGCTTTTTCCCGTGTAAATTAGGTGGTTTTAGGGATCATGGATATGTTAGTGCAACTTGGTTGCAGGGTTTTAAAGTACCCCTATTTAGGGGTGAATGCGAAGCATTCGGGGTAGTAGCAGACTTCAACTTAAAGCCACAACCCCCAAGCTCTAACGAGCTTGACCCCTTGAAAGGGGTACAAATGTCAATTTGTCTAGTAGTGATACTTACAAGCTATGATAATAATTTGATTTTCTTTGATCTGGTAAATCAATCTGTGTTCAATATCAATTCTTCTTGACCAGCAACCCGCAAAATTATGTTTTAAAGGTTCGGGTTTTCCTATTCCTTCGGTCGGATGTTTCAAGATATCTTCTAAAAGTAGCATTATTCTCTTGAAAGTATCTTTATCGTTTTTGTACCAATTTAAATACTGCTCCCATGATGTCGGTGTCCAAGTTAGCTCCATAATTCAGATATATCATGTTTTTCAAATTTTCCTTCACTTACTTCCTTTAAAGATTTTTCAAGCATTTCAACATTTTTAGGTGAAAGAAGTAGATATTCAGTAGTGTCCATCTCTTCATAAATCAAGCTTTTTAGAAAGTTTGAAAGATTACGATTTTGTGATGCAGCTTTTTTGACTAGATAATCATATAGCGGAGCCTCTAACCTCAGGCTAAGCTTTTTTGAAGCGGTTACTTTTTTTACTTTAGTTTTAGAGTTGTTGGTTTTAGCGGTTGCGGTAGACATATATTATAATTTTGTAATTGATGTTTTGCAACTAAGGATATAGTGTTGGTAATTCCCCTTTTTTTAAAAGGGGTGGCAGCGTAGCTGACGGGGTATTTCCTGTTGTGAAACTAAGGTTGCAAAAGATGAGTTTGTATTTGATACCAACTCCCATTTATTGTAGGACATTGTCGGACAAATGTCAATTTTGACAAATACCTTCTTTTTTATTACTATATATACAACATTACCTTCTTTTTTATTATTATGATTGAAAGATTACAAATAAAACAAATTCAAGACATGCTTTTTAAGCAAAAGGTTGTTATAATTTACGGGGCACGACAGATTGGCAAGACGTCAATATCTAAGCAAGTCCTTGATATGTACAGTCGGCAAGGATTAAATACCAAATATTTCAATTGTGAACTTAGCGAAATACAGGAAATACTAGACACCAGAAGTATTGCCAAACTTAAAAATTTGGTTGGGATATACGACCTTGTGGTTTTTGATGAGGCTCAAAAAATACCTAAAGTGGGTGAAATTTTAAAAATTTTAATTGACAATCTCCCAGAAACACAGGTAATTGCCACGGGATCTTCAAGCTTTGAGTTGCAACACCTTACTGGAGAGCCACTTGTAGGCAGAAGTCGTGAGATTTTGATGCAGCCAATCTCTTGTCTGGAAATTATAAAATGGAAAGATGTGAATTTTTTAAGAGAAAATATTTTCAACTTTGTACAGTTTGGGCTATTGCCTGGAGTCATAAACTATACAGATATATCTGATAAACTAAAAGAATTGGATCAAATCACCAATGCTTATTTATATAAAGACATTTTGAAACTTGAGGAAATCAGAAAACCTGCTATACTTGAAAAACTGGTCAAATTACTGGCACATCAAGTCGGTTCCGAGACTTCAAGTAATGGTATTGCCAATGTCTTACAGACAAGCCCTGTGACGATTGATAAATATCTTGATATTCTACAAAAAGCTTTTATCATACATAAACTCAAGCCCTTTACTAAAAATCTGCAATCTGAAATCAAGAATAAACCTAAATATTATTTTTACGATACCGGAGTACTAAACACTTTACTGGAAAATCAAGACTTAAACAGAAGTGATAAATATTTGGGAGGAGTCTGGGAGAATTTTGTAATCATGGAAAAAATCAAACTAAGCAATATCAATCAAAGTAGAGATCAATTTTACTTTTGGAGAAATAAAGGCGGTGCAGAGCTGGACTTAGTTGTTAAAAATAGTGCTGGACTGACTGCTTTTGAAATAAAATACAACCCTAAAAATGCTAGCAAATTACCGTTGAGTTTCAATGAGTCATACCAACCAGACAGTTACAAAATTATAAACCCCGTAAACTTTTGGGAAGAAATGATAACATAAAAAAACACCCTAGAAAGGGTGAAGTTAAATTTTTACTTGGTAGTGCTACGGGGAGTCGAACCCCGCTTGCAGGAATGAAAATCCTGAATCCTAACCGATAGATGATAGCACCGTGATAGTAACTAGTAAACAGTATATAGTAAACAGATATTAATTTTACACAAAATTTTAACTTTGTCAAAATATCTACTTACTTTATACTATTCACTATCTACTACTTTTGGTAGCGACGGGCAGATTTGAACTGCCGACCAACGGCTTATGAGTCCGCTGCTCTACCACTGAGCTACGTCGCCATGTTTAATTTTCAAGTATTATACCCCTTTTAGGGTCAATCTTTTGGATTTAATTTTGATTTTTAGGTTTTGTCAAGTAGTAATTTAATATTATTTATAGCCTTTATTAGTTGTCGATATAATTCCCCTTTTTCCAAAAGGGGTGGACGCGAAGCGGACGGGGTATTTCCTTTGTTTTATATCTAAGTTGCGAAAGGTGAGTTAGTGAGTTAGTAATTTAAAACCTTTAAAATATCACTCAAATCTTTAATCTCAATCAAATCATTTTGCTTCTTAAACCAAGTAATTTGTCGTTTTATGTATTGCCAGTTTTCGTGGAAAATATTTTTATGATAATCATTGAAAGTCTGTAAACCTTGAAAATAAAAGTAAAACTGCCTATATTCTAATCCCAAATCTAAAAGTCTTGGAATGGTTAGAATATTTTTTTGTAATAGATTTTCCACTTCAGAAATTAAACCTTGAGCAAATCTATCATTTAATCTAATCTCCAATCTCTGTCTTAAATCGCTAGGATTAAGGTAGAATTGAAATTTATGTTCAAACTTTGGGTAATCGAGTTTTTGATCTAAAATCCAACCATTTTCTTTAGCTTTATATCTAATAATTTGGTTGATTAGCCTTCGCGGATTTTGACGATCAGATTCATTCATTAATGACTCAAAATTAGGTAAAAATAAGCTAAGTTGTTTTTGCAACTCATTTGCATCAAATTGATTTAATTCTAATTTGAGCTCTAAAATTGTGTTTTCATATCTGGGATCAAACTCTTCAATATTATATTCATCAAAAATTGCTTTGGCGTATAAACCTGTGCCACCACACAAAATTATATATTTAGGCTTATACCGATTTTCATCCCACAACCGAATCAAATTTTTAAAATCCTTAAGATAATCAAGTAAGCCATAGCTCTGCATCGGATCTATATAATCAATTAGAAAGTGAGGGATTTCATCTGAGGTGAATACGTTTTGGGTGGTAATACCAATTGTTTTGGGGAAGGCAAGCCATTCCCCTACCACTTTACCTGTGCCGATATCCAAATATTTATAGACTTGTCTACTGTCACACGATACAATAACTGCTGAATTTTGACCATGAAGACGATTAAACTCTTTTGCTAATTCAATAGCTAAGCTAGATTTTCCACTCGAAGTTGGTCCAAGAATACTAATTAGGTCCACTTGTAAATAATTTTAGTGTTTAAGATTTAATTTTTCTTTTTCATCGTCATTTAAGATGTGTATTACTAGATATCTTATTACTATGTATATAATAAATATAATTAAAAGAAACTTTATTGTGTCGTCAAAAAAAGCTCCGAAACCAATCCCAAAAAATTTATAGTCGCGTAATTGCTGTCCCTGAAGTGCAAAATTTAAAATCAAAGAAATAATTGGTGTAACTATGTTTGTCACAAGACTGTTTACAAGCTGGTTTACAGCCTGACCTATCACCACACCGATTGCAAGTCCGATAACTCCATATTTCTGGACAAAGCCTATAAACTCATCGAAAAACTCTTTTTTCATATTTTTTAAAATAGATTGTTTTGGAATAATACTTGTCCGTTCAAATTTCATATACAATTTGTTGTTTGAGTTGATACAGACATCAATTTTTAAATAGAAATTGGTTTTTGTCAAAGTAAATAAGAGTCATTCTTGATTGTTTAATATTATTTTTACGTTTCATCTTACCACTACACTAATACATTAAAATTTACAGAAAATTTAAATAAAAAAAATCTATTTCACCATGTAGATACAATCTTTATAAGTTTTGTTCTGTTGTATTACTTGACTACAACATATTTTATTGTTATACTTAATTTCAGAAAGTTATGAAGTTGAGAAATCAATTATTAACCTTTTTAGTTTGAAAAGTTATTGTTGTGAAAGTGATTTAATTACTTGTCTTTTGCCTAAGTCTAATTCTAGGTAGATAATGTTTTACAGTTGATAAAACTTACTACTTATTCCTACTTCTCCACAAAAACAAAAAACGGGTGAAAAATCTTGAAAATAACAAAAATATATTTAAAAAATATTTAGGAAAGATCTGGGTCAAAGTAAATCAACAAGCAATAACAATAACAAACGGAGTTTAAAGCATCATATTTAAAATTACACTCTTTCCCTTTTAAGGTAGAATAAGTGTGGTGATAAAAGATTTTAGACTTTTAAGATCAGAGGCATCCACCCATATTTTACTTAGGGGTTCGGAAGCCTCTTTTTTAGTGCAATAAATTTGCCTTAAAATAATATTTAAGCTAAAATATTACAAATCAAATATCAATACAAAAATATGTCTAATACTAAAATTGGCTCAAAACTTCTACCAGCCTTAATCGGCTTCGCTTCACTTATGGTAATTGTAAATGGTGGTTTAATCGGTTTTGTGTACCTGAAAGATTCACCGACCGTGGCTCAAGCTAGTCAAAATATAAGCCTGACTTCAAATTGCAAAAGTCTTTTAAATGGCGGAGTCGCTTTATCAAATGATAAAATTGTAACTATAGATAAAAATAAGGTTTTAGGAATTTTGGATAAAGAAACCACACTTGTAAATGGCACAATCTTACAGCCAAACGGTAAATACACTACCAAATCTGGTGAATTAAAAACTTTAGAAAACGGTCAAATTTTGGATTTCCAAGGAAACTATATTCCAGCACCAGAATGTGTCACAGGTATAAGTAAGATAGATACCTCTAATTTGAACTCAGTTGAGCTTAAAATTGAATAAAAAAATAAGTTGAGAAATTTTTTAAATATTCCTGTCGATTCGAGTGCAACGAGAAATCTTTAACTAAGTCTGATAAGATTTCTCAGTTCCTTCGAAATGACAATTTTAGGTTAATGGTTTGTTTTTTGGTGCACGAGAAGGGATTTGAACCCTTACACTCTTGCGAGCGCTAGCACCTGAAGCTAGTGTGTCTACCGTTCCACCACTCGTGCATAATTTGTAATCAATAATCAGCTTTAATTTCAGTTCAAATATAATAGTAGTTAAAAACTCGGGCTTTTGTCAATAAGTATTTTTGAAAGTAAACTTGATTTATGTCTTGGAATTTGATTATCCCACCACTTGCTAATACTTTTGGTTTTACGGCCTTGGTGCTGTATTTCTGCACTCTCGGACCAGGATTTTTTAGAGTGATTCACCCTATTTTCCTTAAGAATCCAATACTTGCATTTATCACTCACTACCGGCGTCGTTTTGGTGTTGTGGCTTTTATATCTGCTTTGATACATGGCTTGATTCTTATTTTTCAGCGTCAGGTAAACTTTCTCGAACTCAGCACTTACCAAATTTACTGGCCTGGGATAACTTTAATGACTATTTTTACCATTTTAGCTTTTACATCAAATCAATGGAGCGTATCTCATCTCAAACAAAACTGGAAGCGACTACATCAAATTACCTTTGTGGCTATGTTTGTGCTAGTCTATCATATCTTGGATAAAGTAAAAATTTGGACTTTTGTCACACCAATTGGCCTTTTTATCTTGGGTGTGGCTATTGCTTTATTTACTTGGAAAAAGCTGGAAGAGGCACAAAAAAAAGCCAGATCAGATCAAACTGTTCATAATCTCTAAAATTTTGCGAGCAGTGTTGATATTTCGTGCTGTCATTTTAGGATAAACTGGGGATTTGATAAATTTTTGCATGGCACTTTTAGCATAATTTTCTCGCTCAACTGACCATATAATAGCTCCAGATTCATATAACACCGTATCTATGTTTGTAACTAAATTTAACATTTTGATCGTTTCTGGACTTTTAATTTCATCCCATAGAAATAAAACATCGCATTTCATTTGATCGTTATTTATCCAGTCTTGAGGCACTACTTTACAAATTTTTTCAAAATCACTCTGAGGTCGGACCAAAACTTTAACCGCAAAACCAAAATCGGCTAAAATTTTAGCTTCGATTCTGTTTGTAATTTGATTAATATCATCTGAATCTGTCTTAAAAATCACATTTCCAGAGTTGATATAAGTTACCACTTGCTCCAAACCTAAAGACTCAAAACTAATTTTAAGCTTTTTCATATCGACTTTATTATTTCCACCAACATTGATACCGCGAAGTAGGGCTGCGTAGGTCATATTACGAATTCTGCCTTAAATAAAGCACAAGCGGCGAAAGCACTTTAAATGTTTTGATTATCTCATCAGCAATTTGCTCATCACTTAGATTTGAAACATTGATTCTACGACCTGCTAAGTAATTTTTATAACGGAGTAATTCAATTTGCGGATCTTCTGGATTAAATCCTTTAGGTGTAGTTTTGAGTTTTTCACCGTTTAACTCACCAAAAGTAGCTTTGAATTCAGGATTTTTTAAGATTTTCAAAAGTGGTTTAGCATCTTCGGAAATAGCTTGGCGCAGCTTGTATAGTTGAGCTGAATCCAAAATATACCAGCCTCCACCGATCATAATCTGACCGTCACTTCGAAGCTCAAAATAATACCCCGGACAAGAGCCATTTTTCGCCAAATGTCCAAAAGCAGAGCCAAGATGAGTTTTGTATGGAGATTTATCATTGGAAAAGCGAATATCACGATTTATACGGTAAGTACAGTCTTTTGGAGTCAGGAATTTAAGCTGCGGATCAAACTGTGCGATACGGTGGATCAATTCACCTACAAAAATCTGGAAAGGTTCATTTAAAGACTTGTATCGAGCTCGATTCACATCAAACCACTCTCGGTTGTTGTTTTTTTCGAGTTCGGCGAGGAAGTTTAGGTAGGATTGGAGCATAGTATTCAATTTTAGCTATTTATTCAATGACTTGAAATTTTTCAGCAACGCTCTTATTGTGTCGTTCTGAGTTTAGCGAAGATTCTATGCTGTAGTCAAACACTAGCCTTATTACTCTACATTT
>Ga0316610_1000051_pt1 | contig 30983 bp, 17 predicted proteins | sample MIS2017111B_MG_FD_207677 | JGI IMG/M metagenome (GOLD analysis project Ga0316610, IMG submission 207677) | Microbial mat bacterial communities from Middle Island sinkhole, Lake Huron, Michigan, United States - MIS.2017.111B | ecosystem: Environmental > Aquatic > Freshwater > Lake > Sediment... | reverse complement strand
AATACAACTTTTACCAATCATTTTCAACTCAAACAATCAATTCTGATCAAAGCTTTACAAGCGACCCATCAGGAATTACAGAGGTTAAAACTGGGACAAGAACCGAGTGGTTGCGAAAGGTGAATTAGGAATTTCATTTTGTCTTGTGGTGGGCTTTACCTCCACTTCTTTTGACGGAGTTACTGATTTTAAATCCTGACTTTCTGTGTTATCTATTACATTAGCATCATTATTTTTCTTTTCTGGATTGGTATCACTTTTTGATTCTTCTAATTTCACTGGCTTTTTGAGTTCATCAATTTTTTTTAACTCCTCAGCCTTAAAATTATTATTTTGAGTTTCCAAAATTGGTTTTGTGGTTAATGGGATATTTGTTTTAGGTGCGCTAAATGCAGCAACTTGTACTCCAAAAACTGATAAAGCCAAAATGGTCAGAGCGATATTTTTAAATCTAAAATTCTTGTCTTTTATGCTATAAAAAATTAAACCACCAATGACCAGTGGCCAAAATGCAAAAGTTACAACAAAATAGATTACTGCAAGAAAAAAATTTGCGATTGGGTTTTTGACAAAAATCTGAGATATTTTAGGCATATTGTAAGCTATGTATGAGCAACTCACACTTGGCTAAAAAACCAAGAAAGTCAAATATCACTGACAAGAATCAATAAAATCACAAAAAAAGACGAGGTTTTACCCTCGCCAATATCACAATAACTTGTGTTTGAGATATATTCTAGCAGTGCTTTCTATCTATTTAAAATAGTAAGTGCTACTCCGTACTTTCCTGCTCGGCCTGTACGACCGATACGGTGGATATAATCCTCGTATGACTGTGGTTCGTCGAAGTTGATTACGTGAGTGATGTCGGTCACATCTAGACCTCTAGCAGCCACGTCAGTAGCTACAAGGACAGCTTCTTTCATTCGTTTAAATTGACCTAGAGTTCTGGTTCTATTACTTTGAGTTTTACCTCCGTGGATATAGTCAGCTCTTTGGTCGTTTTGCTGTAAATGGTCAGTGACAAACTCGGCAGCTTGCTTGGTATTTACGAAAATAAGAGTCTTTGTGACTTCTTCTCTAGATAAAATCTCTACAAGGACATCAAGTTTTGACTCGCCTCGGCCAATTCTAACGACATCTTGGTCTACAAAATGACTTGGTTCTGGTTGTTGAAGCTCTACATAGACAGCATCAGGAGAAAATCTCTTTAGGATTGGTCTAATTGTGCTGTTTAAAGTAGCTGAGAAATATAAGCTTTGGTGATTTTCAGGAGTCTGCTCGACAAGCCAAGTAATATCCTCGATGAATCCCATTTCAAGCATTCGATCCATTTCGTCTAAAACGATAGCATTGATTTTACTGAGGTTAAGAGCTCCTCGCTTTGCAAGATCGACTAAACGACCTGGTGTTCCAATGATAAATTGGTTGGTTTTGCGTAGGTTTCGGATCTGATCCATCATGCTGGTACCACCCACACATGTCTGTGTCCAAAAACCGAAACGTCTCATATCAAAGAGGTGTAACTCTTTTTCAATTTGAAAAGCTAGTTCTCTGGTTGGGGCGATGATCAAAGTCTGAAATAATTGACCTTCCAAATCTGCTCTTTTGGCTTTATCAAGCATTGGAATCAAGAATCCTCCTGTTTTTCCACTACCTGTTTGAGAGATAGCCACCAAATCTTTACCTTCAAGTAAGGTTGGAAGGGTTTTAAATTGGATTTCGGTTGGACTTTCGTAACCACGCTTTGCAAGCGAATCTTGAATAATTGGAAGTAATTCGTAATCGCTAAATTTAGCTTTGTTTGATTCTTCAGCTGCTGTAGGAGCTGCTGCGTGTGTTGCAGGTTTGACGTAGACTTCTGGATCTAAAAATTTGGAACTTTTTCCAAATCTTCCGCCGCCTGAGCCTCCTCTACCGCCTCCGAATCCTCCGCGTCCACCACCATTGCCTCCACGCCCAAATGAGCGTGATGAACCTGAATCTGATGAACCGTAGCCTGAGCTGTAGCCGCCTGAACCCGAATTTGATCGGTATCCTGAATTTGATGAACTAGAAGAGCCGTATGAAGAGCTTTCGTTATGTCTTGCTGAAGGTGAACTTGTGTAACCGTTTGAACGGCCTGAAGGACGACTCTGTGATCCAGAATCGCGCCTATTGTTAGGTGTGTATGACATATGAATAATTGCTGACTTAGAAACTTATCAAGCAATTATTACAAATTACTCACCGTTTAAGGATCATTCTAATCTCATTGAAAGAGCAGTGTGGGAACAAATTTATGTGAAAATTCCAAACTACTAACTAATGCTTTTAAAGCGTTTTAATCCTGAATATCGATCTCGATCAACTTACTCAATCGAGTTTAAGTTTTTAAGTTAAAACTATCATAACACATTTGTCTCATCTTGTAAAGTCCTTTGACAGAAATATACAACAAATCCAAACTAAATTATCAAATCCATTTACTTTTTACCAACTACTATTTACTAACCTATGACCGAAGCTATATTTTGGAAACTTATAGATACCGCAATCGCAGAAAGCAAAAATAGTCTTAAAAATGCTTTAAATATACTCGAAGAAGACGTTTCGAAACTTTCTGGTGATCAAATTTTACGTTTTGATCTAATTTTACATGAAACAGCCAGAGTAGGCTATCGATCAAATATGCTGGCTGCAGCCTATATAATCAATGCAGGAAGTGACTTAGATGATTTAAATAATTTTTTAGGATATATAATCATGCAAGGGCAAACAGTCTGGCAAAATGCTTTGAAAAATCCCGACAGTTTAGCCGATCTAGAAGTCGAAGATGAGGCCCTTTGTCCAGAAATCTGGGAGCTCCCTGAAAAGGCTTATGAGAGAGCTACAAGTGAAGAAGACTTTGAAATGGTGCATTTTGATTATCCAGTATCAAACTTAATTGGTACTTTACAAACCTGGTATGGAGATAATGGAAAAGCTGATAAGGAGAAACTAAAAGGACTTTTCCCAAATTTGTATCAAAAGTGGTGGGAATAGGAAGGTTCAAAGTTCAGAGTGCAAAGTGGTTTACGCACTAAAACCTGTCATTTCGAGCATGGCGAGAAATCTTGATCGAAGTCTGCTAAGATTTCTCACTGCGTTCGAAATGACACAACTATATATTGAAGTCTTAAAACAAATTTCTACGTAAATCCGCAGTGGTATTGACAATTTACGTGGATTTATAAATTGCAATCTTTACATGTGTTTTGAGGTATATAAAATATAAACTCTATTTTTTACATATTTGCTACTTTTTAACTTAAATCTTTACATAATTTGACTGATATATAAAATTTAAGCTATTATTTTTACATGTTATTAAATCTTTTACCAGTAGATTTTGATTTTAATCAAGTTGAAATCTATAAAAAAGCTTTGGAAGCCAATAATGCCTTGGCTGAGTTAAACAACTCAATCTCATTGATCCCAAATTTTGAGCTATTGTTGCAGCCTTTGACTGCTAGAGAAGCTGTAGCAAGTAGTGAAATTGAAAACATCAGAACCACTACTTTAGAGCTGTTGCAAGCTGAGTTGATGACATCTACTGAGCTCAATCCTGCTCAAAAAGAAACTTTAAATTATAAAAATGCCTTATTAAAAGGTTTTGATTACATCATAGAACATAAACATATAAATTTAACCCAAATACTAGAAATTCAAGCTCAGATAGTACCTGAAAAATCAGGTGTAAGAGCTAGGTCAGTTTTTGTAGGAAATCGTTTGGGTGAAATCATCTACAGACCACCTGAATCAGAAATCCTCCAAGAGTATTTAGAAAATCTAGAATCGTATTTCAATACTCAAAACAATCTAGATGTACTCATAAATATGGCAATTACGCATTATCAGTTTGAGTCAATTCATCCTTTTTTGGATGGAAACGGTCGAACAGGTCGGATTTTGATGGTGCTTTATCTTGTTTTAAAAAATCGTTTGAATTATCCTGTACTATTTTTAAGCGGCTATATTTTAAAGTATAAAGCATATTATTATCAGCTTTTTAACGAAGTCCGAGAGCAAAATAATTGGATAGATTGGGTGGTTTTTTTGCTAAATGGTGTAGAAATACAAGCCAAGGAGACAATGGCAAAAATCAATGAAATCAAAATACTAGAGACAAAAATTAGTCAGGTTATCGAAACAAATTTCAATAGAATAGAACCTAAAGATTTAAGCAATTACTTTTTCTCAAAAGCCTTTTATACACAAGGAAATCTAGCCAAAAGCTTAAATATATCCAGACCAACAGCCACCAAATACCTAGATAAAATGTACGATTTAGGAGTATTTGAAACCAGAAAAGCCAATCGTGAGAAATTGTATTTTATACCTGAGTTTTTGGAGATTTTGGGCTAAGCGGACTTTTGATTGTAATAATTTGGTAATTGAGGTTCCACTTCAGAATCCATCAAAATTACAGCGACGGTTCCACGGAATTTTATTGTTTCATCACCTCTAAGAATTGCAGCGGCTACTCTATGTGCATTATGTGAGTTGCATCTTATCTCTCCATCTGAGTATAGATAAATCGCAATTTGATCTAGTGGAGGAGCGGATTGGCTTCCAAGTTGTGCATAATTATTTATCACTGTGTTGCTTGGCATATTATCTTTAATACCCTCTCCATGCCAATTATTAAGGTTATCTGCACTTTCAAATATCCCAATAGGGATTTCTAAAATTGTTGATGTTTCTATGGTTGAAAGGTGTAATATATTCTCTCTTGCTGGGTTATTTTTATTTTCAGTAAATAACAAAGCTCTGTCTGTGTGATTTGAGTTTATGGCGTTCATAGTAAGTGCCCTTAAAATACTGACAGCTCTTTGACCACCAATTGTTAGTTCATTGTATGTTTCTAGAGAAGATCTCCTGTCTATTATTTTTTCGGTTTTCTGGTCTGGATCTAGAGAACCTAACTCAAGCCTTAAACTATTCTGCTCAATATCTAATATCCCATACTCTTTCGGCTTTGCTAGCTTGTATTTTGCAGGATAAGTTTTAAGCTCATCAATAATTTCAGCTATTCTCAGATTTTTTTCTGTGCCCAAGATTGTATTTATTCGATTTAACTCATTCTGACGACCTTCAGGAGAAAGTATTTTTTGAATGTATGCGTACAGCGGATGATTTCTTTTGACTTCGTTATTTTTTGCACCACTTTCTAAAGTTTCTGCCATAAAATTTGTGTTTTTATTAATTTTACTCCCAAACCACAACTCGTTCCCCAAATCGTGGATAGTACGGAGTGAGATCCTCTGGATGTTGGTTTTTTAGCTCTCGTGCTAAAGTTTCGCTGGCGCTGTGTTCGCCGTGGGTGATAAAGACAGTTAGATCTTGGTATCGATCAAATTTTTCTCGGTTAAATACCATGTCAGCAATCCAGCGTTTGGTCATAGCTTGGTCGGCGTGGGCTGAAAACTCGTTGATGACAGCTATTTCAGCGTTGATTTCCATATCGTAGCCGTCGACATTTACATTTGGGGTCAGTCCTGATTTCCAGAGGTCTAAAATCTCTCGTCCAAGTGTGCCTTGTGCTTGATAACCAACAAAAAGTAGGGTGTTTTCCTTGTAGCCACCGTGATGTAAAAGATGTTTTAAAATTCGGCCACCATTGAGCATTCCAGATCCAGCGATCAAGATATAGCTTCCTGGTTTTCCATTGACAGACTTGCTTTCTTCGATGGAGTTTAAGACTCTAAGTTGCTTGTATAAAAGGGGATTAGCGTGTTGACGGACTTTTTCTCGAAGGAGCTCATCGTATAATTCAGGGTGGTCCAGACACACATCTAGGACTTTACTCGCCATCGGAGAATCTAGGAAAATCGGCATCTGAGGAATCTCATTGTCACGCATCAATTCACTCAAATAATATATTACTTCCTGCGCTCTTTCCACAGAAAATGATGGAATTAAGAGTTTTCCACGCTTTTGAAAAGTTTTTTTAACGATTTCTTTGAGTCTAAGTTTTGGTTGTAAAGTTGGGTGAAGTCGATCGCCGTAAGTACTTTCTACCACCACATGAGTAAGTTTTTTCAGATCTTTATGCATCTCTGGATCACGAATGATAGGCTTGTTTGGATTGCCTAAATCACCTGAAAATATCATTTGCTTTACCACTTCGCCATTTTCTTTTTCTGATATTACCACATTGGCAGAGCCTAAAATATGACCTGCGTCACGAAACTCGATAAAAAGGTTTGGAAATAGTTCAAATTCTTGATGGTATTCGTGGGTTTTAAATCTACTAACTGTCATTTCCACATCATGCTGATCGTAGAGTTTGTGCATCATTTCGGGGTTTTTGGGTATATACCAGTCAGTGTTAAGGTTTGGATCTAGGTCTTCATTTCTTATTCCTAGAGCATCTAAGTGTAATTGTTTGTCGTGTTGATCGGGTTCTTGCTGTTTCGCAGCATCTAAAAGTACAATCTCGGCTAATTCCCTTGTGGCTGGAGTCGAATGTATCCGACCACCAAAACCATGATTAACCAAGATTGGTATTCTCCCACAATGATCCAAGTGACAGTGAGTCAAAACCATCGCATCCAGTAGTTTTGGCTCAAAAAGTAAATTTGAATTCATCTTATAAAGGCTGACATCTTCTCCCACCTGAAACATCCCAGCGTCCAGTACAAATCTGTAAATACGACCATTATCTGGAGTGTATTCAAGATAATACATCGATCCTGTAACAGTTCGTGCTGCCCCGCAAAAGGTTATACTTAAGCGTGATTTGTTTGGTAAGTTGGTAGTTTCTGGCATAGGAGGTTTTGTTCCACTCAGAGTGTAACTTAGTTTTGTTTTTTGGGCAAATCTGTTTCTTCGTTAAATTTTAAAAGGTCGTCTTGGTCAAAGTTAGCAAAATGCCTTCTCAAATATTTTTCTCGCAAAGCTTCGCGTACAATCTCACTAACATTGCTATAAAGCCCTGTATCGAGGAGTTCTTGGATAAACTCTTCAAGTTTTGGAGTGAGGGAAATGTGGATAGTAGACATAATATGTAGTTTTAGTTACATAAACTGTAAGAAATATTGCATATTTTGTCAAAATAATTACCTTTAATTCATGAAATTAACCCTAAGTTTTTAGATCCTTCGCTTTGCTCAGGACGACAACTAATTGTGGGTCAATTAAAAAATGGAGGTCAGAGACCTCCGCTACATATATTGCTGTGTTAAATAGCTTTTACTCCTGATCCGCTAGCCACTTTTCGGTTTCCATGGCTGCTCGACATCCACCTGCAGCAGCAGTGATAGCCTGCCTATAAAGCTGATCTTCTACATCTCCAGCCACAAAAAGTCCTGGTATCTTGGTGGCTGAATCATATTTACTGGTTCGTTCTTCTTTTGGAAGCCTTGATTGAGGTATTAGATAGCCTGCAGAGTCGGTATCGAGAAGATTTCCTACAAACTTAGTATTTGGATCGTGACCAATTGCTACAAAAAGCCCGTCCAGCTTTAATTTATATCGATTTTGATCAATTTCATCTAATTTTAGTTTTTCAAGATCTAGATTAGCTCCATCAATTGTATTTTCAAGGATTATATGATCTAGAGTTTTTTCACCGACCAAATCTTTTACCGCAACATTGGCAATAATTTCAATTTTGGGATTTTTCTTCACTCTTTCAAGCATAACTTTTGAAGCTCTAAATGTGTTATTTCGATGTAGTAAATAGACTTTGGAGGCAAAATTTGTCAGAAAATTGGCTTCTTCCATAGCACTATCTCCACCACCTACAATGGCCACAATTTGATTTTTGTAAAACGATCCATCACAGGTCGCACAAGAGTGGTAGCCTTGGCCTATAAATTTAGATTCATCAGGAATACCTAAATATCTTGCCGAAGCCCCAGAAGCTATTATAACAGCTTCAAACTCGTGTTTCTGTTTTCCTGAGTCGGTCAGTACAAATTGGTTTTTAGAGTCAATTTTATGGTATTGAATTTGATTTATTTCAGAAAACTCAACTTTGGCTCCAAAGTGCTCAGCTTGTTGTCTAATAGTTTCTACTAAATCAGTACCGCTCTTGCCTTTATTGTTATGAGTATCCCAAAAGCCAGGAAAGTTTTCTATATCTGTAGTGGTAGTGAGCTGTCCTCCAGGCTGCAGTCCGCTAAAAACAGTCACGTCAAGATTGGCTCTACTGGTGTATAAAGCAGCGGTAAGACCAGCTGGGCCAGAACCTATAATTGCTACTTTTGGTTTATGTTTCGAATTTGTTTGAATTTGATTTTCTTTGCTGATTTCTGTTTTCTGAGATTCAGAGCCGCTATCTAAGTATTTAGATATTTTTTCAAAGAGACTGGTTTTGCTTTGAGTGCCTCCTAAGTCTTCAAAAATTTCGATTCCATTTTTATTTGATTTGATTATGAAAAACCTTGGGATTGATGGAATAGTAAAGCTGTATTTATCTATCAATTCAAGGTTCTCATCACGATCTATTTTGATAAATTTTACACTTTCCAATTCATCCATTTGGCTCAATTTCTCAAAGATTGGGCTCATGATTTTACACGGTCCACACCAAGTGGCGTAAAAGTCGATTACGATAAGACCTGTATGATCACTTAACAGTGCTTCAAATTCATTTAAATTTTTTATTTCGGTCATAGGTTGAATAGTTTTTAATGTCTTTTTGTTCTAGTTTAGATATATTTAAACACGAAACTATGTCATTTCGAACGTGGTGAGAAATCTTAACAGACTCTGAAATAGATTTCTCGTTTCACTCGAAATGACAAATAGTTAAAGTGCCTTCTGCTTAACTCTTCTGAAGATATTCAAGCATTGTGCTCGAATCACTGACTTCAAATGGGTCAGTAGGACAGTCGTCGCTAAAGCCTGGCTCCACAAAGGCTTTTTGGATGACACCATTGTCTACAAAGGCGCTAAATCTCCAAGATCGCATACCAAAACCAAGATTATCTTTTTTAACTAACATTCCAAGCTTTCTGGTCATTTCACCTGAGCCGTCTGGGATCATTTTGACATTTTGGACACCTTGATCTTTAGCCCAAGCATTCATTACAAAAGCATCATTGACTGAAACACAGTAAACTTCATCGACTCCAAGAGCTTTAAATTCGTCATACATAGCTTCGTATCCTGGGAGGTGAGTACTTGAACAGGTAGGAGTGAAAGCTCCTGGGAGAGAAAACAAAACTATCTTTTTCCCGTCGAATATATCACGAGTTGAGACGTCTTTCCACTCAAATTCGCCTTTGCCATTTTTGACTCTAGCTTTAAAAGTTACAGTTGGGATGATTGTATTTTCAATGTTTATTGATTGTGTTGTTTGCATAAAATTAAAAAGTTATTATTTATAAATGTATAAAATACAAACTAAGTATAAAAAGTATACCAACTTTTGTCAAGATAAATTTTATATTAGAATTATGTCTTCTCGAACGTAGTGAGTGATCTCAACAGAATTTGCTAAAGATTTCTCATTGCATTCGAAATGACACGGTTGTTAAATTATTGAGAATTAAAATTCTCCTCTACGAGCTATGTTTAACGAAGAAGAAAAGTTTATTTCAATCATAAAGCCAATAAAACTAATTGGGGATCCATGGGTTTTGCTTATAATTAAGGCACTTATGGAAGGTCCAAAGCGTTTTAATCAGATCTCCAAGGAGCTTGATGGCATTACAAATCGTAGTTTATCACTTAAATTAAAACACTTAGCTGCTCAAGGTGTACTAGAGAGACAGGTCGATCCCAGCACAAATCCACCTCAAGTTATATATTATCTCACTCCACTTGGAAAAGGGGTTGAGCCAATTTTAAAGTCGATTGAGGAATTTGGGGATAAGTTTTTTTGCGAGTAGAAAAATTTTTGTTGCAAATCGCAATTTGCTTTTATTCAAACCCAATCACTGGACTCACTCCAAGTGCCTTAAATACCTTATAAAGTGTCTCGGTGGTGACTGGCTTACCTTTTTCTAGGTTTAGAATTGTTTTTTGAGTGGAATGGATTTTATCTGCTAAAACTCGTTGACTAAAACCTCTTTTTTGGCGTAATTGCTTTACTTTGATGGCAATATCTAATAGAAAAGATTGTATTTTGATACTTTCAAGCAAATCAATGTCTTGATAAATTTCGTCTATAAATTCTTTATCGGCTGTAGTTTTAGTCATAATAATTGTGGTTAAGTTTGATCTATGATATATTATAATACCTCAGTTGTCAAATTACCTTGTCACAAATTTGCCAAAAATTACACTATACTTTAGTAAGCTTACAAGATGTTGGTATTGATAAATATTTCCAGCCTTTCAAATGGCGATTTAAAAATCGCCGCTACAATACACAAACCAATACAGTTTTATGTTTGAATCATTTAATTCAGAGGAATGGAAAACTAGATACGATCAAGTCTATGGTTATTTTTATCGACGGGTAAACTCTCGGTCTGATGTCGAGGATTTGACCATGGAAACACTGGAAAGGTTTTATTTTACTGAAAAAAAGATCGACAACCCTAATGCGTTTCTCTGGGGTATTGCTCGCAATAAAATGCTGGAATATATCAGATATAAGGGTAAAAATCAGTTTCAAGAGTTGGTCGATTGGGCTGAGATTGAAAACGGTCAAGATAATCCAAACGAGCCACAAGACAATTGGCTGGAAAACTACCGCTCCCTCGAATACCAAGCTAAGCTAGAAAGACTGAAAGAATGCACCAAAAATCAACTTTCTGATCTGGATCAGGAGATTGTAAATTTGTGTATTTCTCAAGATTTTAAAAGTGGGGATGCGGCTCAAAAACTCGACCTAACAGCAGAAAATACTAGACAAAGATTGAGTCGGGCCTTAAAGAAATTGAGAGAGAAGTGTCGGGAAGCTTGGGTAGGAGATGATTTAGGGGTTCTGTCGTCCTGAGTGCAACGAAGGATTTCCAGCAAGCTTTAATCAGAGATTCTTCGCTTTGCTCAGAACGACAATAATTTAACTTAAAACTAACAAATCTTTGAACTTTGCATTTTTAATTTTTAACTATTCTTATGTCTAATAAATCACAAAATGACGATCTAATCACTGAAGTCTTGAATCAAGACCCAAAATATGTCGAAACTAGAAATCAGAAAGAAGTTGATTTTAAGCAAAGATACACGCTAAACTCGAGTTTTGGCTTTACTTTTAATCGCTTCCATTGGTTTAAATTTCGTTATGTGATCCCATCTCTGATTTTATTTACAATCTTAGGGGTGAGTGCTTATACCATCCAAAGTTCCAGAAATTCTTTTAAATCTTCTAGTAACCTAATCTCGAATTCTTCAAGTGTTGTCATTACAAAGGAAAATAGCCCCTCTTCAGGTGGTCTGGTTGCCAAAGCCCCAGCTCCCTTTTTGCCATTTCCTGGCTCGAAAGAGCTTTCAGATAACTCAAACATGAATAACAAAATCCAAAATCCTCCTACTTTGGGCTCGAAAGTAACCACAAATGGAGATTCTATTGCAGAAGCTCCTAAATCTAGTGAAAACTATGCAAATTCAACAACTGTGAACGAGAATCAAAATCTCAAAACAACAGTTAAATCACAAGATGGCAGCACTGTCACTTTTTCATATGATTCAAGCAAAAATACTATTGATTATTCAGGTGTAGTATTTGGAGCAGATGCTTGTACTTTTTATGATAGAAGTGAATTTGGTAAAGAAGATAAGCTTTTTGTCCTTAAATACAAGCTAAAACGTACGGGTGACATTTGTGCTCAGGTGATTAAAGAGATTCCGGTCAAGGGAAGTCTAATATATAAGCTTGAAAGTGAAGAGATTAAAAATTTTGACAAGCTTTTTGTAGTCCAAAAAATCTAGTTTTTTACAAAAAATGTAATTGAGGGTATGCTTATTGATTAGATGGGGAAATACCCCCTAGCCCCTTTAGAAGGGGAAAACAGGAAAAAAATTATACAGAAGTCGTTCTGAGCAAAGCGAAGAATCTTAGCCGACTCAGATATAGATCCTTCGCTACGCTCAGGACGACACATACTACACTCAAGTGCACAGTCTAGCAATAAGTAAAGAGATTGCCGCGCTTCACTCGCAATGACAGTTTAAAACAGCAAATCTCCAACCTTTGAACTCTAATTTCTAAACTCTTGCCTATGCCTACAAAATTTAATTTAAAATATTTAGCTGCTTTTGGACTTGTTATAGCCTTGGTAGTGACTGGAAGTCTTGTTTACATACTTCGAAACCAGATTTTTAACAATCCAGACCCTATCCAGAAACCAGACAATAGCAAACTCAATGCTTTGACTGGGACTGCCTCAGCTTTGGCTTTTGATAAATTTAAGTCATGTGATGATATAATCACTGGAATTGAAGGCTATTATAAAGATAATCAAAGTAATTATGGAGGAGGTGTGATGCCAATGATGGGTTCTGTGATGACAAAAGATAGCGTCACAAGTGCTGCTCCTACAAATTCAGCCCGTACTGGCGGAATTGAAGCCTCAACAAGTGATTTTTCAGGTACAAATAATCAAGTAGCAAATGTCGATGAAGGCGATATCTTAAAAACTGATGGCAAAAATATCTACACGGTTAATGGTCGAAATATCAATATTTCCTCAATCAATCCAGTAGACGGTACTTTGACTAAGGTCTCTAAAATACAACTCTCCCAGCTTTTAACTAGCGTAAATCAATTAAATCTCTATGAAAATTATTTGGTAGTTAATGGTTATGGTTACAATAGTTATGGCTCTCAAACTGCAATTGGAATCTATGATATTAGCGATACAGCTAGACCTTTGCTAATCCGAGAAATGGCTATCGATGGTGATGTTCAAACAACTAGAATGATTGATGGTGTGGTGTATTTAGTATCAAATTATCAAAATTACCAGCTTTACCCGTATCCTCAACCTGTAGTATATCAGAGTCAAAATAGCACTGATGCAAACTCTTCATCTCCCAAAACTCCAGAAGTAACCGCTGAGACAAAAAAAACCAATCTTGAGAAAAACTTGCCAAAAATTTATGATTCCCAAAACCCAAAACTAAGTCAAACTATTTTACCTTGTGAGCAGATTAAATATATTCGACCGATTCAAAACTTGAGTTTTATGACTATTTTATCACTTGATCTCAAAAACCCTCGCGGTGATTTTGGCAAAGAAGTAGTGATGGGAAATAGTCAAAATGTGTATGCTAGCGACAAAAATCTATACCTAGCACAGACAAACTATAATTATCGAAATTTTGGAAATGGTAAACAAACCACTTCAGTTTTTAAGTTTAGTCTTGGAAACCCAGAAATTAAATTCCAAACTCAGGGTGAAGTACCCGGAACTGTCTTAAATCAGTTTAGTATGGACGAATTTGAGGGAAATTTTAGAGTGGCTACAAATGAACAAGATAACTTTCAAGAAGGTATTTTTCCTAACGTTTTTTCAAGAATTGCCCCTATAAATCCTCCTACTACACCTCAAACCAACAATATATTTGTCTTGGATAGTAATATGAAAATAAGTGGCTCTGTAGAAAATTTGGCACCTGGCGAACGAATATATTCGGTGCGATTTATGGGTAAAAAAGGCTATATGGTGACTTTTAAAACTACTGATCCGCTCTTTACTTTTGATTTGAGTGATCCTAAAAATCCAAAGGTGGTCGGTGAGCTAAAGATTCCTGGTTATAGTGATTATTTACACCCAATTTCAGAAAATTTAATCATCGGCGTAGGTAAAAATGCTACAGAAGCCGTAGATGGTTTTGGTGATAATCAAGGTTTTGCTTGGTATCAAGGTTTAAAACTAGGTCTCTTTGACGTTTCTAATATGAGTAATCCTAAGGAAGTGGGAAATGTTGAAATTGGTGATCGTGGGACTGATTCAGTGGTTTTAAACGATCACAAGGCTTTACTTTGGGATGCAAGAAACAATCTGCTAACAATTCCAGTGACTTTGATGCTGATTCCTGAAGAGCAAAAAGCTGAACAGCAAAAAAATATTGCTAATGGTGGAGCTAGCTATCCGCTCTATGGACAGTTTAAATATCAAGGAAGCTATGTATATGAGGTGAATCCAAATAGCGGTTTTAAATTAAAAGGAAGGATTTCACATATCGAAAACAAAGCAAAAGAGGTTGAAATCGATCCAAATGCTGGTAAAAAATATGATGAATTTGGACAGGTGATAGAGGGTAGTCCTTCATCACAGGATTTGAGTACTAGATGTGGGTCTGGTAATACTAGATGTATGAATCCAAGTAGTACAGTTTCCAGTATTGCAATAGGTGAGCCATACCCAGGCAGTAACGACTATTTGTACTACATAAACAGACAACTTTATGTAAACGATTTCTTGGTTACTTTTTCACCAAAACAATTACAAAGTAATAAGATTAGTGATTTGAGTTTCGTGAATCATGTTGGGTTTTAGGAACCCTCTAACCTATTTAACAAGGAGGAAAACAAAATAATTTGTTGGTTTCAATGGGATCTATTAAATCACTTGCATAAATTACTGTATTAGTGTATAATAACAGTTAGGGGAAAAGTAAAAAGGATGAATTGTAAATCAAGGATAAAATGGGGAAAGTATAAATGTTTAAAACATTGAAAATTTAGACAATTAATCATTGATTAAAAATTAAGATATTAAACATTAGAAATTAAACAAAAACCTGAATAAAAACATAAAGTAACAGAGACAAACATATGAACCTTCGGTTCTGGAATTTTAATAAAAAACTTGGGCAACAGCCTAAAAATGCCTTTAATTCAAGGTCAAATTGGTTTGTGCTAAAAAAACTTGAATTGAATAAGATTAAAGACTTCATCCGATACAGTCATCCTAGAATTTTAGCTAGTTTAATTTTGGTTGTATTTGCGGTATCTGGAGCTGTTTCACTTATTCAAACTATTTTAAAAAATGGACAAAACGCTCAAGCCGCAGGGAACCCAACCATTTCTTCCATTACTCCAAACACAGGCTCACCTCTTGGCGGATACAATATCACAATAAACGGTACAAACTTTGCACCAGGGGGACCTCAAAGGGTAGTAACAATTACCAATCCTGGAAGTACGGTTACAAATTACGAGGGAAATTTTACGCTTGATACAGCTAGTCTGATTACAGCTGGGAAATTACGATCTGATTGTGGGGATATACGAGTCAAAGACAGTGATCAAACTACAGATATAAACTACTGGATAGATGGGCAATGTAACTCAACTTCTACCATAATTTGGTTTAAAAAACCTAGTCTAGCTAGTGGGTCAAACAGTGTATATTTAAGGTATGGAATTTCTAGCTTAACTTCTCAAAGTAATATTGCTAATTTTAGTTTTGGTTCTATTTTAACAAGTGCTAATAATAGATTGTGGCTTTCTGCAAACAACCTCCAAGCCAGCAACACTTTTACACCTTCTTTTACAAATGCTTCTGGGGTAACCGCCAGCGGAGCAGATCTGACAAATACTGGTACAGCCAATAGCTGGACAAATGGTATTACATCAATAGAAAATTTAGCTAGCGGAAATGGTTATGTATCTTCTAGAATTCAAGAAACCAACACTTTTAGAATGTTTGGTTTGTCTAAGGGCAACACTGATAGTAACTACACAGATATTGATTTTGCTATTTACCCAAATACATCAGCTACAATCGAGGTGTTTGAGTCGGGCGTTTCTAAAGGAAATTATGGTGCATATGCTTTAAATGATATTTTGAGTGTAGAAGCAAGCGGTGATAAAATATTGTATAAGAAAAATGGCATAGTACTTTATACCAGTGCCGTAACTCTTACAGCTACAAACTACCCTCTAATTTTAGACTCTTCCTTTTACACTAGTGGGGCTACTTTAAGAGATGTTAAAATGTGTATCGGTATTTGCGATGGTTCTAGTGTGCAGACATGGAGTGATAGGAGTGGAAATGGTAATAATGCTATTCAGGCAACTGGGGCAAATAGACCTCAAATTAAAAGTGGTGTGCAGAATGGTAAGCCTGTGGTTCGGTTTGATGGGATAAATGATGGTTTAAATACCTCCCTTACTGCAAGTAGAACAAATGTACCCGAGCTTTCAGTGCTTACAGTCGCAAAAGCTGTGTCAGATTCTACCGCTAGATCTATATGGTCTTTTGATGGAACTACGGGTGGCTATAATAGAGGTTTGGGGGTTTGGTCGACTCAACCAAATTATAATTTACAAGGTGGTAGCGGATCAAATACATTAACCGTAAATACTAACACAAATCAGTACAACTTGCTAACAGCAAACTATTCAACTTCCAACTCAAATTATTATTTATATATAAATGGCACAGAAAATGCCAAAGGAAATGCTGAAACAGCTGGTGGCAATAACAACACGCTGTCTATTGGATATATACCGTTAAGCGGAGGCAGTCAATTCATAAATGGAGACATCCCAGAAGTAATTCTCTTCAACTCCACCCTTTCCACCCAAGATCGCCAAACTGTAGAAACCTATTTAAACACAAAATATAACCTTTACGGATCAAACCCAACTACTTCTGTAGCTAGCGAAAATATTTCTAGTGCAAACGTAACTTTTGGAGGTGTACCTGCTGCTTCAGTTACTTTTGTTTCTGGTACGCAATTAATTGCTAAAGTCCCAGCTTCCACTTTAGCAGGAGATAAAACTGGAAGTGTAAATGTGGTGGTTACTAATTCTGATGGATTAAGTACAACTTTAAATAATGGTTTTACCTACGCCGCTCCTAGTATTTCTTCAGTCTCTCCAAATACTGGATCAACCTTAGGTGGTTATGATGTTACTATTAATGGGGCGAATTTTAGCGATGTAGCTATTTCCAAGTCGATTACAATCACTAATAGCTCTACTGTGCTGACAGATTATCAGGTAAAAGTAAATGTGGACACGGCAAGTTTGATTTTGGGTAGCAAAATGCGATCTGACTGTGGGGATATAAGATTTAAAGATAGTAATGGAATTACAGATCTAAACTATTGGCTAGAAGACGGCTGTAATACAGCTAATACTGTGATTTGGGTAAAAATTCCGAGTATTCCAAATGGTGGTAAAACTATAAGTTTAACCTATGGAATTAGCACTCTAACTTCAGCCAGCAACGGTGATGGGGTTTTTGACATGTTTAATGATTTTAGCACAGGAAACAAGGCTAATTTTATATATCCAACAGGTTTTTACACTATAAATAATGGCGTAATAGAGCTTGTTGCCGATAATAATTATCGACAGGTAAATACTACAAATATACCCATAAAAGCAAACAAAGGATATAGGATAGTCAGTAAAATAAAAAGCACAAATACTTCAAGTAATCATTGGCATATTCATGGTATCGATAGTGCACCCTCATCTGGTTACCAACGATTTCAGATACTTGATGGTTACTCTTTTGGTGGGGGGTTAGATATTCAGTCTGGTAAAGATAACGCTTATACCAATGCCAATAACGTTTTAGGGGCTTCGGCTAATAATACTTGGTACAAACCTGAAATTATAAAGCCAGCCAATTCCGCAACTATTTCAGCTAGGCTTTTGGATGATAATTACAACCAAATTGGTAACAGTTATTCAGATTCTTATGCAGCTTGGAATACTGATTGGGGATGGACGACTTGGAGCTATAATACAGGAGTTACCAACTATATAGATTTTGTATATGCTAGAAATTATAGTACAGTCGAGCCAACAGTAAGCGTGAGCACTTCTGAAACTGGAACATCAGCAAGTCAATTTAATCTAAGTATCGGGGCAAATCTAGCTACAAATGTACGATTGATTAGCAGTAGCCAACTTACTGCCACCGTTCCAGCCTCAACTTTAAGTGGTGATAAAACTGGCAGTGTAAATGTGTTGGTGACTAATCCTGATGGTTTAACTGGTACTTTAACTAACGGTTTTACTTATTCAGCTCCTGTTGTTTCAAGTATTACGCCAAACAGTGGGCCAAATAGCGGAGGTACTTTTGTGACTGTGACGGGTAGTAATTTTAGTAATTTAAGAGCAAGCGGAAGTTTGATTTCTAGATATATTAGTATAAATAATCCTAGTTCAACAATTACCAATTACGAGGGAAATATTACTTTAGATACAGCAAGTTTAATTACTGCAGGAAAATTACGATCAGACTGTGGAGATATACGAGTAAAAGATAGTGATGGAACCACAGATTTGAATTATTGGGTAGAATCTGGATGTAACACAAGTGGTACTATTATTTGGTTTAAAAAACCTTCCCTTCCAGCTGGTAGTAGTGCAGTGGTTTTAAAATATGGTGATTCAGCATTAACAAGTCTTAGTAGTATTGCTAACTTTAGTTTTGGGCCTATTTTAACTGGTAGCAGTAACAAAATCTGGGTCAGTGGAAATACTGGTACTGGAGTTGCCACAGACGGAGCAACTGTCACTACTTGGAGCGATAGGACAGCAAATAGCAACAATTTTACTGGCTCAACTACTCTTAAAACAGGGATAAACGGGATAAACGGTAAACCTGTAATAAATTTCAGTGGCACTCAAACAATGAGTAAAACTGGTTTAGTAAATTTTCAGTTTAGCGGTGCAAATATTTTTGCGGTAAGTCGAGTAAAGGCCTTTACACAATCTAGTTTGTTTTGGAGTAGCGGATTAACTAACGCTGATTATATAAACGCACACTTGCCATGGGAAGATCAAAATATTTATTGGGATTTTGGTGGATATGGTACTGCTGGTAGGGCAGGAGGAGCTTCTGGTATTAGCCTAAATACCCCATATTTATGGAATTTGGGTGCAAATGTGGGTGGTGGGCAATATGTACAAAGAAATGGCACAACAATAATTTCAGGTGGTTCACAAGCAACCAATAATATCACAGGTAGAAATCTATTCCTAGGCTCATGTGGTTCAATAACTGCTTGTCCTTATAACGGCGATATTGCAGAATTTATAATTTTTAAAGCTGCTTTATCAAGTCAGGATCAAAATATAATCTCAACCTACCTAAACACTAAATATAATCTGTACAGATCAAATCCCAGCTTAACCCTAGGTGATGAAGCAAGTTTTAGGATTGCTATAAATGGACAGCTATTAGGTGGTACAAAATTCATAAGTTCTACTACCCTTACGGGCTATATTCCAACTGGTACTGGCACTCAAAATGTAACAGTAACAAACAGCGATGGAACAAGTGGGACTTTAAATAATAGTTTTACATATGGTACAAACGGAGTAGCAAACCCAATTTTTGATCTAGCAATTACTAGCAGTGAAAGTGAAATTGTACCACTGGCTTGGTCTTCTCCATTTAATAACGGTTCTGGCATTACAGACTATATTATAAAATACAGCACAGACAATTTTGCCACAGAAACAGTAGTCAGCGATGGGGTAAACACTAATACAAGTTATACAGTTACTGGTTTAACAGCTGGTGTGAGTTATAAATTTAAGGTTTTGGCGGTAAACGCACTGGGAAATAGCCCTGATTCTAATATAGCAAGTTTAGCAAGTTTAGACTGTGATACAAATTTAAACGGAGCTGATTTTACACCTGCAAATGGAGCTACGCTTACTGGTAGATATTGTAATATTGGTACTTTTACAGTTTCTAGTGGTTTTACTGTAAATACAGCGCTTGGAAGTAAGGTTAAAATTTATGCTCAGAATGCTAGTATTTTGGGTACTTTGAGTGCAAATAATTCTGGCTACACCGTAGGTCTAAACAGCACTAATGGTAATGGTCCAGGAGGAGGTATTTACTCAACACTGCATGGTGCTGGTGGAGGTTATGGAGGAAATGGAGGAAATGGTAACGGAACAGGAGGCTCAGCATATGGATCAATCACTGAACCAACTGATCTAGGAAGTGGAGGATCTGGTTCTAATGGTGGAAATACAACTAATCAAGGTAATGGAGGTGGAGCCATCAAACTAAATATCACAGGGACACTTACAAACAATGGAACTATCTCAGCCAATGGACAAAACTTCAGCTCGCCTAGTTATCAAACAGGTGGAGGATCTGGAGGAAGTATCTGGATAACTACAAATACTCTAGCTGGAACTGGAACTATTACAGCAAATGGTGGTAATGGTAGCTCTTCAGGTGCAGGAGGTGGAGGTAGAATTGCTTTATACTACCAAGCTAAAACTCTTTCTGGAGCTGTGACTGCAAATGGTGGTACTGGTAGTTATGGTGGTGGAGCTGGGACGGTGTATGAGAAATCTGCCTCTCAAACATATGGAAGTTTAAGAATAGATGATACCAACGTGACTTCTAGTGTTGCTGCCACACCAATTAACTCTAGTAATCTAACTCTAAATACCTTAGACAGTTTGGCTATCACCAATAAAACTAATGCTATTTTAAACAAAGATTTAACTATTTTAAATACTAGTTTTGATGTAAATACAGGAACTATTTTTACAGTAAACAACAGCCTTACTTCAAACAGTCTTACAACCCTGACAAATTCTGGAACCTTTAACTTTTCTACAAGTGGAAACTGGGTAAGTAATAGCTTAGCTACAGTTACCCTAGCTGGAACTTTAACCTTAAACACTTATACTTTACCAACCATAAATACAGTTACGATAAATAGTGGAGGCAATTTAACCACAACTCAAAATACCACAGTACCCAATACTCCATACAAAACTATTAACTTAATTATTAATGATTTAACCATCAATTCAGGTGGAACAATTCAAACAAACTATCTAGGCTACACCGTAGGTCTAAACAGCACTAATGGTAATGGTCCAGGAGGAGGTATTTACTCAACACTGCATGGTGCTGGTGGAGGTTATGGAGGAAATGGAGGAAATGGTAACGGAACAGGAGGCTCAGCATATGGATCAATCACTGAACCAACTGATCTAGGAAGTGGAGGATCTGGTTCTAATGGTGGAAATACAACTAATCAAGGTAATGGAGGTGGAGCCATCAAACTAAATATCACAGGGACACTTACAAACAATGGAACTATCTCAGCCAATGGACAAAACTTCAGCTCGCCTAGTTATCAAACAGGTGGAGGATCTGGAGGAAGTATCTGGATAACTACAAATACTCTAGCTGGAACTGGAACTATTACAGCAAATGGTGGTAATGGTAGCTCTTCAGGTGCAGGAGGTGGAGGTAGAATTGCTTTATACTACCAAGCTAAAACTCTTTCTGGAGCTGTGACTGCAAATGGTGGTACTGGTAGTTATGGTGGTGGAGCTGGGACGGTGTATGAGCCAAATACTCCAGAAACTGGTCTGACTAATGCTGTTTTTTCTCCAAATCCAAATCCGATTTCTACAGGAGCTACTTTTACAGCCAAAGTCACAAACTTAAAAAACACTTTTGGTTTAAATCTTTACACTGGCACCTGTAGCCTAAATATCACTGGACCAAGCTACTCCCAAAGCTACTCTGGCACGGTAAATACTGGAGTCTGTACAATTTCTGGTACTTACCCCGCTCCAACTGTTTCAGGCTCTGGTTATACTGCAGCCATTTCTGTCACTGGTGCAACCACTCAAACCAAAAATGTCAGTTTTAGTGTAGCCACAGCCGCTTCCAATAAAGCTAAAATTAATACTGGCAGTATTCCTGTGTATACTTCAGTGGCGGTTAGCCCAGCCAATCCCTTTATTGGAGTAAATTATACTATTTCAGGTAGCGGTTTTGTGGATTCAGCTAATGACCAAGCTCTAAACGGCATTCCTTGTGTGATAAATATCACTGGACCAAGTAGCTACTCAAATACTTTTACTACTTCAAATATTATGGGTGGAAATTGTTCGTACAGTTTTAATTCAAATACTTTACCCAAAGTGGCGGGTACATACACTGCTTCTATTTCGCTTGTTGGCGACTCGGCAACTTTAACTACCAACATAGTTAATTTCAATTATTATTTTGATATTTATCTTACAAACGGCAGTGGTTTTGATTTAATAGGTAAAATCCCAGGTGCTCTAAGCTCTAGTCAAAGTAGCATAGTTCTTGGTGATCCTGCTCCGATTTTTACCTCGCCAGTAATCAAAAGATATGATAATTCAACTTTGATTCCAACTGGTACTCCATGTGCAATTTTAATTACTATTGCTAGCGGTAGCGAAGTAGCATACACCTCAACCACTAATGTAAGTGGTCAATGTGTGGTGACTGTAGCCAACAACAGTTTCACAGGTGGATCACTTTCTCTTCGAAATCGAGTTACGATTCAAGGTCAAGATTTTTACACTAACTCAAACACTTCAATTCTCATCCAAAATTTCCCTTCAAACAAAGCTAAAGCCGATGCTACAGTTACCATACAGCCCAAATTAACAGCTCAAACTAGCTCACCAACTCCAACACTGATTGGTTCAAATTATACTTTATCAGTCACAGGGCTAGAAGATTCCTTGATAAATGCAAGACCATTAGCAGGTTTGAATTGTAACATAATCATGACAGGCCCAAATAGCTATACTGACACCCAGACTGTAGCGGTTACAGCTGGAACTTGTAGTAAAACTTACTCTGGAAATAGTCCTCAAACTCCTGGACAATATAGTTTTAAAGTCCAAATTGCAGGAGATAACAATACCACTTTGGAAACTCCAACCGTCAATTTTGATAGACTGTTTAATGTAAAACTCACGGGTGGTACGGCTGGAATCAGTGGAAGTATCAGTGGTTCAACAACTTCATCACAAAACCCAATTTTGTTGAATACAGCTACTACTCTGACTTCTCCAACGATTCGAAACTATGCCGACAATGCTAATGTCAGTGGTTTGACTTGCAGAAACGTACTTAAAATCAACTCAGGCAGTGATCAATTTTACAACGGCACTCTCAATGGCTCAGGTCAGTGTGTAACCAATGTCCCCAGTGGTGATATCACAGCTCTAGGCACAGCGTATATCAAAACACAAATCAGTGCTATCAATTCTGATTACAACTCAGTCTATACTTTTGAAAACTCAAATACTGTACTTCAAATCAGAAATCCACCCACCTCCCAAATCTGTGCCAACGCTACTTTCCGCGATGATAATAAAAATGGTACACGTGACGGAGCTGAACCATTGCTGGCAGGCGTAACAACCCGACTAAAGGATGCCTCAAACACCACAATTTTAAATACCTTAACTACTACAGGTAGTGGTCCAAATTGTTTCACTGGACTTTTTGATGATACTTACTATATCCAACAAGTCCTACCTACAGGTGGCACTTTGCAGACTGCTAGTCTTAGTTATCAAGTAATTTTAGGTGTGGCAACGACTGAAAATAGAAGCTTTGGATACAACGGCGACGCAGTGATTTGTCCAAGCCCTACTTTTATTGATATTAATGAAAATGGTGTTTACGAATCTGGCGGCGGCGATTACTATTACCCTGACCTTGTCACTGATCTATATCTGACCTCTGACCAAAATACTTCTTTAGAGCAAATTACTACAAACTCTGGTGGTACGGCTTGTTTTTCAGCTAGAAATCCGGGTAGCTACACCATCAAACAATCTCCTCCTGCCAACACTACTTCTACTACAGGTACTATCACGAGTGGCAAAGTCTCGCAAAATATCACTTTGGGTTTTGGAGCCAATATCAATCAAAAGTTTGGCTATCGTATTATTCCATCTCAAAAAGCTAAACCTCAAACCAGCCCAAATCAAAGCAAGCCAATCTATGCTTCAATCATTCAACTAACTTCAGTCAACCCAACTTACAACGAAAAAGCTTTTGTAAATTATCCTGTTTCAGCTACAATTTCAGGTCTTGTAGATAGCAACACCAATCTCCCTTTAAATTCAACTGGAAGCTGCAGTGCTACTTTTAGTGGTCCATCTTTTGCTAGCCCTGTGACAGTCTCAAGTCTGGATGTGGCTTCTGGATCATGTGTGGTAAACAACACCAACAACTCCACAGTTATCCCAACCTCAGTCGCCGCTGGAAACTCAGTCCAATTTAACATCGAGGGTCCAAGCGGTACCTTAACCTCAGACACCCACTCTTTTGAGGTCTTTTCTGGAAATGTCAGTATTTGTGCTCTTCCATTTGCTGACTACAACTTAAACGGAACCAAAGACAGCAATGAACCATATTTATCAGGTATTGAGGTTAAACTTTACAAAGATGCTGGAGTTACTTTACTGGATACTATTTCATCTAATATTTCAGGTACCGCTTGTTTTACAAATCAAACTCCTGGGGTTACTTATACAGTGACCCAGACCGCTCCAAGTGGTACAAGCCTTACTACAGGCACTTTAAGCCGAGATATCACCCCGTTCCCTGAGACAATCAACAATTTTGCCTACGCTTACAAAGGTGATAGCACCATTACCCCAAGTGCTTTTAGAGACGACAATCGAAACGGCGTCAACAACAGCGAAACAGCATTAAATGGAATATTTACAGCCGCTTTGAAAGATTACGCTGGCAATGTCATCAGCTCAAACCTTAGTATAAATGGCTCAAATCAGTTTGTAAATCTTTTACCTACTACTGTTTTAGGTGGAAACTATACTCTCCAAGTCAGTGCAGGATCTTTGGTTATCTCCAACACCACAAATAATAACCCCGCAACGGTTTCCAGTCTAAATAACGCTTCAAATCAAGATGTAAGCTTTGGTTTTGCTAATGACGCTACCATTTGCCCAAATCCAAGTTTTTATGATTACAACAAAAATGGAACCAAAGACGGATCTGAAACAAACATTAATAACCTTACAACTCGGTTGCTATTAGCTTCAGACAGTTCTGAAATAGCTACTTTAAGCACTACTGGAAGTAATTGTTTTACAGGTATTATCCCAAATAATTATATCATCGAGCAAACTCACCCTACTGGAGCAGTTTTAACCACCACCCCTGGCACTCAAGCAAGCGGAAAAATCACTGTTACAGTCACAGCGGCTTTTGGAGTTAATAATACTCAAGCTTTTGGCTACAAAGGCAATGCTACCATTTGCCCTAGTCCTACTTTCCAAGATCTAAACAAAGACGGAATTAAAGATGTGGACGAACCCTTAATTTCAGGTCTGACAACCGTGTTAAAAGATATGAGCGGAGTGACGATGCAGAGTCTTACCACCAATGGAAGCAGCTGTTTTACCGAAATTTTAGCAGGTGATTATCAGATTGTGCAGACCCCACCAAGTAATTCCACTTCTACTACAGGTGGTATCACTAAAAATGTAAGTGTTATCTCGGCTCAAAGTTTGGATATAGCTTTTGGATACAACGGAGAACCGTTAATTTGTCCTATAGTCTATCGTGATGACAACGGCGACGGCACTCAAAACAATGGCGAAACTAGCCTTGAAGGTTCAACTTTGACTTTAAAAGATTCTTTAGATGTGCAGGTCGGCAACACTATTTTATCCAATGGTACGGTACAATGCTTTAACCCAGTAACAATCGGGCAAAACTACACTGTCACTGCTACCAGCCCAAGTGGTTACACGGCTACAACTTCCTTGACGGCTAGTATTGCAGCTGCGTTTGGTCAGCGTTACACTCCAAGTTTTGGATTTAATGGCAACTCTACAGTGTGTGTCACCAACTCCTTTAACGACACCAACACCAATGGTGCAGTAGATAGTGGAGAAAGTTCGATCGCTGATCTGGTAACCAAAATTCGAGTCAATGGCAGTGGTACTGATATTCAGTCTTTAACTACAGATTCTAACGGTCATGTCTGTTTTAATCCGCTAGCCCCAGGGCAATATAAAGTCTTGCAAACTGCTCCTGCTGGCACTGGCTCAACTACAGGTGGGGATCAGGTATTTACCTTAAGCCCAAGTCAAAATAAAGATATAGTCTTTGGCTACTCTGGTTCTGGGGCTATTTGCGTAGATTTGTACAACGATGCCGATTTTAACGCTCGAAAAGATACTGGGGAAAACTATATTTCCAATATTTCAGTGGAGCTATACTGGCAAACTGATTTGCTAACACCAATTAGTACCAAAACTACCGATTCTTCAACCAATGTCTGCTTCACTCAGCTTGTAGGTGGAAACTACCAAACTAAAATAGTTACTATTGGATACATAAACGACAATACTTTTGCCTCAACCACAGGTGGGAATACCCAAAATGTGACCTTAGCCGAAGGCAATATTTACTACTCAACGCAAAGTTTTGGCTACACCAACAACACTGACTTTGTAAAAGGTGCCTTTAGAGGGCTGGTATATATGGATAGAAATGAAAATGGCCTTTCAGATACGCGTGGAAATGATGCTGTCGAAGCCACAATCTATGATAACGATATTCCAATTGTAGAAAAACAGGTAAATTTACTGAAAGATTCTGGAGGTTCAAACTTTGTTTTACAAGCCACTCAAATTACAAATTCAATCGGAGAATTCAATTTCCTAGGTCTAGATCCGGGAGATTATAAAGTGGAAATAGCTAATGATACAGGAATTGTGGCTGTCACGCCTGGTCCAGCCATCAGAACCATGACCATTACAACTAACGAGAAACGTTACGATTTATACGGTTTTCAGTATACGGCTCAGATTTGTCCAAGTATATATGTAGATAAAAACAATAATGGAATCTTAGATGGAGCTGATATCGATCTGATACAAACCAATGGGCTATACGTACAGCTCGAATATCAAAGCTATGGAGGTACTCAGATTTACGGCGGTGGAAATTCAAATGGTATCTTATTAAATTCGAGTAATCCCTGTGTCACCAAAGTTCCTCCTCGAAACTACACTCTCAAGCTTTCAAATGCCAATAATTTGGCAAGTATGTTTGATACGGCTTATTACAGTCAAAGAAACCCCAGTGGAAATCCTACAACTACGATTTACCTTGGAAATACAACCACCCCAAACATCAGATACTATACTAATGCCGTCAGTACCCTGTCTTCAATCTATGGAAAAGTCTGGAACGACCGACAAGCCACTTCAAGCAATCTTGACTCAAATGGTGATGACAATAAGACAGGAGTGGAAAACCTAAACAGTAAAAACTATGACCGCGACTACGACAATGATTTTGCTTATCCAGGACTTACTCTAAATCTAATCAAATGTGGTCCAGTTGCAGGTGAAACTACAGCCGATCTAAATGCTTGGAATGCAGCTCCACCTTCCACAACTACCGATTCAAATGGTGACTATACTTTTGCCAGCGTGCCAACTGGTGCTTATGCGGTAGTGGTAAATACCAGCGGTATACCATATTTTTCACAAATATCGACAAATGGAGGCAGAAGTGGTGCGGGATGTGACACATATTACGACTACATATTTTTCAACAACCTCTTTTACAATACCAACAATGGTGGTGGTATTGCCCCAGGTACTGATGCCAAATACGATGCCATCTACTACTTTACACCCTCTGTAAATCTAAAGCTATGGATAGATACAAACAAAAACGGTACTAAAGAAGCTTGGGAAGACGATGCTATTTGGAGACCTTACAGTGCAAATTTTGAACTTAGCAATAGTGCTGGAATTATTGATTTTAACTATCTAAAATACTTTATAAATGGTTATTTAAATTATGCTCAAAGTGTAGTCCCAGATATCTATACCGCAACAATACTAAATAACACTGGTAACTCAAATATTCCATCAAACTATTCAATTATTGGCTCAGTTTCACAGGCCGTAGACACCACTACAGGCTCTAAAACTGCAGAATTTGGCATAGATCCAACTCAGAATTCCAGTATTTCTGCTAAAGTCTTTATTGATCGAGATGGTGACAACACTTTTGAACCAAATGGTCAAGATGGCAATGTGACCACAACTTATGATAATGATGAAAAACTAGCAGGAAGAAGCGTGAGTTTGTACTATGGGCTTAGTGAAAACCAACTAGTTTCTACCAGCACCACAGATTCTGAGGGAAATTACAGTTTTACTGGCTTGGCTGAAGGTGCATATTCTATCAAAGTCAATGATATCACACCCACAGGAACAGTATGTTTGGAAAACTACTACCCATCTAGTAATTGCAACGCTAGAATATACTTAAATAAAGACACAAACTACACTCAAAACTTACGATCAAATTACAATGCTAAACTTCGATTGATGAGCTTCTACGATGCTATTACAAACTACGTCCGCGATGATGAGTTTGAAACCGATGTCAACCAAGGAACATTTACTTTGATTGCTCCAGATGGAACTCAGGTTGGTGTTCCGGTCAATCCAATTATAAAGGACGGCAGTGGTTCATATTATCTAAACTATCAATTCACCAATCTTGCCCCTGGCACTTACACTGTCCAGCTAAATGGTTTGCCATCTAGTCTTAGAGGTTATTCAAATCCAGACACCATTACAATCGGAGCCTCTCAAAGTCAAGAACGAGACTATCCACTGACTGCTCTGACAAATAATACCATCCAAGGCGATATATTTATCGACAAGCAACAAGGTGTAAATCAGGGTTTTAACAACGTATACAATCCAAATGGGGGTGATAATAATGCTGCCACTTTGTTTGATAACGACGAATTTTTGGCAAATACTCAAGTTTCTATAGTAGGTCCACTTGGAACATACACTACCAACACAAGCACAGGGTCAGGCTACACTTTTTCAAGTCTACCAAGTGGAAAATACAAGCTTTACAAGCTGATCAACAATGGATCAACCCAAGTCCCATATTTAACTTTAGATTCAGCAAATGCCAATATTGGAAATCTAGTTTTACAGTATTCAAATAGCTCAAGCTGGGTGCGTAACGCTACAAATAATACTCAAAATACCACATATAGGTACACTAATGAGATTTCTGCCTATTGCTATGACGACAAAGACTTAAATGGACAAATCACTTACTATCCTGACTCAAACACTTATGATAGACGCTCAAATAATTGTAGTTTTGAAATTGAGGCAAGTAACGGCGAAAAAATCTCACTAGATTCTACCACAGGTTACGCCTCAGACCCAAACGGTTCTTACACCTATGGCTATTATTATAAATCAAATCTACCACCAGGAAGCTATATTCTTCGAAACACCAACAACCAATCAACAAGCACAGTGACAAACTTCACACGTTACGAACCATCAACTCTAAACTATGGTATCACCCGCGAAGCCAATGTCAACTTTGCTCAAAATAGCTTAAATCAGGTATCTAGAGCTAATATGTTCTTAAACTTTAGCCCAATAACTAACAACGCCTCTATTATTGGTCAGGTGTATATTGACCGAAATAATAATGGAATTTACGAACCAAACGGAGCAGACGGCAACCCTGCTACCTTGGAAGATAATGATGTCCCGCTGAAGAACGTCTTACTAAATCTATCTCAAAACCCTATAAATATAAGTAAAAATACCCGAACTGACGAAAACGGCTACTATCAAATCACCGATTTACCAGCTGGAATATTTAAGATATTGGTAGACTTGGTGCAGAAATAAGAGCTTTTACAAAAACCAAACAATAAAATATAATTGAAAGGTAAAAATTGGGAAAAGCACAAATCAAGGATAAAAATAAAGGAAAAGTTCAAAGATTTTTTTACTTTAAAGGTTTTATACTTAAAATCAAACATCCAAACAAAAAAAGTAAAGAAAAACAAATAAATATATCCAACGCAAACACACAGAATAAGCTTCCTCGCCGCAGAGCAACGAGGTATTCCTATCGGAATAGTTCGCTTCGCTCTACCCAGGCTTGTTAGTTCCGTAGTAGAACTACGGGGTATTAAACCTATAATGACACTAATAAAAGTTCAATTGGATGGTAGGGGAGATTCAAGGTGGGAAGTGCCAAGATCTGAGTTTTGAGTTTTATGAATGATTTCAGCCTAGTATTTAGATTCCTTGCCAATAAAAAAACACTGTGTTATACTACAAATACAACATTTACAAATATATAAAATATAAACATATGCTTCCACACATTTCACTTCCAGAAATCATTGTAATCGGTATCTTAGCTATAATATTCTTTGGTAAAGATAAATTACCTGAAGCTGCAGCTAGTTTCGGAAAGGCTTTAAATATTTTCAAAAAGGAAGTTACTCAAGTCCAAGACACTGTCAAAGAAGAAGTTAGTACTATCCAATCTGCAGTAAAATTGGATTTTGAGAAAACCGATGCTCAAATCAAACCTAAAGATGAAACAAGTGCTTCAGCTATTTAAAATATATCACAATGCCTAACGATATTAAAACCATATCTGAGCATTTGTCTGAGCTAAAAAATTTGGCGATTAAATTGTTTGGTAGTTGGTTTGTATCTTGTGTAGCACTGAGTTTTTTCACTCAAAATCTAATTGATATATTTACTCGACCACTCGGTGATATTGCCCTGACACTAAATTTCTTTTCGCCTACAGATAGCCTCTTTTTTGTATTAAAAATTGTGTCTGTATCTGGACTAGTAGTTAGCTCACCACTACTTGTCTGGTTTGTGTGGGGTTATCTATCAAAAGCTCTAGAGGCTAGAGAGCGACAATTTTTATTTAGCTACTTTGGTTCTGCCTTGGTTTTGACACTTGCGGCCTTGGCTTATAGCTATCTATATCTGATTCCAACAAGTTTAAAATTTCTCACTGACTTCACCCCTAAAAATACAGGTGTGATCTTGAGTGCCAATGAGTATTCAAACTTTTTGCTATCAATGTTTTTGGCTATTACACTAGTGTTTCAGACACCAATCATGGTCATGTCACTAGTCAAGACAGGGCTGGTAAAAATTGAAACCTTTAAAGCTAAGCGTAAAGAAATATATTTTGGGATCGTGATTGTGACTGCCTTATTTGGCTCGCCCGATGTTTTCAGTTGGTTTATAACCACACTTCCAGTTTTTATGCTTTTTGAGAGCTCTCTCATTTTAGCCAGCTATTCTTTTACAAAAAATAACAAATAAATAGGACTTCCTCACTTTACATAAATCAAAAAATATAACTGTGTATTACTACACACAACTAACGTGTGATTTGTTATGAAAACTACTAGACAAATTTACTGTCAGTATTTGATCTCAAGTCAGACAA
>Ga0316610_1000049_pt1 | contig 31032 bp, 16 predicted proteins | sample MIS2017111B_MG_FD_207677 | JGI IMG/M metagenome (GOLD analysis project Ga0316610, IMG submission 207677) | Microbial mat bacterial communities from Middle Island sinkhole, Lake Huron, Michigan, United States - MIS.2017.111B | ecosystem: Environmental > Aquatic > Freshwater > Lake > Sediment... | reverse complement strand
CCGGGGAATTACTAAGCTTAAAGTTGCCATCCTGCCAGTTGATCGTTCCATTATTGGTAATGCTTGCTCTTAACCCATAATTAATGTTGTTGTTAATGTTAAGTGTTCCGCCCGTTTCAATTACTGCATTACCGGGAAAATTCAATAAGCCGCTGTTCCAGTTGTAAGTTCCGCTCACACTCAGGTCAGCACCCTCCCCATTATCCAGACTGATATCAGTATTCTGGTTCAATGTTGCACCTGCTTCAACTATGGCCTGGTCAATAGCAATGCCACTATTTAAGGAAACAGTATGTCCGTCCCTGATTGTAATTTCACCATCAGCACTCGAAGGAGCAGTTGTGGCCGGTACAAAGGAAGTACCATCAAATCTTTCCCAGGTGGAAGGCGAACTCCAGTCGCCGGAGGTGATGCTGCGGTAGTTTGACGCAACAGCCAAAGACCTGGTAACAGTTACTGTGGTAGCATTTACTTGTAATGTATATCCTGCAGGCAGATTAACTGCAGCAAAACTGCCACTAATGGTGCCAGAAGTAAGATTAATAATTGTGTAAATTCCGTTGGGAACTATGCCCGTTTCGGTCACTGTTAATGTGCCTGCCAGTGTGAGATTACCATCTCTTGTTAATTGGTCATGGCCGGTGCCTGCGCCGGAGCCATCAAACATTTCAATTTGCAAAGTGCTGTTGGCTGAGAGTGGCTGCTGGCCATTTATAGTTAATATTCCCGGTGACAAACCTGGTGCAATATTACCCACACCTGAAATTGGACTTGACATAAAATTATACGTACCGAGTCCTTGAATGGTGCCATTATTGGTGCATGAAAAATGATTGAACGAAGTTGTTCCAGTGCTGGTTTTTCTTAACGTTCCCGAATTAATAAAATTAAGGTTTCCTGTTCCGTTTATCTGATCAGTTCCGTTGTTACCACTAATGTTAAACAAACCTGCATTCGTACAAGTTACACCTGCCGCCGTGAACCTGAAGCTGCCATCCTGCCAGTCAATGGTTCCATTGTTAATCAGGTTTGCACCTAACCATTTATCGCTGCCGTTAGCCATGGTAAATGTTTTGCCGTTAGCAACTGTAGTTACCCGGTTTAACCTTGCAGCATTCCAGATGCTGTTTTCATTTATTACCAAAGTTCCCGGTCCGTTTATTTCTATATAATAGGAATCGAGTGTTAGCGCACCGTTACAGGTAAGATTCCCTGCACCAGTAACATTGGAGGCAAGAACCAATGAAATGGTGGATGGAATAACCATATCATTATTTAAAACCAATGTAGAACCAGGATGATTAAAACTCAAAACTCCGCTACCTGCAATGGCTGACCCGGGATTCCAGTTAAACGTCAACCCTTCATTAACTGCTATTGTTGCATTGGTTAAGCTGATGGGTGATGAATTATTGATGGCTCCATTGGCAAACACCAGTGTGCCGGAATTGACATTAAGTGTGCCGGGATTAGTCAGAGAAAAATGATTGAATCCTGTGCCACCATTGCTTGTCTTTGATATTGTTCCGTTATTAATAAAATTAATACTACCCGTTCCGTTTATCTGATCGGTTCCGTTGTTTCCACTGATGCTAAATATTCCATTATTTGTGAATATCAGACCTGCTACCGATGAGCGAAAAAGCCCATCCTGCCAGTCAATTGTTCCGTTGCTGGAAATTGGCACCCCAAGTGTTTTATCACCGCCAGTTGATATATTAAGCAAGCCACCTGAGGCTATTATCACATCACCTGTTCCGACAAGTGAATTGCCATTCCATATCCAGGTTCCACCAACCGATAGGTCATTTCCGATTCCATCATTTAAAGTTATTGCAGCGTTTTGCGTCAAAGTACCCCCAGCTTCTACCACAACCTGATCAACAGTAACAGGACTGTTCACTGTTACGTTATGTTCGTTTCTTATAGTAATTTCACCATCAGCACTCGAAGGTGCAGTTGTGGCCGGCACAAAGGAAGTACCATCAAATATCTCCCAGGTGGAAGGTGAACTCCAGTCACCGGAGGTAATGCTGCGGTACTCATTTATATCAGCGTCCGGGCTGTTAAAACTTGCCAGCACCTGTGCGGCAGTTAATGCGATGTTGTAGATTTTTACTTCGTCTAAACTGCCCAATAATGGAAATGACATAATACCATTTTCAAAACCAGCTCCAAGAGTCACCGGGTTACCATCATACTGTAAATTCGATGTGTAAGCACCCGTAGCTACTTGTACACCATCAATATAAAACGATCGGGTATCATTGTTCGGATCAACAGTAAAGGCTACAAACTTCCATTGATTATTTATTTGAGCAGAGGAGAGGTTAATCTGATCACCACAAACAAAAGAATTTGATACATAGCTTCTAAAATTTCCACTTTCTGTTCCGACAAACCATGAATCATTAACACAGGGACTTAATGCTTTATGAACAAAGGTGTTTAGCCCTCCACCAGAAACATTAACCCAACATGAAATAGTGATACTCGATGGTCGCAGCAACGGGTTATCTGCAATTTGTATAAAGCTGCCTGTACTGCCAGGGAAACTCATAGCACTATTAGGATGACCAAATCTGTCAGCAACAGGCGTTACAGTTCCAATAATAGTTCCGTTTAATATGTTGCCGCTCAAATCGTTGGCATTGCCATTAAGTGGATAATAGGCAACAGGGGTTTGAGCATAGCTCACCGCCCCGACAATAAACACAAGAAGCATCACCAGATTTCTGACTAATGCTTTATCCAAAATAAAAAAAAGCGTAATATTTGTTCTCATAAAATAATTTTTAGATGATTAAATCCTGTTAAAAGATTTGTTTTTTACAAATCGGTACAATAATACTTAATCAAAAAACAAATCTAATTACCTAAATTCATAATTTATCTTAAATCATTCTAAATAACGTTTTAATACATTGTTTATGTGTATTTTATATTATTGCTTAGCATTATTTTGGATAAAAAACAAAGAATAGGAATTACCAAACTTGTTGGCAAAAAAAAATGATTTTCAGCGTTTTACATTGGGAGTAATGAAACATCCTGGCATTATCAGGCAAAGCATAAAAACCCAAAATAAAACAGCCCCGATCAATGACCGGTTTCTAAGTCTGACTTTCTTAACTCTTCCAGATTAGTTTATAGGTAGGTTATAAATCCGCTTTTGTTGGTTTACGTGATGTAGGTTTAAATGACGGATAATTCAAATTTGACTTATCAGGACAGGAAAAACTTTTCATTTTCAGATAGCAAGAACCAAAACAAAGGATCATGAAAAATCCAAAATAGTATTGATTCATTTTGATTAAAAAGTCATCATCTGGCAACCACTATTTTGGCGACGGCCTCCTGTGTTTTGGCTCTAATGCGACATAAATAAACCCCTTCGGGCAGTTCACGAATATCAATCCGGCATATTCCTGAATTTGATGGGATTTTACTTGCAATTATGGTTTTTTCTTCCAAATCTGAAATTTGAAAATCGGAAAACAATTGTTCACGAGGAAATTCGATGGTGATAAAATCTTTGGCTGGATTTGGGATAATCTTTAAGATGCCTTCTTTAAATTCTGAAATTCCGAGCGTGTAGTTGTTTCCTCCCGAGATGAGCCATTTTTCAGGGTCAATGGCCAGTGAATCGGGGACAAAACTTAGTTCTATCAAAAATTCCTGCCCCGAAAACTCATGATCAAAAACGATGGTTGTATCTTTTCCAACACCATAAAACCTTACCGGGACAGGCATCTCGAAAAAATCAACCGAAGGGTGCGATTGTGCTTGATTAAAAATGATACTCATTTTTCCGCTTGCTGATGTTTTGCAGTCAATCGAATAAGTTGGGAAACCTTCGCCATAGAGCCAATCTTCAAAAAAACCGGTCAAATCCGTGCCGCTGGTAGTTTCGAGATGGCCTTTCAGGTTTTGTGTTGTGGCAAAACCAAAAGCCAAATCGGGGTCGTTGAGATAATTTTTGATACCCTGAAAAAAATCATCATCCCCCAAAACCCATCGGAGCATGTGAACGAGGTAAGCGCCTTTGTGATACGTTAGTCGCGGATTATAAACCCTTATAACCTGGGTGGTATCTTCGACACAGCATTTCGCTGGAATATCAAGATGCAAAGAAAGTAAGCCTTAATTACATAATTTATGAGAGTCAAAATTATAACTTAATAAATAGGCTTCAATTGGTTAATTCAAGCTACGAAATTTGAAATCAAAGTAAACAATCTCTATTGTTTACGGAGTTAAATTTCAAATTGTTGTTTAACTCCCAATAAATAGCCTTATTTGAAACATTTACAAATTGATTGCTTTTTTTATTGCATTTCAGTAGTTTCCGCATAAAATTTGATTTGGTTAGAAAAGTATGACCCTTCAATCAAAAAAGAGGCGAAATCTTCTCCCATTTCCGAAGAAACTCAAATTCTTTTCTCAAACAAATTGCAATGGGATCAATAATAAAGAATAACCGTTGCACGAGTTTCCTGTACATTAAGATTACACCTGAAAAAGTTATCGTGAAAAATCATATTTATTGAATTTTTACCTAACTGAAGCTTTAACAGAATCATTGGCAGATTTCATTGATTGATTTTAGGTGTCCCTTGTTCAACCTGGGCAGATTTCTTTGAGACTAAAACAAAGCAGAAATTTTATTAGTTTGTTCAAAAAAAATATTGCTGTGTTATTACATAATTATTCTTCAAAGCTATCATTTGGCTGGTCAAAAAAAACATCCTACCACGAATAAAAGCACGTCGAAAATAAAATTGTTTTTATTTAAAATCTATTTTTAAGTAATAACTATCATTAAATCAACTTATTAATATTATAAAAAAAAATTTAGTGTACTATTGATATTTATTAAAAGATTATAGTAAATTTGCATCGAAATATTAAGTGTGTTTTTTACACTTATTACTTGAAAAATAGTTCATTAATGCTTAACAAACATTAAAATGGCATCGTTTGATTGGGTTATTTTAGTTTTATTCTTTTTGGGATTGGTTGGAATCGTTATTTGGGTTGTCCGTCGTGGCAAAGATGATACTAGCAATTACTTTTTATCGGGACGCAGTGAAACCTGGTTAGCAGTGGGTGCTGCCATCTTTGCTGCCAACATTGGTTCCGAGCATCTTGTAGGCTTAGCAGGTGCAGGAGCTGAAAGTGGTCTGGCCATGGCGCACTGGGAGATGCAGGGGTGGATGATACTCATACTTGGCTGGTTATTCGTTCCATTTTACGCTCACAGCAAAGTGTTTACCATGCCCGAGTTCCTCCTTAAACGTTTTAATAAAAACACCAGTTCCACCCTCTCTATCATCACATTGATTAGTTATGTCCTCACAAAAGTTTCAGTTACTGCTTTTACAGGAGGCATCTTTCTGGAATCGGTCATGGGTATTGACTTTTGGTTTGGTGCCATAGGATTGGTGCTTCTAACCGGAATCTTCACCGTATTAGGTGGAATGAAAGGCATCATGACCATCTCGGTAATTCAGACTCCCATCCTAATCTTTGGTGCTTTTACAATCCTTATTCTTGGACTGCTTAAACTTGGAGGCGGTGGCATTTTAGATGGCTGGAATGAAGTTGTCAAATATTCTGGTAATAATATGCACCTTGTTCACAGCAAAGGAGATCCATGGTACGATAAGTTTCCCGGAATCGGGGTAATTTTTGGTGCTGCCATTATTGGGTTTTGGTATTGGTGCACCGACCAGCACATAGTTCAGCGTGTACTTGCAGCCAAAGACTTGAATAACGCCCGTAAAGGTACCATCTTTGCCGGTTATTTGAAAGTTTTGCCGGTTTTCATGTTCCTCATCCCCGGAATGATTGCGGCAGCTATGAAAGCCAAAGGAATGGAAGGTTTCGATTTTGATACCAATGACAAAGCGTATGGAAGTATGGTTACTCACTTACTTCCAACTGGGGTGAAAGGTTTAGTTATTGTGGGATTTATTGCAGCGTTGATGACTTCTTTGGCTGCTCACTTTAACTCATCTGCAACTTTATTTACCATTGATTTTTATAAAAATTACAAACCTCAGGCTTCGGAACAGAAACTTGTTTATGTTGGCAGGATTGCCACCGTTGCAGTGGTAATTCTCGGATTAATCTGGATTCCTATAATGAGAAGTTTGGGGAGTGTTCTTTACGAATACCTCCAAAACGTGCAATCCCTTATTGCTCCTGCTATTGCAGCAGTCTTCCTTTTAGGTGTTTTCAGTAAGCGAATCACACCAAAAGCTGGTGAATGGGGACTATTGCTGGGATTTTTTATTGGTATGTTCCGCCTGCTGCTGATGGTCTTCGGAAATTCGTTTGAAGCAGACAGCCTTTTTGGCATGTTAATATCAGTAAACTGGTTGCATTTCTGTTTGTTTCTTTTCTTTTTCACAATGGCGGCAATGATTGCAATAAGCATGTTTACACCAAAAGCCGGTGAGTCGCAGTTACAGGGGTTAACCTATTTCTCTCAATCAAAAGAACAGATTGCTGAAACGCGAAACAGTTGGAGCACGCTTGACATTCTCACTTCATCAGGCGTGGTTGCCATTTGTGTGGCCTTCTATATTTATTTCTGGTAATTTTTAATATTATTAATTCACCGAATGATCATGTCACCTGAAGAAATTCTTATAAAGCAAACTACATCAGAGGTTTATTCAATCTATAACCCACACCTGACCGCTGTTGACTGCATTATTTTCGGTTTTATTGAGAGTGAGCTTAAGCTTTTGATCATTAAAAGGGTAATGGATCCATGCAAAGGATTATGGTCGCTAATGGGAGGTTTTGTCAAACCAGAAGAGAGCTTAGATGAAGCTGCTAACAGAATTTTGTATGATCTTACAGGACTCAAAGATTTGTTCATGAATCAGTTACATACTTATGGTGAAGTAAACCGTGATCCTGGAGCACGAGTTATTTCAACTTCCTACTACTCGCTCATCAAAATACAGGATATTGATTCTGACCATGAAATGATAAGTAATGCGTGTTGGTGGCCAATAAGCGAGTTGCCTGATCTTATCTTTGACCATAATGCTATGGTAGCAAAAGCACTGGAAACTTTGCGTGATGAAGCACACCGTAAACCAATCGGTTTTGAGTTGCTACCACCAAAATTCACACTTCCCCAACTTCAGGCACTCTATGAAGCTATCTATCAGCAAAAGTTTGATAAACGCAATTTCCGTAAAAGTATTCTTAAGATGAACCTTCTGGATCAACTTGACGAAAAAGATAAGGTTAATTCAAAGAAAGGAGCTTATTTGTATCGCTTTAACGAAGAAAAATACAATGAACTCATCCGACAGGGATTCTTTTTTAATATTCCTATATGAACAAATTAAAACATAAATAAAATGAAAATCTACAACTCGTTGGAAATATGGTTTGCAACCGGAAGCCAGCATCTCTATGGTGAAGAAACACTCAAAACTGTTGCTTGTAATTCGCAATTAATTACAGATGCCTTGAATATGTCAGAAAATATCCCAGCTAAGGTGGTATTTAAACCTGTGTTAACCTCGCCCGATGCTATTACCTCATTGATGATTGCAGCCAATTCCTCAGCCGATTGTATTGGTCTAATTACCTGGTGCCATACCTTCTCGCCATCAAAAATGTGGATCAATGGTTTAAAAATATTACAAAAACCATTGCTTCATTTGCATACACAATTTAACCGCGATTTACCATGGGACATGATTGATATGGATTTTATGAACCTCAATCAATCAGCACACGGCGACCGTGAGCACGGGTTCATCATGTCGCGCATGAGGATCAACCGCAAGGTTGTTGTGGGACACTGGCAGGATACTGAAGTAGTTGAAAAAATCGCCATTTGGATTCGTGCATCTGCCGCCTGGAATGATATGAAAAACATGAAAGTTGCCCGTTTTGGAGATAATATGCGTGAAGTTGCTGTTACGGAGGGGGATAAGGTTGCAGCACAAATACAGTTTGGAATGTCGGTTAATGGATATGGAGTTGGTGACATCGTTCGTATTATCAACGATGTTTCGGAAGAAGAGATACAATCATTAGTAAATACTTATGAAAAGGAATATGCCTTTAGCACAGGTGCCTCAAAAGGTGAAAAATACCATATCAACGTCAGGTATCAGGCGCGCATTGAGGCAGGATTCAGAAAATTTCTTACACAGGGAGGTTTCAAAGCTTTCACAACAACTTTCGAAGACCTTCATGGTCTTGAGCAGTTGCCAGGTTTGGCCTCACAAAGATTGATGGCTGCAGGCTATGGTTTTGGGGCTGAAGGTGATTGGAAGCATGCAGCAATGGTTCGGATTCTTAAAACCATGGGCGTGGGACTTAAAGGAGGATGTTCATTTATGGAAGATTATACCTACCACCTAAACCCTAATGGAATGAAGGTGCTGGGAGCCCACATGCTTGAAATCTGCCCAACCATCTCCGACGATAAGCCAAGGCTTGAGGTACATCCACTTGGTATTGGGGGTAAAGAAAATCCGGCACGTCTTGTATTCAACGTACCCACCGGACCGGCTATTAACGTCAGCCTGATTGATATGGGGAATCGTTTTCGCATGATTGTTAACTCGGTGGATTGCGTTAAACCTGATGCCGATCTGCCAAACTTACCAGTAGCACGCGCTCTATGGGTGCCACAACCAAACCTCAAAGTTGGGGCTGCCGCCTGGATTTATGCCGGTGGAGCGCATCATACAGCTTTCAGCCAGGCCGTGACAGCTGAATATATTGAAGATTTTTGTGAAATGGCTGGAATTGAGTTCCTCCACATACATAACAGCACAGATTTGACAAGCTTCAGGCAAGAACTCAGATGGAATGACATGTATTTTCATCAGGCCGGTTCACTCAGATTTATGTAGTAAAAATAAGTACCTATGCTTGAAAATCTCAAAATAGAAGTTTGCAATGCCAACCTCAGATTAGTGGAAAGTGGATTGGTAATCCTCACATGGGGCAATGTAAGCAGTATTGACAGAGAAAAGGGTTTGGTAGTAATCAAACCCAGTGGTGTTTCATACCATAAACTCATCCCAGAGATGATGGTTGTGATTGACTTAAAGACAGGTGAAAAGGTAGAAGGCTCACTCAAACCTTCCTCCGATACACCAACACACCTCGAGTTATATCGTTCCTTTACAGGCATCGGTTCAGTTGTACACACCCACTCTACCTTTGCCACGGTTTGGGCGCAGGCTTGCAATTCAATACCAGCCTTAGGCACAACCCATGCCGATACTTTTTTTGGTTCGGTTCCATGTACCCGGCCATTGACCAAAGAGGAAACAACCAAAGACTATGAGAATAATACTGGTCGCGTGATTGTTGAAACATTTTTTGAATTCAATCCACTTCACATTCCTGGGGTACTTGTTGCGAATCATGGTCCCTTTACCTGGGGCACCACTTCTGATAAAGCTGTCGAAAATGCAATTGTTTTAGAGGAAGTAGCCCGAATGGCATTTTACACCAGTATGTTAACAATTAAAACACCCATACAATCTTACTTAATTGAGAAACATTTCTTACGAAAACATGGAACCGAAGCATACTATGGCCAAAAGTAACTTACAAAATGATCAGGATACTAAATGTATAGATAGGATAGCTAATTAGTAGAAAACCTTTGACAAATGAAAAAAATTGTTTTAAAACAGATGATGAGAACCAGCAACATCAAAATGTCGTTTTTCAAATGCATTAGCTTGTCTTTGGTTCTCAATGTATTTTTTTCTTTTCAGCTTATTGCTCAGAATAAACTTACTATTAATGGGACTATAAGAAACGAAACCGGCGAAACAATCGTTGGAGCAACCATTCTGATTAAAGGCACCACTACCGGTGCCATTTCAGACCTTGAAGGTAATTTCAGCCTTAATGTTCCCGATTCAAAATCGGTGCTGGTAATTTCATTTATTGGTTACAAATCGCAGGAATTTGAGGTGGGCGACAAAATAAATTTTGACATCCGTTTGCTACCTGATGTCACACAACTTGGCGAGGTAGTGGTAACTGGCTATTCAAAACAATCGAAAAGGGATGTAACCGGAGCTGTATCTGTTATTTCTGAAGAGGTTGTGGGCAGGACTCCGGTAAATGACATCGGGACTGTTTTGCAGGGACGGGTTGCTGGTGTGAGTGTGGATGCTCAAGGAGGTCCCGGAAGCATAAGTAATATTCGTATTAGAGGATTTGGCACTAATGGGAATAATGATGTTTTGTATGTTATTGATGGTGTACAAATGCGAGGAGGCAGTAATTTATTTAATATCAATGACATAGAAACCATGACTGTTCTAAAGGATCCAAGTATTACATCTTTGTATGGTGCACAGGGAGGAAATGGGGTAATTGTAATTACAACCAAATCTGGAAAGTATGGGCCGCCAAAGCTGGAATACACTTCCTATTTTAGCTGGGAAAATCCAATAAAATATCCTGAAAGTATGAGCCCTCAGAAATATGCCAATGCTTACTGGGGATATTTGAGTAACTCAGGTTTACCACTGAATGACCTTTATTATGGAAGTGGTGAACAGCCTGTGTTGCCTGAGTACATTATCGAACAAAGAACAGGTTCACCGCTGGTGGCTTTCGAGGGCGATCCTATTGCCGACCCTTCACTGTATAACTTATCAACATACCGGATATTAAAAACTAATCAGCAAGGAACTGATTGGTTCAACACTGTTTTTGGAACAGCATTTACACAAAATCACCAACTCAACCTGAGTGGGGCAACAGATAAGAGTAATTATGCAATTTCGTTTAACTTCCTCGACAACGAAGGAGTTGTTTATGGTACCTATTTCAGCAGGTATTCGTTGCGTGTTAACACCGAATTCAAACCAAAAGACTGGCTTAAGATCGGACAAAACACTCAGTTTGTTTACAGCGAAGGTAACGAGGTAAGTGGTGGAAACCATAAATCCCAGGGAATGTTGGCTGACCTTTATCAGCGCAGCCCGCTAATACCGGTTTATGATGTGGCCGGCAACTTCTCAGGCCCTAAGGGAATTCCTGACAACCTTGCCCTTCATCCCGGAGGAAACAATCCTCTGTTTGGGCAAGAAAATGCATTGCAAAATTTCTTTGGTTTTACATCTGGTGTAGTTAGCTCTGCCTACATAGATGTTGAACCTTTAAAAGGCCTTGTTTTTGAATCAAAAATCGGGATACAGTTTTATCCATATAGTTATCGCTATTTTCTTGATACTATGCCTCAAAATATTTACACTTCGCCCTACAATTCTTTTAGTGAAGGCGGTGGGTGGAGCAGCGACTGGAGGTGGTTAAATAAAATATCATACGAAATAACTTTGCGCAGTATTCACAAAATTAGTGCTTTTGTTGCTTACGAAGCCAGGGAATACGTTTCACGCAATAGTGGAGGTACCACCCCCAATTTGCCTTACACAACTCCATCATATCTAAATCTAAGCAATGGAAGTCCGATTCTGAACGGAGGACCTTATAACATGGTGATGGGTGGCAGTGATGGTGTGACCAATACATCTGTTTTTGGCAATATCAACTATGGTTTGCAAGATAAATACCTATTCAGCTTCGTAATACGCCGCGACGGTTCTTCAAAGTTTGGCCCATTGAGCAAATACGGGCTTTTCCCCTCCTACAGTGCAGGCTGGCGAATATCGAATGAATCGTTTATGACAAAAATAAATTGGATTAATGATTTAAAACTCAGAGCTGCAATAGGAACAAACGGCAACGATGCTATCCCATCAGGCCTGTACCTGAACCAGTATAATACAAACACATATTCGAGCAGTTACGATTTAGGAGGGTTAAATAATGCAGCTCAGACTGGTGCTGGGCTATTTCAAATCGGCAATCCTTACATTCATTGGGAAACAAATGTTACAACCAACATTGGTTTTGATGCTTCGGTATTTAAAAACCATTTAAACGTTTCGTTTAGTTGGTTTAACAGAAAAACAAAAGATCTTCTGGGTGTTCCCCCTGCCTCGGGCATTGCAGGCGATGCTTTGCCCCCCTATAAAAACATCATGAAGTTTTCAAACAAAGGAGTTGAGTTAGAGATAGGCTATAAAAATAACTTACACAAATTTAACTATGATTTTGGCTTTGTTTTTAGTACTTACCTTAATAATGTTGACTATCTGGATGGTGATCCAGAATCACATCTCGACGGTGACGCTTATGCCCCAACACATTTCTCACTTACAAGGAGCGTGGTAGGAATGCCTGTGTCTAGTTTCTTTGGCTACGTTCAGGAAGGTATTTTTCAAAGTGCCGAAGATTACACCAACTATGGTGTTCAACATCCAGGTTTAACTGCAGATAATGCCAATGGGCATTTTAAGTTCAAAGATGTTAGTGGTCCTGAAGGAGTTCCTGATGGAATCATTGATGAAAACGATCGGACCTTTATTGGAAGCCCACACCCGAAATTTAATTATGGTTTTACTGTCAATTTAAATTACAAAGCCTTCGACATCAGCATTTTATTACAAGGAGTGTATGGAAATGAAGTTTTTAATTATTGGCGTGCCTATTCAGTATTTCCCGGAATGATGGGCAATGGTTCGGATGATACCTGGAGTAGTACCAACACAAATGCTACATTGCCTGTTTGGGACAACCTGACAACCTTTGACAAAATGCCTTCTTCATTTTTTATAGAGAATGGCTCATATCTGAGGCTTAAAAACATCCAATTTGGATACACAATAGATGATGTTCCCTATTTTACAAAATTCAGGATTTATCTTCAATCGAATAACCTTGTTACAATTACAAAATATACTGGCATAGATCCGGAGATTAGCACAGGCAGTGCTACCAATGCAGGGATTGATTTTGGAGGAAATTATCCTATTGCACGAGGATTTACCATTGGTTTAAGCTTAGTTTTATAAATTAAAAACAAACAAAAAGCAATGAAAAAATTGTTTTTCGCCACACTATTTATCATGATTTTTTTAGTGGCCTGTGAAAAAAGTTTTCTGGATGTTTATCCCCCCAATGTTGTAGGTGTAGAGGCATTTTCGAATAAAAATGGTGTTCACCAGTTATTGGTAGGAGCTTACCATGACGTGACCGGACTAACACTTAGTTCCGGTTGGTGGAGTACTTCGGGTACTAACTGGCTTTACGGTGATATTACATCAGGTGACGCATATCGTGGCGGTTACAATGATGGTGCCGACGGTGTCCTCATCGAGCATTTTCAGGTACAACCTACAACAGGCTCCATTCAAGAAAAATGGCGTTCGTGTTATGATGGGGTTTCCCGCTCCAACGCTGTGATACTAGCAGCTAATGGGGCAACGGATATGACTGAAACAGAAAAAACGACAGCCATTGCCGAAGCCAGATTCTTAAGGGCTCATTTTCATTTTGAGCTTAAAAAGATGTTTAACAACATCCCTTTCATTGATGAAACTGTAACTGATTTTGAGGTACCAAACACAACTGACATCTGGCCAAAGATTGAGGATGACTTCCTTTTTGCCTATGAAAATCTCCCCGTAATTCAAAATTTTAAAGGAAAAGCCAATAAATGGGCTGCTGCTTGTTATCTGGTAAAATGCTATATGTTTCAGGGTAAATTTACCGATGCAAAAAATCTTCTTGATCTAATAATTCCGCCAACTTATGGTGGTAATGGCAACGGAGCTAATTCACAAGGAATTACCTATTCGTTAACTCCAAACTTTGATGATAATTTTAATGCAGCCTTTGAAAATAATTCAGAACATGTTTTTCAAATCCAGTTTTCGGTAAATGATGGTTCATGGGGTGGCAACGAAAACATAGGTGAAACTGCTAACACTCCGGCTTTTTCGCCGTTATCAAGTTTTTTTTCAACCTGGAAACAGCCTTCATTCAATTTGGTTAATTCTTTTAAAACAAATGAAAATGGCTTACCAATCTTAAACGATTGGGGCGAGGACATTTCAAATGCTGAAAACATTGTAAATGACCAGTTTGTTAGTGGCACAGACTACACTTACAAGACCTATCAGGGCAATGTGGACCCACGTCTAGACTGGACCGTGGGAAGACGCGGTGTGCCATATCTTGACTGGGCTTCACCAAGTTATTATGGTGCAAATTCAACCGGATACACCTCTTTTCCAACCTCTGATCCTAATTTTGGCTGGATCAACAACAGACTTTTTGGAGGACCTTATACGCCTGTAAAAAATAACTATCGGGCAAGTCAGTTTGGCATTTATAGCGACAACTATGTTCAGGGATACCTGGTTGGAAGTGCAGTTAATTTTAGCATCATTCGCTTTGCCGATGTACTGCTTTGGGCAGCCGAATGTGAAGTAGAAACTGGCAGTCTGGAAAAAGCAAGAGCCCTGGTTAACTATGTTCGAGAGCGGGCTATGACAGGAAGAAAGGTTGAAGTTGCAAATGACCAGTTTGGGGATTTTGCACCTTCTGCACATTATTTAATTGGCTTGTATGAAATCCCCTGGACAGATCCCTCATTTGGACGCAATTTGGTTAGACTCGAAAGACGGCTGGAGTTAGCTCTGGAAGGACACCGTTTTTTCGATTTAGTTAGATGGGGTATCGCAGACACCTACATCAACAAGTACCTGACCGAGGAAGTGGAACGATTGCCCGCCAACCTTACAGGCGTGGCCTTTACGAAAAACAAAAACGAATATTTCCCAATTCCACAAACTGAAATTGACCTTAACCCAAAACTTAAACAAAATATTGGTTATTAATTAAATAAGTTCTAATCTATTAAATTATTAAAATTTGCGTTATGAAAAAAAATGTACTTCTGATTCTAACAATGTGGATAAGCTCTATACTTGTTTATTCACAGGTTGAAATGGTTCCTAATGGTTCTTTTGAAGAGCCTATTACTTATGAAGATGGATACGGTTTTTACTCCGGCTCAGTAAATGTTCCATTACTCGACAACATGCGTGTTGACACAGTAGCCTTTGAGGGCACAAGCTCACTGCGAATTTTTGATCACACCTGGGGCACCTTCTTATGGAATTACCTGCCGGGATACATTGACAACTCGGAATATACCGTGACTTTTTGGTACAAAGGAGATGAACCAATGAAATTTTCGATGTTTCTTGGTCGTGACCTGGGTTATGATTTAGGCACCGACCCAGACAATATTGTTCCAGGAAATGCAGTAGTAGCAGATGATCAGGGCATTGTTAATGCTAAAGTAGTGTGGGGTCTCGAAGCCAAATCTGACTGGACCAAATTCTCCTACACATTTAGAATTGACGACTGGATTGGTAACGACCCTATTTCGGGGCTTCCAATTGTTGACACCTGCATTTTTATCTTCGAAAACACATCATACGCTATGGATGATGGTCCAAGTAGTTATGTTGACAACATATCCATTAAAAGAAAGAATCTGAACGAACTAATGCTTAATGGCTCTTTTGAAGGCACTTTGACCTATGATGATGGCTTTGGCTTTTATTCAGGTTCTGTTTTCGTACCGCTTCTCGATGATATGCGTATTGATTCGGTTGCATTTGATGGAACTCATTCGGTAAGAATATTTGACCATACATGGGGAACCTTTCTATGGGATCTCATAAAGGGCTTTAACGACAGCACCGGCTATGATGTTTCGTTCTGGTGGAAAGGTGATGAACCAATGCAGTTTTCGATGTTTTTGGGACGTGACTTAGGTTATGATTTGCTGAACGACCCCGAGAACATTGTTCCTGATAATGCCTTTGTTTTTGATGATGAGGGATATCCGGGATCAAGAATAATATGGTCGCTTCCCGCAACGGAAGATTGGACTGAGTTTAACTATTTCTTTAATATTAGTAATTGGGTGGGAATAGATCCAATTTCAGGAGAACCGAATCCTGGAGAATGTACCATTATGTGGGGAAGTACCTCCTACTTAATTGATGATGGTCCCAGTAGTTTTGTTGACAACGTATCAATAATGAAAACAGCTTCCACCCTTTCAATTCCTGAAATTGAAAAAGCTACACCTTTAACAGTATTCCCAAATCCTGCATCTCAGCAGGTTTCGCTTCGTGGAGCCACCGGAAACATCACTCTCCAGGTATTAAATATCTGTGGAAAACTTGTTGAAGAATTGCACTTTACCGGCCAAAATATTGATATTGCTAATCTGCCAGCAGGATTTTATTTCCTCAAAGGAATCAATGCTGAAGGAAATCTTTTCTTTGGTAAATTCGTCAAAGAATAAGTTGTTTTAAGTAGGATGATAAGCTGAAAGGTGTCTCAAATTTTGAGGTGCCTTTCAGTTTTCAACACTGGCCTTAAAAACTCATAAAGAAAAATTAATAAGCTTTATTAAATTGATAAATAGATAGTTCTACCTTTAATTGGCATGTGAGAATCTAATCATAAGCTTTCTGGTATTATGTTACTTGCACAATATTTTTAAAAAACATAATCGAAATTATACATTAGTCAGTAAGCTCTGAGGGAGTAGTTTGATCATTTTCTTTAACCGCTTAAATTCATTTTAGGTATATTTGATGCTACAGAATTCGTTAATAATGAAGTAATAAAAACCAAATGCACAACTTTAAAGGCTTGATTAATCGCGCCAAAAGAAGAAACATTTTTAAAATTTACCATTGAAAAAAATATGATGAAAATAGCATCTGAATATCTGATAATCATTATGATTGTAAATTTCATTGCCACTGGCTGTAAACAAGTAAATCCAGATAACCCGGAATTAAATTTACTAACGCAAAGCTATTATGTTAGTCCGGATGGCGATGATCTAAATCCCGGAACTCCAAATAAGCCATGGAAATCAATTGATAAAATCAATTCCGTAGATTTTAAACCTGGCGACAGCATTATGTTGAAAGGTGGATTTACATATTCAGGAACCATTCACTTGAGTTCATCTGATTCAGGTACAAAAAATAACAAATTGTTTATTGGAAGTTACGGAACTGCCCGTGCAATTATTCTCGGCGAAAATGTGGAAGGAATCATTCTTGATCATTGCACACATCTGGTGGTAAAAAATCTAACTGTAGTTGGTGCAGGCAGAAATGAAGGAAACACCAAAAACGGTGTTATTGTAAAGCACAGCAGTTTTATTGAACTAGAAAATCTTGAAATTTCAGGTTTTCAGAAATCAGGATTATTACTTCGAAATTGCTCAAACACAACAATACACCAAATCACCGCACACGAGAACGGTTATGCCGGCATAACGGTAGATGGTCAACAACTACTGAAAACTGAAAACAGAAATATCGAAATACTATATTGTCATGCCGAAAACAACCCTGGAGACCCGACCAACTTCACAAATCACAGTGGTAATGGAATCATCGTGGGACAATGTACTAAAGTTAAGATAGCCTATTGTACGGCCACCAACAACGGATGGGATATGCCCCGCACCGGTAACGGTCCTGTTGGAATATGGGCATGGGAATCCGATAGTGTAATCATCGAAAATTGCCTATCGTACCGCAATAAAACCTCAGTTGGTGGAGGTGATGGTGGTGGTTTTGACCTTGATGGCGGTGTAACAAATTCCGTTATTCAATATTGTTTATCGTATGAAAATCAGGGAAGTGGTATTGGCTTATTCCAATACGACATGGCCACTCCCTGGGAAAATAACATCATACGATTCAATATCAGCATTAACGATGGTAATGTTTCGGGTGCCAAATCTGGCCTTTCTATCTGGAGTGCCTCACCTACCAATAAACTCAGGAAAGCACTCATTTACAACAATACTATTTACAATTCGGATAATGCTGCTATAGGTTTTGCCTCAATCACTTTTACTGAGGATTTTAAATTTTATAATAATATTCTCGTAGGAAAGAAAGAAATTATCTCGGGAAATACCATTAGAGGAGCTTATCTTGGCAATTGTTGGTGGAGTTTTAACTATGGGTTTAACGTTAACTTAATTACCAACTTTGATCAATGGCGAGTTGCAAAGCAACAGGAGATGCTAAATGGAAGCCCTGTTGGTATAAATATAAATCCGGATTTTATAATTCCTGGAAGCCTTGATATTAAGGAAGCAAAAGAACTGAATGAATTTTTGTCCTTCGCAGTATCTAACCCTGCTTTATTCAGCAAAGGAATCAACATCAACGATTTGTTTGATATTGATACCGGAGGCAAAGATTTCAATGAACATCCAATTCCTGTTCATGGAATAGGTGCTAGTTTTAATTACCTCAAAAACAGTGAATGATGAAACAAATGCGGAATTACTTTTTAATTCATATTATAATCTTTCTGCTTCTGACAATACCTGTCAGCCAGGCGCAGACAATTTATTCAATTGATGTCTCAAATTCAATATCAAAAGTTCAGCCAGGACATTTTAAGATGGGAAATGCAGGCACAATTGGCAAAGAAATTATTATTAACAACCGCTTTCTATCAATAGGAGGTATTCCACAAATACCGGTGATGGGAGAAATGCAGTTTTCGAGGATTGACGGACAAAGATGGGAAGATGTAATACTGAAAATGAAAGCAGCGGGAATCAATATTATTGCTACTTATATTTTTTGGATACATCATGAAGAAATTGAAGGACAATTTGATTGGTCGGGGAATAAGGATTTCAGAAGTTTTGTGCAACTCTGCGCCAAACACGATATGCTGATTGCTGCCCGTATCGGTCCATGGGTACATGGCGAAGTCCGAAATGGTGGCACTCCGGATTGGATACTCACAAAAAAACTACTTAAAAACAGGACCAACGACCCTGTTTATCAGTTCTATGTGTCGCGGTTTTATCAGCAAATAGGTGAACAGTTACATGGACTATTTTATAAAAATGATGGCCCTGTAATGACTATTCAATTAGAAAATGAATATACTAAAGGTAAGAGTGGCGAAGCACACATCAAATGGCTTAAAGAAACAGCCATTCATTATGGTATGGATGTACCCATGTACACCGTAACTGGTTGGGGTGATGGCAGTGTTCCTGCCGGTGAAGTAATTCCTATGTGGGGAGGTTATCCCGACCAACCCTGGGATCCAACTATCGAAAAAATGAAAAGCTGCATTGATTTTGAATTCAATCCATTTCGTAATGATGATAAAATAGGTAACGGTTTGGCGAAAAAAAAAGAACAATATATGGATTATTCTGATGAACCTTTTTTTACTTGTGAAATGGGTTTGGGGGTGCAAACCACAAAGCACCGGCGCACGGTGATAAACCAATATGACGGACTGGCGTTGGCCACAAGTCGTATTGGAGCGGGGAGCAATTTGCTTGGATTTTATGTATTTGCTGGTGGCAGTAACCCAACAGGGGCTCTTACAGCGATGAACGAGGACATGGATGAAACCGGTAACTGGAGTGAAACACCGGCCATTTCGTACGACTTTCAGGCAGCCATCAGCGAAAGCGGTTTTCTGGCACCGTCGTATTACCAATCAAAGAAACTAAATTACTTTTTAAATGAGTTTGGAACTATACTCGCTCCGATGGAACCATTTTTTTCGTCCGTTAAAGATGGATTTCAATATGCAGTTAGGGCTGATGAAAAAAGTGCTTTTGTTTTCGGTATCAACTATTGCCGCTTTGAAGCTAAACCAAAACGAGAAAAAGTTCAATTCAAAGTTCAACTAAGCAGGGAAGAAGTTATTTTTCCATCAAAACCAATTGACATCGAAGATAGCACTATTTTTATCTGGCCTGTTAACATGGAAATAAACGGTCTTACATTAAAATATGCTACTGCTCAACCCTTGTGCAAGATTTCTGGCAGTGACAAGGAACAAATTTGGGTGTTTTTTCAAAATCTAAAAACATCCTCCGAATTTTGTTTCGATACCACTGGCATTCAAACTATCGAAACAGAATATGGTAATGTAAAAAAATCAAACAGAAACTGGATTATTGGTGACCTCATACCAGGTAAACAATGCATTATCAATCTTACAGGGACTAACGGTAAAAAACAAAAAATCCTCCTCTTAACTCATATTGACGCGTTACATTTCTGGATTTTAAAAGATCATGATAAAAAGCATTTTCTTTTATCGGATGAAACACTATACTTGGATGGTGATGTACTTACTATTTCCGGCAGCCGAAATAATCAAAAGATAAGCCTGCTCGATGGAGGATGCGCAGTTATTGGGATGCAGCAATCAGCCAGTGATGGAATATTTACAGTTTATGAAAACACAGTAGAGGCTAAAACTTTACAACCGGATATTATACCGGTAAAATTACTGGATGAAGCTCTTTGGTTAAAAACTTCGGTGGATTACATAGATGCAAAGAATAAATTGTACCATAAGCTATTTGTAAAGGAGTTTAATCTCGGCAATCCTTCAGGAGTTAAATCAGCCATACTTTACGTTTCAGCACCTTCACATGCAAGGGTTCAGGTCAATAATGTATGGGTAAATCAATCCATTGATACCAGCCGTATTTGTGCGATTGATATTACCGGTTATGTTAAAAAAGGAGATAATAATCTTATGATGGACTTCCCTTTTTTAATGGGGTCAAAAAGTTTTGCAGCCAGAGTAATCGTAGATTATTACAATACGGATGAAATAAGTTTTGTTACGGACACATCCTGGCGAATGGCGGAACAGTATTATTATCCTGCACCTTTGGGTACCTTTGCCAATTTCTTTTCTACGCCCCAGGTAACAGTACCACCGGCATCATTCAATGATACATACAATGGGTTTTCGGAATATAAACTAACTATTCCGGCTAATTATTTAGAAGGTTTGAATAATTTGTATCTAAGCACTAAATACACCGGTATTCGGGCAGAGTTAAGAATGCATCATAAACTGATCGCAGATAATTACAATAACAACACCAACTGGAATGTGAATTTAAACAGGTATGGCAGCCAGTTGCAAAACCGCAGCCTACTTTTAAAAGTATTCCCATTGCAGACTAACGACAGAATATTATTCGATATTCCGCCAATTGCCTCTGATATTGGGAAGGCGGTGATTGAAACAATAACTTTTATTCCGGAGTATAAAGGAGTTTTCAAATTGATACCTAAGAATTAATAGAATGAGAATTTATGTCCTACTTTTTGTACTTTTCATAAGCATCGAAGGTTTGCCGCAGACTTCGGTGAGTATCCAGGTTATAATACCGCCCATGCCCAATGGTGAAGTGTGGAAGGATACGAAAGGCAATCCAATAAATGCCCATGGCGGAGGAATTTTGCTGCAAGAGGGCATTTATTATTGGTTTGGCGAAATCAAAAAAGGTAAAACCTGGCTGGTTCCTGATCAGCAATGGGAAGATTATCGTGTGCCAGCCGGCGGAGTGGGTTGCTATTCCTCAAAAGATTTGGTTCACTGGAAGTACCAGGGTGTTGCACTGAAATCTGTTGTTGGAAATCCATCTCACGATCTGGATACAAGTAAGGTAATTGAGAGACCCAAAGTGATTTACAATGAACGAACAAAAAAGTTTGTGATGTGGATGCATGTTGATGCCAACGATTATAGCTACTCACAGGCCGGTGTGGCAATAAGCGATAAACCCCAGGGGCCATATCAATACTTGGGTTCGATAAAACCCAACGGACAAATGAGCCGGGATATGACCATATTTAAAGATGATGACAAAAGAGCTTATCTGATTTATGCTTCCGAATTCAATAAAACCATGCACGTGTGTTTGCTGAGTGAAGACTATTTATCCCCAACCCATGTTTATACCCGAATTACCTCGGCCACTAACCGCGAAGCGCCTGCATTGTTTAAATACAATAACAAATATTATTTAATTACTTCCGGCTGTACCGGATGGTCACCCAACCCCGCAACCTTTGCAATTGCCGACAGTTTGCTGGGCGAATGGAAACAAATGGGTAATCCTTGTTTTGGACCGGATGCCGAAAGTACTTTCAAATCGCAAAGCACTTTTGTATTATCCCTACCCGGAGAACCTGACAGGTTTCTATTTATGGCTGACCGATGGAATAAAACCAACCTGGCTGATTCAAGATACATCTGGTTACCAATAAAAATGATAGATAATAACCCTGTTATAGAATGGATAGAATATTAAAAGGCACCAACACTTTGAGTGCGCTATTTTTGCTAATGTTGGCGCTGACAATTTCTTTAAATGGAAATGCTCAGAAGTTTTCTTTTGTAACCAAAGGGATTAATCGGGTTCAGCTTGGAGAAACTTATAGATATTCTTTTTTGGCTGTTGATTCTTCCGTAAAAAAAATCACCTATTCGTGCAACAAACTTCCTGATTGGATTACCTTCGATAAGGAGACAAGAACCATATTGGGAATCCCAAAAAAACCCGGACAATATGCTGTGCACATTGATGCTGCTAATTCTGATACTGCAATTAAGCAGAATTTCATGCTTACAGTTTTTAATAGCGAAACAACAAATATCCTGCCTTTGGGAAACTCCATCACCAACGGAACAGATCAGTATAATAGCTATCGAAGATACCTTTGGCAAATGCTGAATAAAGCCAATTATAATTTTGATTTTATTGGCTCCTGGGATAAGCAGCACATGGGTGCATCATTTCCAAACCCTGATTTTGATCTGGATCATGATGGGCATTCCGGCTGGACGGCTTATCATATCCTGGAGCCTCCCGAGTGGGACTCTGTCAGAGGAAACCTCAATGAATGGCTTGAGGAGTACAAACCGGATATTGTGTTGATGGAACTCGGTACAAATGAGGTTTTCCAATGTGTGAACCCATCCAAAGCAATAGAAGATTTTTCTGTTATCGTTGATAAATTGCGTACCAAAAATAGTTCTGTAAAAATTCTCATCGCGCTTATTCCACCTTTAGGGAGACGATGGTCCGATAAAAAATTATGTGGTACCGAAACAAATTATGGCCAGTCAGTTTTACTTTTCAACAAGGCAATCCAGGAATTCGCCAAAAATAAAGCTACTGTTCTGTCACCCATCATCGTTGTTGACCAATTTTCAGGTATCAACCCTGATCTTCTGATGTATGATGACATTCATCCCAATGCAGAAGGCGAAAAAATTATGGCTAGACGCTGGTTCGAAGCACTGAAACCATTTTTAAAAAAGCTAAATTAATGTAAATACGCATGAGAACACTTTTATTATTAGCAGCATGTTTGTTTTTTAAATTAGCAACTGCCGATATCTATTTACCTTCAATAATTGGCAGTCATATGGTTTTGCAGCAACATTCTGATATTACACTTTGGGGTTGGTGCGATCCACAGGAGCCAATTGAAATAAAAACAAGCTGGGATACCGTCACCTACAAAACAATGGGTAATAATTATGCCTCCTGGAAAATCAATATTCGTACTCCGGATGCAGGAGGTCCTTACACTGTCGAGCTTACAGGGTATAACAACATCTTGCTCGAAGATGTAATGCTTGGCGAAATATGGCTATGTGGAGGTCAAAGCAATATGGCTTTCAGCGCTAATAATGGAATTACTCAGGCATTAGATGAAGCCCCCAATGCCAGCAATCAAAAAATGCGTTTTTTCTTTGTTCATGAAACCTGTAGTGAGACATTGCAGGAAAATTGCCTGGGTGAATGGAAGGTTTGCACACCTGATGAAATGAAACGCTTTAGTGCTGTTGGATATTTTTTTGGGCAGGAACTGCAACGACAATTAAACTTTCCGATAGGGCTGATAAACGCCAATTGGGGTGGCACACCTGCTGAAGTTTGGACACCTGCTGCTTTGGTCGAACAAGATAGCCTTTTGAAACAAAGCGAGGGTAAGCTGTGGACTTCAGATGAATGGTGGCCGGTTAAACCAGGCGTTTGTTACAATGCAATGATTCACCCGATTTCGGCATTCAAAATAACCGGTGTTATCTGGTATCAAGGCGAAAGCAACACTGATGCAGCTTTCACTTACCAGAAATTATTTAAAACGCTTATTCAAGCCTGGCGTGATGCATGGAAAACAGAACTACCTTTTTATTATGTTCAGATTGCCCCCTTCTCAGGATATCAGGGTCGTTTTTCAGGTGCGTTGCTGCGCGAAGCCCAAATGCAATGCCTCAATATTCCAAATACAGGAATGGTTGTTATTCATGATCTCATCACAAATGTGAATGAAATTCATCCACAAAATAAAAAAGATGTTGGAATCCGTTTGGCAAATTATGCGCTATCCGAACATTATAACGTGGCAGCTATTCCTCACAAAAGCCCTGTTTTTAAAAATATGGAGGTTAAAGAAAATTTGGCAATCATCGAATTTTCAAATGTGTTAACTGGGTTAAAAACTACAGAGGGCGAACCTTGTTGTTTTCTTATTGCTGGCGAGGATAAACAATTCCTGCCTGCTGAAGCAACCATCAGCGGTGATAAAGTAATTGTTTCTAACAGAAAGATTAAAAAACCGGTAGCAGTTCGTTTTGCTTTTAGCAATGCAGAAATTCCCAACTTATTTACAAACGAAAGCTTACCTGTTGCAAGTTTCAGAACAGATATCTGGGAATTAGAAAAATAGAACAAAACACTTTCTAAACGAATTATGTAAATGTTATTTCTCAGGTTAAAAAACACTCTTTAGAATATTAAATTCCAAGAATTTACATGTAATACAATCAAATTTATAGCAATGACAAAATACACTTTAGGTGTTGATTACGGCACCGACTCAGTTCGCACAGTTTTGGTTAATGCCACCAATGGCAGTGAAATTACATCAAGTGTCTTCTACTATCCGCGTTGGAAGCAAGGCAAGTATTGCAATCCTTCAAAAAACCAGTTTCGTCAGCATCCGCTCGATTATATTGAGGGACTTGAGACTACTGTTAAAACTGTATTAGCAAAAGCTCCAGCCGGAGTTGCTAATAATATTGTTGGAATTTCGGTGGATACAACCGGTTCAACTCCCGTAGCTGTTGATGAATTCGGAACCCCACTTGCCATGCATCCTGAGTTTGCCGAAAACCCCAACGCAATGTTTGTCCTATGGAAAGATCATACAGCCACTACTGAAGCGGAGTTAATCAATACCATTTCCCGTACATGGGGCGGAATTGATTATACCCAGTTCGAAGGTGGCGTATATTCGTCCGAATGGTTCTGGGCTAAAATCCTTCATGTATTACGTGAGGACGAAAAAATACGGAATGCTGCGTTCTCCTGGGTTGAACACTGCGACTGGATACCAGCGTTGATTTCCGGCACCACCAGTCCTTTAACTATGAAACGAAGCCGCTGTGCTGCCGGCCATAAAGCTATGTGGCATAAGAAGTTCGGTGGGTTGCCCTCCGAGGAATTTCTGGCTAAACTGGATCCTTTACTCGCAGGACTTCGCGAAAGATTATTTTCAGATACTTACGACTGTGAAATAAAAATCGGAACACTTACACCTGAATGGGCCGGGCGACTTGGTCTCAGTCAAAATGTTGCCGTTGGTGCCGGCTCCTTCGACGCCCATCTTGGCGCCCTGGGTGGCGAAATTAAACCTTACTATCTAAGCAAGGTCATGGGAACATCAACCTGCGATATTTTAATTGTACCAATGGAAGAGGTCGGAGACAAACTTGTCAAAGGTATTTGCGGACAAGTGGATGGATCGGTTGTACCGGGAATGCTCGGTCTTGAAGCTGGCCAATCTGGTTTCGGAGATATTTATGCCTGGTTTAAAAATATACTAATGTGGCCGGTTGATGAATTACTTTCAAAATCTATGGTGATTGATGATGAAACAAAACAAAAACTCATCAGTGAACTAAGTGATCAGATCATACCAAAATTAAGTGCTGAAGCAGAAAAAATTCCTGTTGGCGAATCTGACGTATTAGCACTTGATTGGATGAATGGTCGCCGCACTCCCGATGCTAACCAATTGCTTAAAGGTGCTATATTTGGATTGAACCTGGGATCAAATGCTCCTCGTATTTTTCGGGCTTTAGTAGAGGCCACAGCTTTTGGAGCAAAAAAGATTGTTGACAGATTTATTGATGAAGGAATTCCGATAAAAGGAATTATCGCCCTGGGCGGCGTAGCAAAAAAATCGCCGTTTATCATGCAGGTAGTTGCCGATGTTATCAATAAACCTATCCTTATTGCAAAAAGCGATCAGGCTTGTGCATTGGGCGCTGCCATGGCTGCTGCAGTTGTCGGTGGATTATATCCAACAGTTTTGGATGCCCAGAAAGCAATGGGTAATGGTTATGAAACAGTATATCAGCCTAACTCTGAGAATGTGAAGAAATACCAATCATTGTACGAGCAGTATTCACGATATGGTCAGATGATCGAGTATGACATAATGATTAATGCCAGAAAAAGCTAATGTTATGTATAACAACAATGAATTAGTCGTAAATGAATTTTCGGCCTAAAGTGAAAGATAAGTTTGTAACTTTGCTACAAGAACAATTATAATAATTTACTTTTAGCAAGCATTTAAAATAATATTTATTTTTTAGCAGACCACTTGAGGTGCTTTTTATAGCATTGACATACTATAACTTAGCCAACCTCCTAACCAGTTTTCCCTCATTTCCTGAAATGCGACATAAATAAACCCCTTCGGGCAATTCGCGAATATCAATCCGGTAATTTCCTGAATGTGATGGGATTTTGCCGGAGATAATGATTTTTCCTTCCAAATCTGAAATTTGATAATCAGAAAACAACTGACCTACTGGAAATTCGATGGTGATAAAATCTTTGGCCGGATTTGGGATAATCTTTAAGGGGCCTTCTTCAAATTCAGCAATTCCGAGCGTGTAATTATTATCTCCCGAAATGAGCCATTTTTGAGGGTCAATGGCCAATGAATCCGGTACAAAACTAAGTTCTATCAAAAATTCCTGCCCCGAAAACCGGTTATCAAAAACAATCGTTGTATCTTTTCCATCACCATAAAACCTCACAGGCACAGGCATTTCAAAAAAATCAACCGATGTATGCGACTGGGTTTGATTGATAATCACACTTAACTTTTCATCTTCACGGGTTTTGCAAACCAACGAATAAGTCGGAAAACCCTCGCCATAAAGCCAATCCTCAAAAAAGCCCGTCAAATCATTTCCGCTTGTTGCTTCGAGGTGGTCTTTCAGGTTTTGTGTTGTGGCAAATCCATAAGCCAAATCAGGGTCGTTAAGGTAATTTTTAATGGCCTGAAAAAAATCATCATCACCCAAAACCCAGCGAAGCATGTGAACGAGGTAAGCACCTTTGTGATACGTTAGTCGCGGATTATAAACCCTCATAACCGATGTGGTGTCATAAACATAAACCGATCCGTCAGGCTCCGAAATAATGGCATTTAAGGTGTTGTTCTTCCAGATTGGCCAATAATAGCCCTCGAACAAATGTTCAAAACTCAGTCCGTTGCAATAGGTGGCAAAGCCTTCGTTGAGCCATATTTCGTGCCATGAGGCTGTGGTAATATCGTTGCAAAACCAGGAATGTGCGAGTTCATGGGCAATTAAATCGTGCGTAAAACCACCCATAAAACTCATGGTTTGAACCTGCTCCCCTCCCCCATGGCCAAACATGGCGTGACCATATTTTTCGTTTAAAAACGGATAAGGCGTAAAAAGTTCGCTAAAAAGCTGCATCACAGGCAACACGCCAGCAGCCTGATTTCGCACCGTTGCCAGTTCTTCGGGATAAACATAATTCACCACTTCAAGTTGCTTGCCGTCAATTTCGGCAAAATCGCTGAACGAAACGTAATTTGTCACGGCAATTCCCACCAGACAGGCTGCCACGGGGTAGCGGTGTTTCCAGTGATATGTTGTAAAGTTGCCGTCAGGAACCGAATCAACCAAAATGCCAACGGAGGCCACACGATTGGGAAGCGGCGTTTTTACGAAAATATCAAGCGAATCAATTTTATCGGAAAGGTCGTTTTTGCACGGCCACCAGTCGCCCGAACCATAGGGCTGCGAAAATGTCCAGACAATGGGATAATTATCGTGAAAGCCCTGTTCAAATGAGCCATGGCCATTTCCATGTTGCGGAATTCCCTGGTAAAAAACCGTTACAGAGTCGGTTATTCCAAAAGGCAGGGCTGCATCAAAAACAATTTCGATCTGGTTTTGGATAAGCCTATGAAACGTTATTTTCTGGTTTAGATAAAAAACCGAATCAACAGTCAAACTATCCGAAAGGTCGAAGCTGATTGAAGTAATTCCATCAATAACAGGCTGAAAATAAGTGGTTATTGCGCCTTTGATATAAACTACGGCAGGGTCAATTTCCCAAAATGCCCGTTGATAAATGATGTTAATATTTTGCCCCGCAAAACCAGTTTCAGAAATTTCCTGCATCATTTTGAGGCGCTTTTCCTGCAAAGCGATCATCCGCCGGCTTTCGGTTTCAACAATATCCTGAGATTTTGCCGCAAAGGTGAAAGTTAGAAGTACGATTATCAATAAAAAAAGAGAATTCCTCATTATTTTGATTTATTACCGCAAACCTTTCCACGCTTTTGGCATGGTGAGGTTTTTCCGTTTGAAAACACTTATAGTGATAAATTTCCATCAATAGACAGTATTGTGAAAACCATTTTCTGGTGCAACCTACTAATGTCTGATCACAACTTTCCGGGTGTTTTTGCCTTTATCATTTATTAATGTCAGCAGGTACATCCCTTCTTTTAAACCGGTGGTATTAATCACCCGAACCTGATCTTGCCGAATACCATCGAATGCCACCGAAAGGTATGCCCTTCCAGTCAAATCACTTAAAATAATTCTCGTAATTCCGCTGATATTTTCACCAAACTTAATGTTGATCTGCTCATCGGCCGGAGTTGGAAAAATGTTAAATTCGGTTTCATAGTTTTCATTTATTGATACCGTGCTACCCGTAGGAGCTACATTGGAAAATATACTGCTAAAATCATCCATGCTCAATGCCGGATTACACCCTGTAGGGTGCTCAACTTTAATCATATAGGAAACCACACCCGCAGGTGCATTAAAATCGGTGTATGAATTGAAACTTGCCGAAACTGATGCAATTTGTTCGTAAATTCCCGAAGCCGACTGCCGTAAAATTTTGTACGAAGAATAATCAAACCCGATATAGGAAGTCCAGATAAGGTTCCAGGCCCCGTTTATTCCCTGGTTGATGGTCAGGTGAATAGTCTGGTGGTAGTCGCTTGCAGGAAACAACCTGTTCTGGGTGTCAATAAATCCGAGTTTGTATCGGTATGGTTGTATGGCCGGGTTTGAACCAAAGTCGGTAACTATCGGGGTTGATTCATAACTAACCGTGTCAATCACTTCGTAAACATTGGTTTCATCAGTTTCCTTATAAACCAGGAAATCATCAATGATGTCGGTAACAGGCTTTTCCCAGATGATGACATTATAGTTTGTCAGGCTATCCACCGACACCATACAGATTGGGGTTTCAGGAAAAGGGAAAATAGAAAACACTTCACTGGTATCACTCACCGAAGACTCGAAAGAATCAATGATCCTGACCAGGCATTGTTCTGAATTCACGTTAGGGGTGATCCATTCGTAACTGCCTGAATTGCCAATTGTAACAGCATTATCTATATTTTCCCATGTTATTCCGTTATTCGTCGAATATTGAAGAAAACAATTAGGTGTGTACACATTTTCCACTGTCCATGTGATTGTAAACGGTTTGTATGCATTTACCAGCTCACCCGCGGATGGTGAAGTTATGGTGTAAACGGGTGGTTGGATTATTTTGAAAAGCCCGCTAAGGCCAAATTCAGTAGGATCCGCAGTATTATAAAGTTTCAGGATACATGAATCTGAAGGCTCGGCTGCAAAATTCAGATATTTGCCAAGCGAATAGGCAATAATGTTTTCTGCCATAGGTTCAAAGGTCTGGCCGTTATCAGTTGAAAGTTCTGCATTTAAGAGATTGATATCGAAAACGTTTAAATCCCAGATTACATAAGCATTACTGTTATTATAATACACTTGCCCCTCTTCCGGATTCCATATAACAATTGGCGCAACAAAAACCGTAAACGGACCATCACTTACATCTGTTGCAGCCGGATTGGAAACGTCAGTAATTCTTAAAATAGCATTTTCAGTTGAGGTGTTAGGAACAGATACCGATGCGCTGCCACCGCCAGGCCCCGAAGGGGCTTCACCAAAATACCACCAGTTCGTTCCTCCGTCATACGAAAATTCGACAGTTACGACGCTGCTTAGGTTATTACCTGTCCAGGAGGCGATTTCAGTTCCTCCATAATTCCACAATTCACCGCCATTCGGACTTTGTAAAGTTAGTGTCTGAGCATGCACGGAAGAAGTCAGAAATAATGAAAAAATGATTAATCCTGAATAAATAGCCAGGCGACAGCTTGATTTGTAATGAGTTTCTAATTTCATCTCGTTTAATATTTAAGTTTTACTTTGTTGGTGTCTGATTTAAAAAATTTAAACATGAATGCGTCATTTAAGTTTAAAATATTTTCAAAAATGCACTAAATCGTTTAATTCTTTTCTTTATTCCCATTTTTGACATGCTAACGTTTGATTACAACTTTCCGGGTGTTTTTGCCTTTATCATTTATTAATGTCAGCAGGTACATCCCTTCATTTATACCGGTGGTATTGATCACCCGAACCTGATCTTGCCGAATATCATCGAATGCCACGGAAAGGTATGCCCTTCCAGTCAAATCACTTAAAATAATTCTTGTAATTCCGCTGATATTTTCACCAAATTTAATGTTGATCTGCTCATCGGCCGGAGTTGGAAAAATGTTGAATTCGGTTTCAAAGTTTTCGTTTATTGATACCGTGCTACCCGTTGGAGCTACATTGGAAAATATGCTGCTAAAATCATCCATGCTCAATGCAGGATTACACCCTGTAGGGTGCTCAACTTTAATCATATAGGAAACCACGCCCGGAGGTGCATTAAAATCGGTGTATGAATTGAAACTTGCCGAGACGTTTGCAATTTGCTCATAGTTTCCCGTTGTGGATTGTCGTAAAATTTTGTACGATGAATAATCAAACCCGATATAGGAAGTCCAGCTAAGG
>Ga0316610_1000048_pt1 | contig 31181 bp, 36 predicted proteins | sample MIS2017111B_MG_FD_207677 | JGI IMG/M metagenome (GOLD analysis project Ga0316610, IMG submission 207677) | Microbial mat bacterial communities from Middle Island sinkhole, Lake Huron, Michigan, United States - MIS.2017.111B | ecosystem: Environmental > Aquatic > Freshwater > Lake > Sediment... | reverse complement strand
GGGCACTGTAGACTCAATTATGGGTATTAAGCCTGAGGATGTACTTCGCTATCTTAACCAACAATTTCACCCTGAAAAAAGCTATCTTGTTTTGGCTGGTAATTTTGATAATCGTGCAGCTATGGAGCTGGTGGAACAAGAATGGACATATTGGGCACCAAAAGGCCGTGGCTATGTTGATCCTCAACAAATTGAACACCAACAACCTCAAGAACTTCCCCAATTTCTCAGTTTGCAACGAGGTAGTCAAGAAACAGTTCTCACCCTTGCTTTTCAGTTAGATTCTGGGCTTTTGCCATCAGTAAAACAACTTGATACTCGTGAAAATATCTGGGTAAGTACCGCCCAGCTCCTTCTTTTAAACACCATTCTTGGTAAGGGGTTTTCTTCTCGCTTATGGAGTAAATCGGTTGAAGAAGAAGGTTTTTTCCGTACCATTCGCAGCGATCTTATCCGTTTAAGTAGTGTTGGACACATTCAAATTGCTGGTCAGCTTGAAAATACTCAATTTAGTTTTGGTTTGGAATCAATTATGAGTAATTTAGAAGCGTTGCGAAAAACAACTGTTTCTATTAACGAACTTGCTAAAGCCAAAGAGTTATTAAAAGGAACTCTTCTTCTTGAACATGAAGATATTCTTACAGCAGCTTTATGGCAGGTGGAAAACCTTATTGGTTCAGGACAACCTATTGATTTGGAAGACCTTCTTTCCCTTATTGATGAGGTGAGTGCACCACAAATTCGCTCATTAGCACATTCACTTTTTACACCTCAACGGCTAAGTATTGTTACACTTGGAACAGCTAAAGAAACACGTTTGGTTGAGAAATTAATTGAAAAATATTTACTGAGCTAGCAAAGGCATTGACGGGTTGACAAATTTTCAAAGCTTGCATATTGTGCTGCTATTATTTCTATTTCCTTTTTTCTGCTTTTATGAACGATTATTACGAGATTTTAGGGGTTTCACGCACCGCAACCCAAGATGAAATCAAAAAAGCTTATCGAAAATTAGCTCATCAATATCACCCAGATAAAAACCCTGGAAATAATGAATCTGAAGCAAAATTCAAAGAAATTAACAGTGCCTATGAAGTAATAGGTGATGCAAAAAAACGAGAAAACTATGATCGTTTTGGTTCAAATCATGATCGAGTGAATCAAGCTGGAAGTGGTTTTGGATTTAATAATTCAAATTTTGATTTTGGAAATTTTGCAGGTGGAAGTATGGGAGCTGAAGATTTAAACGACGTGTTTGAATCGTTTTTTGGTTCAGGATTTGGAGCTGCTCGTAGTCGTCGCTCTGGTTCAAACGTAGCACAACGGGGGGTTGATATTGAAATGCAAATTGAACTCACACTTGAAGAAGCCGCTGCTGGAGTTGCTAAGCAATTTGCTTATACTCACAAAACCCAATGTGATCATTGTCGAGGTAAAGGGTTTGAACCTGGTACTGCAGTTAAAACATGTGTAACTTGTAAGGGGAAAGGTCGGGTTTATCAACGAGTAGAAACTATTTTTGGTGTTATTCAACAAGAAACTTCTTGCCCAACATGTGAAGGAAGTGGACAAACATACGAGAAAAAGTGTAGTGTGTGTGATGGAAAAGGGTATCGTTCGCAGCGTGAAGAAATTGAAGTACAAATTCCAGCTGGAGTTGCAAATGGTGATAGAATTCGTGTTCCTGGTAAGGGTGAGGCTGGATACCGAGGAAGTCAACCAGGTGATTTATATCTTCAAGTGAGTATTGTAAAACACCAAAATTTGATTCGAGAAGGATTGGATATATATTCAGATGTTGAGGTTGGTTACTTTGATGTTCTTCTTGGTAGTCGTATAGATGTTCAAACAGTGTGGGGCGAAGTAGAAGTGCTTATTCCTGCACTGAGTAACCCACAAAACAAACTCCGTTTGAAAGAACAAGGAATGCCTAAGTTAAATAATCCAAAAACAAAAGGAGACCATTACATTAATCTTCGCATACGAATGCCAAAAAAACTGTCTACAGAACAACAAGAGGTGTTATCTCGTTTTCGCTCTCAACTTGATTAAAATAAGGTTTTTTGAAAGTTATCCACAGGTTATCCACATCTTGCCGATCATGAAAAAGAGTGTCATAATTATAGCATGATTCGAACAATACGGTTTCGCATGACCCATTTTTTAGCTCTTTCTGTGGCGTTGTGTGTGTTTTCTGTATCTTTATTTGGTTTTTTATTAGTTGAGTCTAATAAGGTTCAAAAAACAAAAATAACCTATAGTTCTTCTCAAATTGTTGCAGCAGTAAACAAATATCGACTGGAAAACAAATTACCAGCACTTTTACTTGATGAAAAGTTAGAAAAAGCATCACAGGATAAAGCTAAAAACATGATAGAACATAATTATTTTTCTCATATTTCACCTAAAGATGGCGTTCGGTGGTCAGTATTTATTCAACAATCAGACTATCCCTACATTGAGGCAGGTGAGAATTTAGCTAATGGTTATTCTTCAGTTGATGAGGTTGTTACAGCGTGGTTAAATTCACCGTCGCACAAGGAAAATATTCTTACACCAGAATATAAAGACACAGGAGTTGCTGTTCAAACAGGGTTTTTAGACGGAAAACCAACGATATTTGTAGTTCAGCTTTTTGGTGAAAAGGAAGATGTGGGGTTTGTTCGAAAAGTGTAGGGTGCTAAATAAAATTTGATAGCAATATATTAAAATATCGCAAATTACCTTGTTGGAGGAATAAAAAAGAACCTCGATGAAGAGGTTTTTATGTTGTGGTATCAATTCTATTCTTTTATTTTGCTGAATCACTTTTGTCTCTCAATATTCGATTGAGCATATTGTTTGGTGAAAATCTATAACTACCTTTTTCAATAAAGTTTCTGTTTGATTCTGAAGCCCTTTCAATATTATCATTATTATATATATCCAACCCAATATTTGGTGTATTTTCTATTTTTTGATTATCTAGTACAGATGTTTCTGGCATAGTGCAGATGAATTAAAGTGAATAGTAACTTACTTATAACACTTTTTTTTGCTTTTGTCTAGGTTGTTCTGTATTAACCCTATTTACATCAATAAAATTGGTATATCAGTGGTAAGTAACATACTGAAAAAAGTCTGTTTTTATCAATCATTTTTGCACCCACTTGTGCATCAAAAGCCTTGCTTGAACAATTGACGAAACCAAAATTATTTTTTTAGCTTATAGTTACGCAATCAACATGCACAAGCAACCATTTTTAAGCATTTTTTATGAAAATCGACACTTCTTCAACCCAAAATACGAATCAATTGGTATCTCAGCGACGGGTTATTAACGCCCCAGCCGACACGATGCTTCAACTTCTGCCTTATAAATATTTATGGGCACCTGAATTTTTTGATAAAATGTATGCAAATAGTTGGCATCCTGCAGAAATTAACCTGAACGAAGACGCTGCTGTGTGGAAAGGTAGCGCTTTAACTGACCAAGAACGTGAAGTATTTTTGCGATCTCTTGCGTTTGTTTCAAATCTTGATACAGTTCAAACATATTCGCTTGCACACGCCATTAGTAAGCATATTACAGCTCCTGAAATTCAACTTCTTGTTATTCGCCAGCTTTTTGAGGAAACCATTCACGTGCTCAGTTATACTCAAATGATTGAACTTCTTGGTCTTGATCCTGAAAACACCTACGGAAGGTATCGGCATGATCAGGCTTTAAAAAGAAAACTTGATCATATCTGTGAACCAATTAATGCACTTCTTGACCCAAACTTCAAAACAGGTTCTTTTGAAGATAATCAGAAATTTTTGGAAGCATTAGTGAATAATATTTTACTTGAAGGTGTATTTTTCTACTCATCTTTCATTATGTTTTATGCCCTTGCTCGGAACAATAAAATGTTGAACTCAGCAAGAATGATTGGGCTTATTAATCGTGATGAAGCAACTCACTGTGGGCTTATTACACTTGTTGTAAATGCTATGGTTGATGAAAATCCTGAGTTGTGGACAACTGAATTTCAGGCAAAAATGATTGATATGGTAAAACGTGCAACTGATTTGGAAATTGAGTGGGGGAAGGCAATTATTGGAAATGGCATTTTAGGTGTGAACCCTGAAAATATTACTCAATATATTCAATTTTTAGCCGATACTCGTTTAGTTGCAATTCGTCTCCCTCGTCAGTATTATGTTGAAAATCCATTCCCTTGGGTAGATGATTTTACTCAGATTGATCAAGAACTTGGTGCATTTTTTGAAACAACGGTAAGCCGTTATAGCCAAGAAGCTCCTACATTTGAGCAATCTTCACTTGACTGGTAATATCATCCACAAATGAGTTGGACACAACAATATAACCCCTCTGCTGAGGGGAATTTTGATGTACTCTAATAACCTAAAGCGGTCATAATTTCCTCTGGGTCATCAACAACTTTAAAAAAACTGAGGGATTCAGGGCTAATTAATTCCCTTTCTTCATACACGGTTTTTACAACCCATTCTATCATGCCGTGCCAGAATGTTCTATCTAAAAAGAATACAGGCTTTTCAGCAAATTTTTCTGTTTTATTCAAGGTAAAAAGCTCAAAAAGCTCGTCAAGTGTTCCAGCTCCACCTGGGGCAAAAACAAAAGCATCAGCTTGTCGCAGGGCATATTTTCTTGGTGCAAATTGAGTAAATTGAATATCGATATCATTTTTGCTTTCTTGAATTTCAGAGTTGATGTCAATTTTAAATCCAATTGATTGACCTCCACCAGATTGAACACCTTTTAAAGCAGCCTCCATAACTCCAGGGCCACCACCACTTGCAACAGCCCATCCTTTTTGACCAAGCATTTTTGCTAATTTAAATACAGTATCATACACCTGAGAACCTCGAGAAACTCTAGCACCTCCATATATTGTAAGAAGTGGATCACTAATTGAATTAAGGGCAAGCATAGCTTTTTTGTATTGATTTTCAATATCTTTAATAGTTGAAAACTGTTCCTCACTAAACGTTTGATGAGCAAGTATTTGAGGCGTATTTGTTGTCATGTTTACTTATTATGAGTAAAAATATATATTTTGGCAAACATAATAATAATTTATTTTATTCAACTCAATTATTCCTCCACAATCTTAAATTCAACGCATTCCATTGACAAGATATTCAATTCAATCAAACTTGGGGGAGTAAAATACCATTATTATGGATGTATCACATGTAAAAATTTTGGCTCCAGTAGGGAGTTTTGCAGTACTTGAAGCAGCAATAAAAGCTGGTGCTGATGAAGTTTATTTTGGAGCAACAGCGTTAAGTATGCGACAAGGCTCAGGCCACAACTTTGCTCCTGCTGAGTTTAATAAGCTTGCCCAAAGATGTCATCAAGATGGGGTAAAAGCGAATCTTACCCTGAACAGTATGCTGTATGGTGAAGATTTAGCCACAGCATTTGCTTTAATTGATGAGGCAAAAAAAGCCGATATTGATGCAGTTATTGCGGTTGATATGGCGGTTATTCAATATGCAAAAAATGCTGATGTTGAGGTACATATGTCGGTTCAAACAGGAATAGCAAATATTGAATCGGTTCGGTTTTACAGTCAGTTTGCTGATCGTATCGTTTTAGCTCGTGAAGTGAATATTGCCCAACAAGCTGAAATTGTGAAACAAATAAAAGATCAACATATTACAGGGCCAAAGGGTCGTTTGGTTGAAATTGAAGTATTTGCTCATGGTGCACTTTGTGTTTCTGTAAGCGGAAAATGTGGAATGAGCTTACTGTCTACCAATAAATCGGCAAATCGTGGACAGTGCACTCAACCTTGTAGGCATGCTTACACCGTAACCGATAAAGAAACAGGTCAACAATTTGATGTTGATAACGAATTTGTGATGAGTTCAGCAGATTTATGTACCCTTGGTTTTTTAGACGAAATAGCAGCTTCTGGTGTTGCAGTGCTTAAAATTGAAGGGCGGCAAAAACCTATTGAATATGTTGATACAGTGGTGCGAACCTATAAACAAGCTTTAGATGCTTTGGCGAAAGACGAGTTTACGCAAACTGCGATTGATGGGTGGTTAGATCAACTAAAAACAGTATATAACCGTGGTCTTGGTTCTGGCTATTATCTTGGTAAAACCTTCAAAGAATGGAGTGGTGTGGCAGGAAGTAGGGCTACCACCACCAAAACATATGTAGGTTCTGTGCAGCATGTATTTGAAAAAGCTGGTGTTGTTGAAGTATTGGTTCATTCGGGTACATTATCTGTTAAGGATGAAATTATTATTATGGGAGACCGAACAGGGTTGGTGCGAGTGGTGGTTTCCGAGCTACGGGATGCAGATCAAAAATCGGTTGATACTATTGAAAAAGGAAGTGTGTGTACATTTCAAGTGCCTGAATTATGCCGTGAAAACGATAAAGTGTATTTAATACAAGAAACAGGGTTTCGAGCTTGACAATAATATAACATTGTTATAATTATACCAACAATCTTGAAATATCTTCTCCTAACAGTATTTCTTGACAAATTTACGAACTGATTTCAATCATCACTCATTCTTATTTTGTATGCTTACTTCATTTTTATTTTTGATTGCTTCTTTGGTGGTAATTACATTCATTATTGTTAAAATTCTCAACCCTTCTGAGGGAAGAAAGCTTTCAACTCAAGAACTTCTTCAACAGTTTGACCCTGAAAAAGATTGGAATGCTGGGGCTTTCTTACTGAAAATTGGTCCAGTTATTGCAGGTTTTGGTCTTGTTGGTTGGATTGCTACTGAATGGTGGGATCAGCCTGAAACTCGACTTCTTCTTATTACACTTCTTACTGTTATATTGTATGGAATTGGTGGGTTTTTATATGTTCTTTCAAAGAAAAACAACTCTCTTCTTGTACTTGGTGAAGCGTCTCTTCTTATAGCTTCTTTCATGCTTGGAGGAGCATTGTATTCAGCCAATGAATTTTTTGAGTTAAGAACTGGTGGAGTTTTATTTGGAGTTGCTGAATTATTTGGTATCTGGTTTGCCGTGAACCTTTTTGTAGCATATGTTGCTCGTTCAACATGGACATTTGGTGTGAACGTTTTTGTTGCTATTTTCTGGCTTGCTGGTTACTTAAATCCTCGTTATAATTTTGCTTGGCTTATTGGAATTCGAGATACTCAAGTATTTTCAAGTGATACAAACTACCTATCGCTTCTTATTCCTTCTATTGTTGTTGTTGCAACAACGTGTTTCTATGCTTGGCATCAAAAAAATGAGCACAACAATCCAAAATCTGAATGGCGAGCGTTTTATTATTTATCTGGATTATTCAGCTATTTAATAGTAGGTGCACTTATTTTTCGCTCAATCGACTTATATTACAGCGAAATATCAAAAGCAGGAGAGTTGGATTTTAATGGAACAGTGTTAAACGATTTACTTATTGCTATTATTGCTCTTTTAGCTTTTGCATTCGACTTTGTATTGAAGCGATTGGTTAAAAATTACAATATCAATTATTTAGTTGCTGTTTTAGTTCCAATAACAGCATTCATAAGTGCAGTTGCTTTCCCAAATGCAATTTTTGCAGGATTTTTCTTTATTGAAGTCCCTTTTATTGTATGGATTTTAGCTGATTATCTTCGTGAAAAGAGCTCACTAGCTGCACCTATTTTTTATGCGTTTAATGCAATTCAGTTATTTGTATTAGCAATTGATCAAAATGACTTTAATTGGTTTAAAATTTTAGTTATTTTAGGAATTTTAATGTATGCAGCTGTACTTCACTATCTCAATCGTCCATTTGTTGTTTATGTTATGATTGTAGGAATTCTTACCCTTATGACGAAAGTTTTAGCAACGGGAGCGAATGGATTTTTGATCATTGTAATGGCTGGTTGTGTTTTGATGGCATTTGGTGTTTTCTACACCCAAACCCGTGCCCATATGATTCGACATCGTAAAGAACTAGGTATTAATCAATAACTTACATTCAATTATGATTGACCAAAAACCAAAAGGACTCAGTCAAAACGATCAAATTGTGATACTTGTTGTTATTGGAATTGTCTTTCTTCTTATTGCTGCTATAAGTTTTGTATTTAGCCAAAACCCAAATTTAGTACCTGATAAATTCAAACCAAATACTCAGCCATTTTTTGAAAACATTGAGAAAGTAAAATAATTTATTCATTCTTATCATCTATTTTTATGTCTCTTCGCAAAACTCTCGTTATTGGTATTAGCTCAATATCTACACTCTTACTTATTTGGATGACAGGTGCTTTTTACCTTGCTATTCAATCGCAAAACCTTGTGTATGAGGTTGATAAGTCAAAAAATTCAGTTTACCCAGTTCCTGTTGAGACAACATATCTAAAACTCAATAATGGTACAAAAATTGAAGTTCTTACCGCTAAGGCAAAAAATGAGAAGGTTAAAAAGAATATTATTGTATACCTCCATGGAAATATCGGAAGAATTCCAAAACTCCTTGGCGATCTTACCAACTATGGATCGGTTGTTTCACCTAGCTATCCAGGATTCTCAGGTTCTGAAGGAAAACCCACAACCACCAACATTTATGAAACAGCAAAAATTACCATCAACTGGTTGGAATCGAACGGTGTTGCTGAATCGGACATCACGATTCTTGGTCACTCACTTGGTGGATCAACAGCAGTATACGCCGCAACTCAATTTCCGAAAGTAAAAGAACTTGTACTGGTAAATACCTTTTTTAGCATTCAACGCGAATGTGAACGAAGCTATAGCATTTTGTGTGTTCTTGCGGGTAATATTCACAATAGTGGTGCAGTGGCTCAAAATATTGATAAAAATACACCAGTTCGGTTTTTCCACAATGTAAATGATGAGAAAATTCCTCATTCTGAAGGGGAAAAGTTGTTTAACGTAATTCCATCTACAAACAAACAATTCCTAAATATTTCTGGTACACATGGCGAATTTGATCCAGGCGAAATTTTCAAGTAGAGGTATCCATCAACAGATTCACTAACTCCATAAACTGAGCTTATATACCCCCTAATCTCCTTGACAGGGGGGATTTTAGTATTTACATCAACATTATATGGATATTCCTAAATTTACCAAATATAATCTTATTCAAAGTTTTCGGTATGCTTTTTCAGGTTTTTTGTTTGCAATGTTCCGAGAAAAAAATATACAGATACAATTTGCAACAGGAGCCATTTTTATTGGCCTTACCATTATAATAGGCAACTATGAATTATTATTGGCTCACGTTGTACTTATGACGGTCGTAATGGGGTTTGAGCTTGTAAACACTGCAATAGAAGCACTTGCTGACATTGTTCAACCAGATTTTGACGAACGCATTGGAAGAGTTAAAGATATTATGGCCGCTGCAGTATTGCTTGTAAGTTTGGTTTGGTTTGGCCTCCTTCTTCTTATTTTGTATCAGCTTGTTAAAACAATGATTTGATTGTAGTAGAGAAATGTATTTCCCTGTAATTGCTGAAATGCAATAACCAACTATTTTTAGATCCTGAAATAAATTCAGGATGACAGTGAGCTAAATTCAAGATAAAAACAGGAAATTTCAGAGCGAAAATACTCCAAATTATACCTTTTTTGTAGGTTTTTTTGCTGATTTTTTGAAGCCTTTCTTGAACGATTTACCAAATGATTTTGGTTTTTTCTCAGCCCAACCTTGTGGGTCTACAATTTGCTGATAACTCATCACCGTGTGTTTATTTCCAACTCGATATTCTGGGCAACCAATATATGGTTTTACACTCGATTTAGAAACACGAACAATAAGCTGTTTTTTACATTCTTCGCACAAAAGACCCTCTATTTTTTCACCAACTTCTTCAGTGGCACGTTTTAATTCCGCCTCAACTTCACGAAATGTTTTTGGATACATTACTTCTGGATGGTTTGGGTTTTGATAGTATTCACCAAATCGTCCCATTTTCAGAACCATTTTATCACCAAATTTTGGGTCAATAACGTCTGTTTCAGTTTCACGATATTTCTTTTTATCTTCAGGGTTAATGGTTTGACTTACCGTATCAACATGAGGCTTAAAATCGGTCCAAAAATCACCAAGTACTTTTTCGTAACTCGACTCTCCTCTACTAATTTTATCTAAATTCTCTTCCATTTCCGCAGTCATTTCTGCACCTGTTACTTTCTCGAAATGGTCGGTTAATAAATCAGCAATCGAGGTTCCAAGTGTGGTTGGTTTAAGGACTGATCCAACAGTTTCTACATATTGTCGGTCAGTAAGGGTTGAAATAGTACTTGCGTATGTTGATGGGCGTCCAATACCCAACTCTTCTAATTTTTTAATAAGACTTGCTGCTGAGTATCGACTTGGTGGTTGAGTAAATTTTTGCCTATTAAATAATTCATCAAGTATTAATGGTTTGCCTTCAGTTATCCACAGGTTATCCACAGGCTTCACAATACTTCCTGGGTTCGTTAATATTTTAAATCCAGGTTGAATAGTCCAGCTAATTGTGCCAGTAAATTCATCTTTTTTTGTGTTTACTACGGTAAACGTAACTGCTTCTTTTTCTTCATCATTCATTTGTGAAGCAACAGTTTGTTTCCAAATTAAATCATATAGTTTCCACATTTGCGAATCTAATACATGTTTCAACGAATCTGGTGTTCGTAGTGGATCAATTGGGCGAATAGCTTCGTGAGCCTCTTGAGCATTTCTTGATTTTGATTTGTAGTATCGAGGGTTTGACGGAAGTGCCTGTGGATGATTTTTTCCAATCCATTGGCGGGCTGCGGTAATCGATTCAGCACTTAAATTAACACTATCAGTACGCATGTATGTTATTAAAGCTGTTGGTTCACCTGCAATATCTACACCTTCATACAGTTTTTGAGCAAGTCGCATGGTAGCTTTTGGTGCATAACCAAGCTTTGAAGAAGCAGATTGTTGAAGGGTTGAAGTGGTAAAGGGCGGCTTTGTACGAACGAAATAATTTTTTGTAGTTATTGAATTGATTTTAAAATCGCGATTCTTATCCAATTCGCCAAGTAATGTTTCAACTTGAATTTTTGAGGTAATAGTTTTTGGAACATCGTGCCCTGCAATTTTACTGAGTTTCAAGAACAAACTTGATTCTTCAGCAGCTTTAAGCTCGTCAGATGTTTCTGCTTTATCGGTTTCTTCCTGCCATTCCAACCAATGCCAAGTTATATTTTTGGAGCCATCAACACTAAATAAACCATTTATTTCCCAGTATTCTTCAGGAATAAAGGCTTGAATTTCTTTTTCTCGATCAACTACAATTTTAAGAGCTGGGGACTGAACTCTCCCTGCAGAAAGTTTATAATTTCCCATTGTTTTCCACAATACGGGAGAAAGTTTATAACCAACTAATTTATCCAACACTTGCCGAGCTTGTTGAGCAGAAACTAACATCGAATCGAGCGGTCGAGGGTGTGCCATTGCCTCATCAATAGCCTTTTTTGTAATTTCGTGAAATTCAAGTCTTCGCACTGTGGTTTTGTCTTTTACCCCTAAAACCTCAGCTAAATGCCAACTAATTGCTTCTCCTTCTCGGTCGCTATCAGTTGCAAATAGAATTCCATCTTTTGCCGATTTAGCCAGTTGTTTAAGCTCGGTTACTACCTTTTTCTTTTCAGGATCGATAACATAAATAGGTTCAAAATTATGTTCTATATCAATTCCATTAATTTCTAAAGATCTTCCATCGGTTGTTGTCTTTTCATCGCTTAAACTACGGATATGTCCAACCGAGGCTTTTACAACATGCTTATTCCCCACAATTTTACTAATAGTTTTTGCCTTCGCAGGTGACTCAACAACAATTAACATATTTTTATTCTCTCTTATATTTATAGTGTGAACAAAAGATTACTGAATCATTTCTTAACACGATATCTTTTGTGGGTTGAAACTACCATGATTTTTTTGTTTCCGTCAAATTATGATGCACCTCATTCAATTATTACATCGTCATTAAAAACACGTGTTTTAGAATAAAAAACATTGATTTAATGAAACAAATAGGTTTTTTTATTTTTTTCTCATGCTGTTTATTTTTGAAAATTACTTTTTTAATTGCCATTGATACATTTTTTGATTAAATTCAGATACAAAAACTTATTATAGTTGCAAGTAAAACTTGTCAAAAATAAATATCTACCCCTAACTTATTGGTATGACCGTTCAATCTGTATCCGAAATTACAACCGCTGGAAAAACAATTGAATTTCCTGATCATAACCTTGCAGAATTTGCATTTTGGGGTAGATCGAATGTTGGAAAATCAACACTTATCAATAAGTTGCTTGCTTCAGGAACCGTTGCAAAAGCAAGTAAAAATGCTGGAAAAACAAGAAGAGTTCATTTTTTTGAAGTAAAAACACCTGAATTTATATTCAGTGTTGTTGACATGCCTGGTTACGGATACGCTCGAGTAAGTAAAGATAAGCGACTGGTGTGGGAAGGATTAATAAGTGACTATCTTATTGATCGAAATCAACTTATTCATCTTTTTTTATTGGTTGATGCGTCTATTCCACCGCAAAAAATTGATCAAGAAACAATCGAAAAACTTCAATTAAGCAAAGTTCCCTTTTCAGTTGTCTTCACAAAAACTGACAAAGCAAAACAAGCGGAGGTCGATAAAACCATTTCTCTTATTTGCAAACTTAACCCGTCAGTTCAAAGATTCCAAACATCAACGTTGAAAAAAACTGGATTTTCTGAAATTCAAGAATTTATGGAAAAGACACTTGCAAAGTTAGATGTTGAAAAGATGTAGGTATTTTTATCTTGTCAAAAAAGCTCTTTCAACTTACACTGAGTACATGACTACGGTTGAGGCACTTGTACTTTTTAACCTTCCTACATTGGATGGTTTAAATGAGGCAAGTCTTAAATCTGCATATCGATCTCTTGCAAAAAAAACTCACCCAGATGTTGGTGGAAATCCCGATACATTTATTCAAATTCGCGAGGCATACAGTCATCTCAAACTGTTGTTAGATCAGCCAGAAATTATACCAGAAACAATTGATCAAAATCATCCAAAGCTTCATCCAATTTATAATCAACCAGATGCGTTGCGTGGGTATTTTGAAGCACGAATTGCCGATTTAGAAGAGCGGGTACAAAAAAGTAATCAACAATGGCGATCTGAGCGAGAACGTTCTGCAACATATGAACATATTTTTAATGAGCAAATTCGCCTTATTCATCAAGCAAAAAAAGATTTTGAACACATATTGGAAACATGGAAAAACCACCATCAATTTGCTGATGATAATTGGTTTGAGAATATGGAAAAAACAAATTTATTGCACAACACAGGTGCTATGAATACCCTTCATTTTCTTGCTCAAAAAGACGAGCTTGAAGCAAATCGTGAGCAACAAAAGAAACAAGCCGATCACGATTTTCAATCAGCACTTTTACATCTTCTTAATACTATTTTTTCAACTTTTTATACTCTTCTCGAACTCTAATTCTTCATCAGAGTACCAATTTACTCTCCAGGTTTGAATACGCTTGTGATCGCCACTTTTTAATACAGCTGGAATAGCCCAATTTTTCCACACTTCTGGTCGAGTATATTGTGGGTGTTCGATTTGTGGTAATATATGAGTAAGCCAATTATCTAAGGGGAAAATATCATCAACAAGGTGTTGCTCTAATTGTTCAATTGATGTAAAAACTTCCACATCTTTTTTATGTTTTTGAATCTGTTTTGGTTGTGTTATTTTAGAAAATTCAGCCTGTTCTTGGTAGATATTTAAACTACTTGAAAAAGAATCATGAGCTATCGAGTCAGATTTTTCTACAAAACCTGGTAATAACCTACTTACCGATTCTATAACTGCCATTGCAGCAACTTCACCACCATTGAGTACAAAATTTCCCAGTGAAAGTTCAACGTCAACAGCTTCATCTACTCGAACATCAAACCCTTCAAACCGACCGCACAATAATGAAATTTCATCAAACGTAGCCAACCATTCAGCAACATGTTGGGTAAAAGGAAATCCTCGAGGAGTAAGTGAAATAGTTACCCGTTTTGGATGATTATCTTTTGTACTCCTTTTTTGTTTATGTAAGCCTGTTTGTGCTGCCAGTTGAGATAGCAAACCCGATTCACGTAACCATGCTTTGTAAAATCGAATATTATTTGGGAGAATTTTTTTATGTTCGGTTGGGTAATCGGGTGGCGAAAAGAACCGTGAAATTGATTGTTTATCAGCAAGTGCTTGAAGAATCGGGTCTGGCTGCAAAACCATCCCACTTCCACCACCAAAAGCACGGTCATCAAGCTGTTTGTGATTTCCAGCACCGTATTTTTCTCGCCAATTAATAAACTCGGTAGAAAGAATGTTTTGATTGAGACCACGAGCAATAAGACTGGTTGAAAAAAATGATTCAAACAGCTGAGGATAAAGAGTAAAAATGTTAAATTTCATTATTCTTTCTTTTATTGTCTATAAATAACCAGAATGAACTACATTGGTAAATTAGAGGGTGGTAAGCCAATTAAAGCTGCATTATCATTTACACCATAATCAGTTGAAAGTCTGCTTACATCTAAAGCAGGCAAGCCATAAGGTGTTGATGTAATAGGAAAATGAAAAAGTGCAGCAAGTTCTTCAGTATCAATTACAAACGGTGTGGAACCAGTCATTAAATGACGCTTAAGCATTCCCATATAAGCCCGTTTTTCTCGATAATACTGTTCGCGTTGCCAATAATTTTTTTCTTGCCATTCAGCAAATTTTGCACCAATAATCCAACCAAATGGATGATCTTCACCACCCCAATCGGTACTACTTTTTGAATCCTTATCTGGACGATACCCTTGATTTGGCCCAGCAAATTGCTTTAAAAAAGTAAAAAGCTTTCCTTGAATTAACCCACGACCTTCTTTTTCACCCATCATGTACACAAAACGAAATTTCATTTTATATGTTTCTCCATTCATTTTGCGAAGAGCTCCATTTAAAACACTTTTTTCTTGATCGGTAAACGCCACTGCTCTACCCGTTGATTCGTCAAGTTGAACTGAGGCATTGGTGGCCAATTCAGTACGAATTTTATCAAATTCAGCTTGCCAAGGTTTTTGAAGATCTGCCCAAACAGGCCATGGACGGAGAACAAATTGAATAACCGCGTAATTTTTTGCTGGAATTGTTTCCAACATTGAAATAAGCTGTGTTACTGGATCATAATCAGGTGCATCACTTCCATTCTGAAAATCTTGCCAAATTTGAGTTGGGTTAATATCATGACTTACATGGTTAATATCGCCACCAAACATATTTCCAAAAAGTGGATGCTTTCCTTTTACCCATTCATCTGGCCAATCAGCAAAAGGATCTCGACACTGTCGAATAACTGTTCCTGGATAGTGCTGGAGGAGAGTAGTTTCTACATTATTTTTTAGATAGTCTTTACAGGTTAAATAGTATTGAACAACACCACCATTGGAGTGAATTTCAAAGGTAAATTCGTCATGCCACTTTCCTTCAACAAATATATCTTTTGCTGTTTTTTGAGTAAAATTAGCCGACAAACTTCTGAAAAAAGCATCCATTTCCGCCATAGAGCGTGGATTCTCAAGGGGAGGATAAATTCTGTAAGTAAGCTTCGGAAACCGTCCAAAAACACCTTTACCAATACTTATACCAAACTGGGTATCATAAATCCAATCGTATACAAAACGACCAACAGGCAAGAATCCTAGAAATAAGAATACTTGTCCAAGTGAAAGAAATAAATTCCAAAAAAACATGTGAAATTGTTATCAGTATTCTACCATAGAACACCCTATTTGTCAATAAATACTATTTTTTGTAAAAAAAACAAGGAATACGGCTCACTTGACAAAAACACCACGCAATGGTAACACTTACACGTAATAAATCGCCATGACAAACTACCGCCGCCGAAAAAGACCACCACGACCAAAAGCTCCAGGTTATATAACAAATGAGCGTATTTATGCAACTACCGTTCGTGTAATTGACGAAGAAGGTGCAATGATTGCCATCATGACAAAAGAGGAGGCTATAGAAAAAGCGTACGATGAGGACAAAGATCTTGTATTAATTAATCCAAAAGCTGAACCTCCTGTTGTTAAAATTATTGATTTAAGTAAATTTAAGTATCAACAGCAAAAAGCAGGGGAAGGAAAGGTAAAGAAAGAGGCAAGTAAAACACTTCTTGTTTCAGTTACTATTTCAGATAACGATTTGAAAGTGCGTGCTAACAAAGCTATTGAACTGATGAAAAAAGATGTAAAAGTAAAGCTGCAAGTAAAAATGCGTGGAAGAGAAAAAGCCCACCCAGAAGTAGCTGAAGAGGTAATTAAAAAACTTCTTACTTTCATTGATTTTGAATATGTTATTCAGGTTCCTCCTACACTTGAAGGAGACAGCTATACCGCCCAGATTAAATCCAAATAACCGCGTCTATGGCATTTAAAAGTTTTGCTCGCCTTTCACCAAGGAATAAGGGATCTATTATTGGTCAAATTCATAAACTTATTAAATATTATGGCGATTTTTTTTGTATTCGTGAGCGTCCATATTTACGAGATTTAAGTGAGAAAGACGGGAATATTTATTGGATTGCTGAAGGTGCAAACTCTCTTATTGCTATTGCACTTGTTGAGCCAGAGTATGTTTTTACTATAGCCGATGTTGTATTAAAGTCTGTTGGATACCTCATTTCCAAAAAACCAGGGTATATGGACAGGTTATTACAGCATATTTGGAGTGATCTTGATAATAGTTCAATTATTCTTTTTTCTAAGCCAAGTTTAGCAACACACATTTCATTAAATGAATTAAATTTAACCGAGTTGAATGCAACTGAATTAGCGAGTTTTTTCCCTCAATTCGCTGATTACAAAACTACCTATTTTAATGTACACGAAACCCTTTCAGAAGGTTTAAAACGCAGAGGATATAATATATATCTTCGAATTACTGAGGATGATGAAAAGAAAATTTTGCCTCATTACCCTGAATTTATTGAGTTTTTGAATGAAAAAAAACTAAAAACAAAAGAGTAGGCTGCTCTCGTTTTTCTTGAGTACAATTTAACATTGAATTGACAAAAGATTTACTGAATTTTATATACTGGCTATGATTATTTGTATTGCCGCAGACCATGGTGGATGGGAAAGAAAAGAAATGGTTCGTGTTTTTTTAGAATCTCAAAAAAGTGAGTCCTACACTATTGTTGATGTTATTCCTGAATTAGATAATTCCGATAACTACCCTGAGGTTGCTCAGAAAATGGCTGATTTTATATCTAAAAATGAAGAAAATAGCCCTCAAAACACGTGTTTTGGAATTGCTTTTTGTGGTACTGGACAAGGTATTTGTATGGCTTTGAATCGTTTCCCTTTTATTCGAGCAGGTATTAGTATGGACCCAGAAATTGTTGCACTTATTAGACAGCATAATCATGCAAATGTACTTTGTTTGCCTGGTAGATTTGGAACAGATGAAGAGGTAAAACAAGCAGTGAGTATTTTTTTATCAACACCTGTTGATTCCTCAAATCGGCATATTCTTCGAGTTCAACAACTCGGGAACATATAAACTATTGCTGAGTATTTTTTTGAAGAGTGTATATAAAACTTGCTCCTAAAAAAAGAACTTGAGCTGAAATATACAACCAAACAAGAAAGGCAATTAAACTTGCAGCAGCACCATATGCCGAAGCTAGATCGGAGGTTGCCAAATACCAGTTAAAAAATAATCGTGCAATTCGCAATACAATACCAGTAAAAAAAGCACCCAAAATAAGATTTTTCCACTCTATTTTTTGAATAACAAGTACTCGAAAAAGAGCTGTTAAAAATACAACTACTAAGATAAATCCACCAAATTCCACCAACAAGTTTGGGATATTAATCCAACGTTGGCTAATCCATTGAACTATTATTTCAAAGATAAGGCTGAGTACCCATAAAAAGCCAAAAAAAATCATGAGAAACCAAGAGAAAAGATGTATTTGAACTACTTTTGCAACCCCTTTCTTGGATGTATTTGTTTCAAAAATGCTATTTAAACTTTGGTGTAAATATCCAATAAGGTTTCCCACTGCAAATGTGAGTACTACAATTCCTACTATTCTAGCAATACCAATTTTTTGCTGATTTTCTACATTTTCTAAAATATGAATAACAAGTTGCGAAATAGATGGGTCGATACTTTTGCTGAGTTGATTCAACAAGTCAATTCTTATAGAAGGATCGGAAATAAATGTTCCAAAAATGGTAAGTAAAATAAGTAATAATGGTGCTAAGGCAAATAATGTATAATAAGCCAACGCGGCTGCCGAAGCGATATTTCTATATTTGAAGTGATGAGAAATTGTTTGATGGAAAAACGTTGCTATTTTGAGAAAAAAAATCATACACTTTTTATGCAGCATATTACCGAATGAGGTGGCTTGTAATATATCGAGTACTCATAGATGTGGCTGGGGTTAAGTTATCGAACCATTCCCAATCGGTGCCGTTACTGGTGAAACGAGCCTCTGTTTTTCCATCAAGCGATTTTGTAACAACCATCAGTCTGTTATCGATGCTGGTGTATATCATAGGGCTGTACGTGTAAGCGGAATATGTTGGTAACCACTCACTCCAGTTTGTTTTATTGAAAGAATATCGAATAACTATTTTTTCATCAGCTGTTCGTAGAATTTGCCAAAACCGACCTGCCGCCGAAACAATATCATTTTCCGTTACTATTAGTCGTAAATCACCATTGTTATCAGTTTTTTCATCGGTAACAAAACTATAATTTACCAAAGATCTGCCATATTTTCCATCTGTATCAGTAGCAACTGTCCAAAAAGCATACCCACCGTAATTACCAACAGTATAAGGTGTTGACCATCCATCTGAGCCGTTAGAATCACGTCCTATAAATGTTGTTGATTGATAAAAATCTACATAATCAATTGTTCCATTTTTACTCGTTGCATCAGCAGTAACAACAAGATTTTGTCCAACCTCTAACCTTGTATTATCAGCCGGGTAAGTAAGGGTTGAAAGTGGCAAATTGTAGTATTCAACAAGTCCATCACGAATTGCATCAGTTACTAAATTTCTAAATACAGGGCTTTGAAGTGCGTTATTTTCACTTACTCTATCCATAAATGCTATTTCAACCAACGCAGCTGGGCCTTTAAAAATGCGATTTTCTCCATAATTTCCATCAAACCCTTTTGTACCTCGATCACACCAGTTTGCGTCCCAATTTTTTCTGAGTGTGTCAATAATTTTATATTGAATAGTATTTGCAAGTAAGAAACTGCGATTTCCATACCCGTTTGTACTATCATACAACGTTTCAGTGCCACAGCCACCACCACCATTGTTGTGAATGCTAATCATGGCATCAGCTTCAATATAATTAGCATATAACCCACGCGAACGAATATCTTTTGCATAGTTTGTTTCCTCAGTTTTTGATCCACCATCATCGTTCCAAACTGATGCTGGAAGACCTTTATATTCTAAATTTTTATACGCACTCATTTGCCACAACGGAAAGCCTGTTTCGGGTAAATTTCCAGCATTTACATCAAGTTCTCGAGTTGAATTGATAGGAGAAAAAAGAGGGTCTAATTTTGTTTTTAATTCTTGAACAATGGTTGAATTGATATAATCTTCCACAATTCCGTTGTACCATACACGTTGTAATCTCCAACCTCTCGCCCAAGTGTTATAATACCACCCGTGACCTGGAGAAAGCACAACCGACAAATTATCTGTTTGAGGTTTTATATCTGATGTTTCACTCGTTGTATCTAATTTTTCATCAGTAAGAAACGCTTCATACGCTGAGCCGTTAATAAACAGTTTGTATTGAATTGATGAACTTTTTTGATTATCGATATTTTTTATTTGTAAGGTTACACTGTTATTTATTTCATGCATCGCCTCATTGAGCCATTGAACATCGGTTACATCTTTTTCATCGGTATTTATTTCAACAAATATAAAACCCGATTGATAGCTAAGCTTCAATTTATTTATTTCAGGAAATTGTTGAACAATAGTGCTTGCATCGGTTATAAGGCTGCTATTGAGTGTATTTGTTTGAGATTCACTTAAAAATGTGTGAGCAAAAGTATTTGTGTTTAAAGCCTGTGAATTTGCCATTACAGAAACACTTCCGTTACCTAAAAGGATTGAAAGAAACAATAATGTTGTTACAATTCGGATAAACTTCATGTGTGGTACCGTTATAAATACAAGCTCAATTGTCAACATTACAAACAGTTGACAACCCTTGGTGTATTGTTTACCATCGCATCGTAATACCCTTACCATGCTCACACACATTCGTTTTTTTCTTATTTGTTTATTAATACTATCGGCACAATTTGCTTTTCTTATTCCCGTTTCTGCGGCAAGCAGAGCTTTTGATGCGAATCAGATTATTACTGAAAATGAACTTACGTTGATGCCAAAAAATTTAAGTTCGGCTGATCGAATTCAAGCGTATTTAGAATCACAAGGAAGTGTGCTTGCCACTTATCAAGTACCTATTACATTTGAGCCTGATGATATAATTATAAGTAGTACTAATTTTCAAAACTTACCTACTTTTTTGCAACCACGTTTTGCAACTCAACCATATTATGGCACAAATATGAGAGTGAGTGACTTTATTTGGCAAATTTCTCGTGGAGATATGGGAAATGGCTGTAGCCTTGGAAACAACAATATTTGTGTAAATAATCGATTAAAAACCCTTAACCCAGCATTTGTGCTAGCAAAAATTCAAAAAGAGCAGGGGTTAGTGCGTGGAAGTTGTGCTCGAGTTGGGGCTCAGTGTTATGGTCAAACGATGGAATCTCGGCTTGATAGAGCTATGGGTTACACCTGTACAGGTGGTCTTCCTGAAAAAAGTTGTTACGATGTGAATCCCAACTGGAAATATTTTAAGGGGTTATTCCGTCAAGTATATTATGCTATGCGTTTACTGCGATTATATAGCCAATTTTGTGATAATGGTGGTTATCAAATTGGTGGAACTTTGCATAAAACAGGTAATTCTTACACATATACAGGGTATCCAAATAATCCAACTCAAACAACAGTTACGTATCAAAATGGTATAACATGTTCTTTGTATATTTATACCCCATATGTAGATGCTCAATCACTTCTGTTTTCTGTGCTTGATGCGGTAGGGTTTGATCAAATTCTTATTGCACCTGACACTGTTGAAAATATTGAAATAAACGTTCCTATTGTAACGGGGCCGTAAGGAAAAAATACATAAAAAAAGACCCTCAACATATTTTAAAAAACATGATTTACGAGGGTCAGATTACCTAGTTTGAGCCAGGGTTTTTTGGTTTTTGAGCTGGTTTCCAACTTAATTGTTTAAGAGGAATAACAACTCCATTTGATAGAGTTGCGGTATTATCAGTATGATTGATACTAACCACAACTTTAATTTTTGATTTTTGCCCATTCGGGAGATGGTAGGTTACATAGCTACCGATTTTTATTTTATTTTGCATAAAGATTAATTATACATTTTTTGAATTTTTATTTTTAAATCTTCACACTCAGAAAACTGAGCAACCTCTGAATTAAATTTTTGGGTAAAGCCTAAAAAGCCAGAAAAAACAACTTCAACATAGTAAAAACTATCTGAAGATAATTTCCCTGAACCTAGTAAATACCCTATCTTCCAAGAATCAGAAGCTGGTTTTATGGTTACGGATTTAATTTTTGTTGATTTAGCATTAGCTAAAAATTGAGTTTTTAGAGACATAGTTATTTTATTATTTTTATTTTTTTTAAGACTTTATCTATAATATTGGGTTTCCCCATTTCTAATTTTTCAACTCTTGGTTTGTAATTAGATATATTATATTTAATCTTTTCTTCCTCTGTTAGTTTTGTATCAAATAATTTTTTGATTTTTTTTAAAATAGACATATTTATATTTTTGATTTTTTAAAAGGAAAAAAGGGAAGTATATTTCAACTTCCCCATTTTGTATTTGAGAACTAACTCTTTTTTTTGAGTAGTTCTGCATTTGCCTTGATCCACTGAATGTATAATTCTGATGGACCTCGACCTTGATTTTTTAACCCTGTTTCTCCCTGATGATATGCAGCTACTGCATCTTCAAAGGAGTATTTTTTCAATTTATCTGACATATATTTACACATCAGATTGATTGAAATTTCAGGATTTTTGAGGTCACTTTCACTTACCCCATAAGCGGCTGCTGTGGAAGGCATAAATTGTGCAATTCCAGTTGCCCCTTTATTACTTCTAGTAGATCCATTTATAACTGAATCCCAGAAATGAGACTCAGCATAAATTTGCCCAACCATATTATATGGATCAAGTCCATACTCGGTTGAACAAGAGTAAATTAATGGCCAATATTTTTCAATATTGTTTAGTTCCTCATCAATGTATGGTTTAAACCTTTTATTCATTTCCCCATTTGCTGGATAAAATAAATAATCAGTTTCCAAATTGAGTTGAGGAATTTCAGGTTTTTTTTGCTCCTCTTTTACTTCATCTTCAGCTGCTACCACTGGGGTAACAGTTTTTTCTGAAGGAATTTCCTTCACTCCGACTGCCTCTCCTTGTATTGGAGTATTAGTTGAAGGGTTTGCACTAGTTGATGTTGTCTCTCCTCCGAAGAAGATGAGTGCAGCACCAAAAAGGCAAGCCATGATTGCTATATTTTTTATAGTCATATATATTTATTTTTTTTTATAAAAGTTTAGGAGCTATCGTGTAAACAATAGTTCCTTTTTTTGCTGTATTTGGGAAAATTGTCCGTCCATCAGCCGAAACTGAATAACGAACAAACTTTCCTGTATCATAAGTTACTGGGGCAGAAAATCGCGACACATCCGTATAAGGGTCGTGCACAATTAATTGGTCTCCTTCGTAGCCTACGATAACCACAATATGGTCAAACTTTCCACTTATAAAATTAAGTATAAGGGGATTACCTGAATTTATGTGGTTTTTGATTTGCTGAAGAGTTAGAGGCTCCTCAGCTTTTTCATTAATGTTTAACATCTTTTTATATGATGCTTGAACACTAGTTTCCAAACCATTACCTAGCATTAGCTGATAGATATTAGCTGGAAGTGAACCCTTGCAGTGACCACTATATGCAGTGCGTTGGAACACACCACTTAGGTTGTCACAACCAGGAATTCTGGGAGATATTCCTTCATAATCTTTGGTAAGATACTGTTGTAACTCACTTTCCGATTTGTAGGGAATTTTCCCGTACGCTGCTAGAACCATAATGGAACTTGCAGCACCACACATTAACTCGCCGCCTGGAACAGATTTTTTATTTTCTGTGTTCAGCCATTGATTTATGTATGGAATTTTTAATATTGCTTTAGTTTCAGTTTTTTCCACAAACTCAATTGTTTGTGATTTTAAACCTCCTGCAAAGGCAATATTTTGTGGGGTTGGGGTTCCTCCTCCTGCTTTAGATATCATAAAGATAATAAAGCAAAAGACAAGGAAGCCACCAATACCGCCATCTGTTTTTTGTTTTTGTTGAGTAGACATACGCAAATTATTTATTTTTATAATTATTGTAGTCATTCATCCAACTATAATCTGTAGTTGTAGTTGGAGGCGTTTCCTCAACAGAAACTTTTGGAGCAGGGGTTTCCTCCATTTCCATTTGTGGTTCGCTATTATCATACTCGTATGAAGAGCTTGATTTTAGCTGTTCCACTTTTGTTGATATTTCGTTCAATCCCGTTTGTGATATAGAACTAAAAATATCGTCACCAAGTTCACTTTTAATTTTATCTAAAATGTCGATTTGATTCAACATAATTGAAATTGAATTAATTGTTTGATGAGCTTGGTTTTTCTTCTTGTTTCTCTCAGATTTTATTTTCTGGAGATCTAAGAAAGTTTGAATTTTTTTTGCATACGTAAAGTATACAAATATTGATATAGCTAGTATGGCAAAGCCAATTAATTGATTTTCTGTCATATTTTTGTTTTTATTTTTTTAAAATTGCCTTTATTATTGGTAGGGCTATTAACACCGCTACCACCCCAATAAAGAAGGGGTTTGTTTGGAAGATTGCAAATCCTGCAAAATACAGAATTAATAAAATCCAAACAAGTTCTTTTTCAAATCCCTCCCTAATTGCTTTTCGTACGATCCAGTATAAAAATGGAACACCAAAAACTAAAATAGGAATTGACCAACCAGTTAATTCATAAACTTGGGCTATAATTGTAGTAATAGTCATAGGCTAGAAATTATTAGGTTGAGATTGAAAAATTTCCTGAAGAGCATTTTCGGCTTCTTCAAGAGTTTTATAAGATTTTCCAAAGTTTGGGTGAAATTGATTTACGTTATTCACGAATACAACGTCTCCGTTACTAAGGGTATCCTTAATTTTTTTTGAGTTTTCATTGGCTGGTTTTCCAGCTTCATCAACTTCAAGAATTATTGCTGTTTCCCAGTCCCTGCTGTCTGGGATACTTGTTTTTACTATTATATATTTTTTAGACATAAGCATTTTTATTTATTTTTATTTAAAAAGGTTTTTTGGATTTGGTGATCCAATATTTTTGCGGAAGGCTGTTAATAATTTCAGAAACTTTTTTTAAGGCCTCTGAATAACTATTAAATCCCTTCCAGCTTTCTTTAACTTGGAAGTACAGGTTTACCGTATTCCTCATTTTTTCAATATGCTCATTAACGATGCCGTATGGATTATTGATTTTTATAGAGGCTACAGATTCCGCCTCCAACAATCTTGGATATTCATCTAAGTTTGCTGTATTTTCAATAATAGTGATTCGGTCGTTGGTACTTGCATTTTGGAGGGTGTAGAAAACCCATGTATTATCTGACATAGTATATATTTTTTTGTTTTCCCAAATTTGAGTTTTTATTCGGTAGGGCGAACACCGAAATTTTTTGTGTTTGTGTTTGTTCTCTGTAAAATAGAGGTTGTTTTTTACCAGGACTAGATGATATTCACCAAGGTTCCTGGTTTTTCTGAATTTTGCCATACACTTGAATTACTCCAAATGTAAGCTAGATCAGCTTCTGGGAGTTTTATACAACCAACAGTTAATCGGTTGTCATTAGGCCCCCAATATTGATGAAAAGCACTTCCAGCACCGTTTGGATTAAATCCAATCCAGTAGCTGGATGTGTAATCTGGATAAGCTGGTAGGTTATAATTCCTTATTTTAATATAGATTCTGTGTAAGCCTTTTTCGGTTGGAGCTGAACTCTTTCCAAAAGTTGCTTTACCACTTTTCCATATTAATTTTCCACCCACGTAATGGTAAACCTTACCTGCAGACGAATTACCCACAAAGCAAGAATATTCTCCATTACAGTTGGTTGAATCACCAGCTGGTTGTTGTACCACAGGTTTTTGAATAACTGGAATGTTATTCTTAACTTGTTTTACAACAACTTTTTGAACCACAGGTTGAGGTTTTTTAAGACTCTTCTGTAGTTCAACTTTAGAATTTTTAAGAGCTTCTAACTCTTTTTGATTTTCATCAAATTCAGGTTCCAACATTTGGGTCGGATTTTGAATTTTTTGAATTAGGTTATTCAAATCTTTAAGTAATTCATCTCTTCCAGCTTTTTGATCGGCTGTTAAAGCAAATTGACTTTCCCAAGTTGAAATTTCGGATTGTAAAGCTGTAGCTTCTTTTTGAGTTTCAGAATTCTGGTATGAATTCCATTCCTGAAGAAGTTTAACTTTATTTTCTTCCAATTCTTTGGTATAAATTTGAATAACTTTCAGACTTGCGTCTGATTGATTTTTATCAACTGCAGCAATAAATTGCCTGTATTCATTTTTATCCCGAATAATTTCAGGAGAAGAAGAATGAGTTGAAGTGAAATCAATATAGGCTGTGTCAAACTTTTTCAAAGCTTCTGTTTTTTCTGTTGCAATAACAGATTCAACGTCACTTTTAGAAAGTTGATTGCCTTTAATTGTTTGAAAAGAGTAACAATTGAAACTACTGGCTTTTTTAAGGTCAGAAATTTGATCGTTAGTGATCTTTTCTAATTTGTAATCTTCTCCCTTTTTTTCCTCAATAAATTGAAGAGTAGAGTTAGAAGAGTTTTTGATATTAGTGCAATTTTGAGTTTCTGGGTTGTTAAACCACAAAAACCCTAGGAATCCTATACTTATAAGTATGAAACCTAAAATATATGTTTTGGTTTTAGAAGACATGTGAGGGTTATTTTATTTTTTATAAATAAAGCCCTCTATTTTTTTTAGATACAAACTATTTTACAATAAGAACAAACGTTCGTTTATTTCCAACTGTAAAATTCTGAAAGAGGACACAACTCCTTTTTTCAGTAAAGGTACCATAGCACACTTTTTAGGTGTAGTCAACTGTTTCGTCTTGCTATTATCAAACAAAATGGTTTTTTTGCTATTGACATCAATGCATTTTTATGCTGTGTTTTATGTATAATTTCACTCATTCTTGTATTGGTATGGGTGATTTGTGTTGATATGAAGGCAAAAAATGCATGTTGCTTATAATTTTTTATATCCTAAAACAAGTTGTGCAGGAATTTTTTTGAGTAACAATGGAATGAATATCAAACAAAGGTAGTACAATACCACTTCCCACCAAGAAAATGCATCGAATGAAATAAGAAAGACCTTAAAAAATGGCGATGAGGCAACAACATTCATAAGCTCAAGAATAAAGGCTTGAACTGCCATAACAGGAATAAGCACAACATCACCAATCACGGGTATTAACCCAAACAAATTTCCAAAGGTAAGCAGGGGAATGATAGGGAGTAAAAGAATATTGCTTGCAATCGACAGTAGTGAAATTTTGCCGAATAAATTCACAATAATAGGGAGGGTGTATAAAAAGGTAAATACTGTTGTTGCTAACGTTTCTTTCAAGAACTGGTTCGATTTTTGCACAAGTGGGTAAAAGTCTACACCCGAACTTGCAATAAGCCCCAGGGTTGCCAGAAATGAAAGCTGAAACGAAATAGAAAAAATATAGCCAGGATTGATAAACAGTAATATGCAGGCTGAGTATATCAACAACCGCAAGCCTGCCACTTTTCTTCCAAAAAAAATAAGAACAAGTTGTGAAAGAAGTACTGAAATTGATGATCGTAGTACTGGAGGCTGAGGTCCAACCAGTAAAATTAATCCTATTATTGCCAAAATTGCCAAGAAAAACCTGCTCCAACGAGGAAATTGAATGCGAGTAAAAACTGATTCTACCACCGTCAGTAATAACACAACTTGAAACCCTGAAACTGCAACTAAATGGGTTAACCCTAATGTTTGAAAAACCGTTTTTGTTTCTTTGGAAAAATCTTTTGTTCCCCCTGTTACAAGTCCAATTGAAAGAGCAGAAGTTTCGCTACACTTCAAATCGGATGCAATGAAATTGACCACAAAACGATATTTTTCGCAAGCAGCTTTTTGATAAATATTCGATATTGCTCGTTTGGTTGAATCGGTTTGTTTAATACCAGTACAAATAATATCGCAGCCACTTTTTTCAGCAGTTATGGTAAAATTGGTTATTTGGCCGCTTACACCTAAACTTTTTTCATACTGATCGAACGATTTTGTATCTTGTGAGAAATCAAAATTGCTGGTGTTGCCTGTAAATTGAACTTCCTTCCCAAGAGCTGGAACGGTTGAAATTGAAGCACGCCACAGTGTAGATTGGTACCACAGATACACTTTAAACCCGCCAAATTGATCAGATTCTTGACTGATAATTCTGCCTATTTTTTCAGTGTTATCGTAATTACTATCAATCTCCGCACCACTCTTAAACCCAACGGCAAGCCAAATATGAGCAGCTGTAACAAGTATTAAAAATGCTAAAAATATTCGTGCAGGGTGAAATAGGTTAATCATATTCACAGTGTAAAAATATCAACTATGGTTTGTCAAGAATCAATTTCTTTTAAAGCTGTAATGTTTTTTTATAACTGGTGTAATACTTACGGAAATGCCAAGGATCCAGCACCTTCCAAAACACACAATTTATTATTAATTTTATATTTATATTTTTATGTCTCGTTTTAGTTCTGCACTTATTGCATCAACATTATTATTTGGTATTTCTTCAGTTGCTGTTGTGGCAACCAATGCCCAATCTCTTTCAACAGCTGCAAGCTCAACAACCTCTCAATCTTCTCAGTTCCGTGATGGAGCACGAAAAGGAGGTGATGGTTTGAACGTTCTTAAAGCCGTAGAAAATAACGATTATTCTGCATTTCAAACTGCACTTGAATCTGCCACCGATCCTCGCTCTACTGAGCTTAAAGCTGCTATTAAAACTGAAGATGATTTTAATTTATTTGTAGAAGCTCATACTGCTAAAAAAGCTGGTGATACGAGTAAGTTTGATGAAATTATGACCAAACTTGGTTTGCCAACCACTGCTCAGCAAGAAGCACTGCGTCAAGAGCATAAAGCAAACCGTGACGCTGTTGAAAAAGCGATGGCAGCTGGTGATTATGAAGCTTGGAAAACAGCGGTAGCTCAAAGTCCACGTGGCAGCGAGATTCTTGAGAAAATAACCACCGAAGCTGAATTTAAAACAATGGTTGAAAACCGTCAAAACCGCCAAGAAAACCGTCAAAACCGTCAGGAAAATCGTGGTCAGAAAAACGATCATAAAAATGGTTTCGGAGATCCAATGAACGATTTACCATCAGATCAACAGTAGTTTTTTATAGAGAAAAAGACAAGCGTATCAAAATATCCCCCGAAGCATGGGGGAGTTTTCGTTTTAGGTTATCAGTAATAAATGTATAATTGGTTTTTTAGATCCTGAAACGAGTTCAGGATGACAGTAGGGCATGACAGAAAATCAACTTATTGAAACTTGCTTAAAATACTTAGCATTTTTTTCATTTGAGCTGGTGAGGTTGCTGGAAAATTAGCAATTCTGAATTGTTTATGTTTATCTTCCCCGTAGCCTCCACCAAGGGTGTAACCATGTTTTTTCATAAAATCGAGCACTTTATTTGGTTCGTGATATTCAATAACTGTAACCGATTGAGCTCGCCAGTTGCTATTTTTTACGTACCAGCGAAATAATGGATGATTATCGATTGTATTTTGGATCATTCCCATTTTTTCTTCTGCTTCTGCTCGAATAGTTTCAATTCCTCGCTCTAACATATCACCTAATACTCTATTCAATAAAAACAGAGCAAGTACGTTTGGAGTTTCCAGTGTTTGAAAATTTCGAGCTTTCTGAGCAATAAGTGGCCACGCACCAAAACTTCCTACACAGTGCCCTTGCTGTTGTAGTTGTTCAGCTTTTTCAAGTGCCCGAGGCGAAACAATCATAACCCCAAGCCCAGCTGGAAGACCAAAACCTTTTTGTACGCTTAGTATCATTCCATCAACCAAACTCATATCAAAATCATAACATGGGGCGGCTGAAACAACATCAATTACAACCAGTGCCTGCGGATTTTTCTCTCGAAGCTTATATACTTGTTGTGGCGAAATTTGAATGCCTGCACTTGTTTCAACAGCCGCAATGGTTATTAATTCAGCAGTTGGCGGAATATGAATATTTTCAAACACAAAACCTTCCCCAAGAGGAACTTGAATGCGATGTGCAGTTTTTCCCAGGTCGCGGGAAATTTCACAAAAACGTCTGCTAAATGATCCATCAACAAAATGGAAGCTTTCTTTCATTACGGTATTTTGAATTACTCGCTCCATGCAGGCAGTACCACTTCCTGTTAGAAACATTACATAATCATCAGGTATGTTGTATAGCTGTTTCATTTTTTCCCATACACCCTGGTGAATATCAATATAGGTGTTGCTGCGGTGAGAAATGCTGAGAATATCAAGCTGTATAGCATCAAGCAAATATTGAGGTACGGTAGGATACAATTGGGTTGGGCCAGGGGTAAAATAAAGCATACAAAAGATACATGATAATAAAAAAACTCCCTTTCGGGAGCTGAATATGAAAATAGAAACATGACATTCAACCCCCTATTAGAAGTATGCGGCTGCGGCTGCTACTAAATTGGTGTGTTGAAGCATGGTGGCACTAAAAAATGTTTTGTGTTATTTGTCAATCTCAATGACGTATCTTTTAAAGATGCACAATAATGTTTAGTGGCGTTGACAAAAGCAGGTTGTTAGCAGATACATTAGCCATGACTACTTCCACCATTTCATATTCAGCCCCTGGTAAAATTATTATTTCAGGTGAACACAGTGCCGTACATGGTAAAGCTGCAATAGCTTCTGCCGTAAACTTGCGTTTGGTATTCAGTGTTGAGCCATCACAAAAACCTGACCTTTCAAATCCAGCCATTGAAACTGTTTCAATAATCGACAGAATTGTTCAGCAATATCTTACAAATCACGGTATTGAGTTTAAAGTAAAACCATATCATTTTGCTATTGAATCAACTATTCCTGTTGGGCAAGGTTTTGGTTCTTCAGCTGCATTATCAGCAGCCGCGTCAGCTGCACTTGTTGAATTGTATACAGGAAAAACTGTTGAAGATTTTGGACTTTCAACTTTGAATGAAATTGCCTATACTTGTGAAGAGCATTTTCACGGAACACCAAGCGGTATTGATAACACAGCTGCGGTTTTTGGTGGGTTGATATTTTTCCGAAAAGAGTTTCAATTTTTGAAAACAATTCATCGCTTACCATTTTCTATTCCAACTGATATTGCAAGTCAACTTTTGCTTATTCACAGTGGTGACCGAAGAGAAACAACAAAAGAAATGGTTGACCATGTTCATCAGCTGAATGAAAGAGAACCAGCAACAACAAAAAAAACTCTTCACGATCTTGATAGAACTACCAAACAAATTGTGCAAGCTTTACATGATGATCAACCAGAATTGTTAAAAGTGAATGTACGAAGAAATCATAATCAACTGGTAAAATTAGGCGTTGTTTCCGATAAAACCCAAAAACTTATTCGTCAATTACAAGATTTTGGTGAGGCAAAAATTACAGGAAGCGGTGGAATTGAAGCAGGAAGTGGTTTTATACTTATGTACATTCACCCAGGAAAAGAGAAAAAATTAAAGAGACTCCTGGATAGCCAAGCTATGTTGTATCTTCCTTTTGAAGCGTCGCAACAAGGTGTAGTAAAAGAATCGTAAAAAA
>Ga0316610_1000047_pt1 | contig 31402 bp, 44 predicted proteins | sample MIS2017111B_MG_FD_207677 | JGI IMG/M metagenome (GOLD analysis project Ga0316610, IMG submission 207677) | Microbial mat bacterial communities from Middle Island sinkhole, Lake Huron, Michigan, United States - MIS.2017.111B | ecosystem: Environmental > Aquatic > Freshwater > Lake > Sediment... | reverse complement strand
TATTTCGGAGCAAAGACGGGCCGCTGGTCTGGAGGAAATAAAACCAATATGCAAAATCTCCCCAGACTTGAACGAACAGAAGCAGGAGATATTATTGAGTCAGGTACAGGAATGCTTAGATTATCTATCGAAGCACCAAAAAACCACAGAATTGTTGTTGCTGACTCTGCACAAATTGAAGCTCGAACTATTGTCTGGTTAGCAGGACAAGACGATATCGTAGATTTGTTTACTAGTAAACAAGATGTTTACTGCCATATGGCTTCGATTATCTATGGACGGAAGATAACCAAGAAGGACAAGCTGGAAAGATTCATTGGCAAGATTGCAGTACTTGGCCTCGGCTATGGCATGGGGGCAAACAAGTTCCAGACTACGCTTTCGATGGGCATCATGGGTCCGCCTGTAGACCTTGAGCTTAGCGTTTGTAAAGGTATTGTAAACAAGTTCAGAGCTGCGAACAGACGTGTCGTTGCTTTATGGAAAGTAGCGGAGGGCATTCTTAACGATCTGGTCGCTAAGCGCACCGGATCGTTTGATGTGGATGGTGAAGAAGTCCTGAGTTGGGAAGACGAGACAGTATGGCTTCCCAACGGTATGGGGCTGCACTATCCGGATTTAAGATGGAACAATGGCTTCAGCTATAAAGCTAACGGCAAGAGTAAAAAGATTTACGGGGGTCTCCTCGTGGAAAACATCGTGCAGGCACTTGCTCGTATCTTGGTCTCAGACCAGATGTTGATCGTACAGGCAGAGCTGATGAAATTGAAACTCAAGAAGAATGAGTTTGCTCAGATTGCGTTAATGACGCATGATGAGATTGTCAGTGTTGTGCCTGACCGCTATGCAGATAAAACACTGGAAATGAAGATCACAGCTATGCGCAGCAGGCCAAATTGGGCGCAGGGTGTGCCACTTGATGCAGAAGGTGGACATGCCGTGCGCTATGAGAAGTAGTATAATTGCTTAGGGAGATCGGAATGCCGGAACAGACGTTTGCGGAAGTAATGGAGCAGCTATCAGACATTTTTGTCAAGTCTGCTCCTTACAAGAAGAAGCTCAAAGAGCTTGATGATGAAGCAAAGGATTTGAAGACCGAAGCTATCAAGATGATGGATGCGCAAGGCGTATTAAAGACCAGTACGAAGAAGGCAACTATCAGCATTACCGAGCTTGAGCGTGTTGTCATTGATGACATCGCACTCATGCTCAAGGCACTTAAGCGCGAGGGGTGGGAACATATCATTACCTTGAACGTACCCGCCGCGCAAGAGTACATGGAGAAGAAGGGTAAAGCTATTCCCGGAACCCATGTTGCAGTAACGACCCGCTTCATTAAGTTGAGCGGGATTTCTAAGTAACCTAGTGTACAAAGCGTACAAAGGAGCTTTATATGGCTACCAAGCCGAAAGCAGCATCCGCATCAACCGCAGTGGCGAAAGCCAAAATTCAACTTCCGGCCAACGCTGCTGACATTCTTGCAGCAGACGTAGCAGCTCTGCAAAGCAGGCTTGCTGCACCAACCGGCAAGAGCATTTCAGTAACACAATCCAAGCAGTTTCGTTTTCCTGACGGTAATACTATCAGTGATTTCAAAGGCGTTATCGTTGCCTTTGTATCTCATAACGCGTATTACGAAGGTGACTTTGATCGGGACAATATTGTTCCGCCCAACTGTTTCGCTCTCGGCGTCGTGAAGAATGACGATTTGTCTGCATCGCTCGCCTCTCCTGATCCACAAAATCCTGATGGGGACAACGAGTGCAAAACGTGCTGGGCAAACCAGTGGAAATCAGCCGCAAAGGGCAATGGCAAGGCTTGCAAGAATGGCATCAAGCTGGCCGTGCTTTGTAGTGATGGAGAGGTTCGTCCCATGAACCTATCGTCTACTGCGCTGAAGCCGTTCGGTGAGTATGTACGTGAAGTAGCACAAGCGTTCGGTATCGCACCGTATGGCGTGTTGACCGAGTTCTCTTTCGCCAACGATAGTGATTACAGTTCGGTACGTTGTGGCAATCCCACGCGTCTGAACGATGATCAGCTTGCACAAGTACTGATGTCGAAAGACGATGCACTTACCATGATCCTTGTCGAGCCGGATGTTTCGGAGTTCGAGGCTAAGGTAGTGGCGTTGCGCGAGAAGCCGAAAGGCAAAGCTGCTGTCGCAAAACCCGCTGCAAAACCTGCACGTAAGTAGTTCGTAGCACCCACACCCTGCATGGTGCAGGGTGTGTTTCCTTTTCTATTTTTGGGAGAATCATTATGGCGCGAGCCAAATCTGTTGTACTCAGCAAGGCTGAAAAGAAAGCTGTTATCGTCGATCTGAAGGGTCAGCTCAAGGCCGCTAAGGAAGCCGGTAAGGCTATTGCAGGTCAACGTAAGGACGCCGACAAGGCGTTGGCTGTTGCGGCTAAGAGCCATGCCGGAGCTATCAAGAGCTTCGACAAGGCTGCTGCTGCAAACACCAAGGTTGTAGCCGGTCTCGAAGGTCAACTGGCTGCTCTTACGGCGTAAGAACCAAGGGGTGTAACCCCTTCGCAGTTGGCGGGAGTCTGCAACCAAGCAGTAGTTATACGACCACGTTGGTAATGCGAGATTAAAAGCTCACTACTGACTACTCGCGAAATCGGTAATCAAAACCGCCATTCTTTTTAAGAGGACGTATGAGTATTCTGAATGAAGCGCATACAGCGATCTACGGTGACCGTGAAAAGACTTACGGACATCCAGCAAAGAACTTCAACACTATTGCAACTATGTGGGAAGCCCATTTGTTCAGCCGTGGGTTGTTATCTGAAGATGGAGAAGGGCTACAACCGGAAGATGTAGCGTGCATGATGATGCTTCTCAAGATTGCGCGATTAAGTAATGATCTTGAGCATCACGACTCCCTTGTTGACGTATGCGGCTATGCCGCGCTTATAGACAGGATTCACAATGAGCCGGAAACCGGAGAATACTTTTCGACTGGGAGTACACAAGTATCTACCTTCGTCGTTGCACCACGAGAAGATGAACAATCCTTACAGCTCAGGAACACCTGATGACTGGTATTCAGGTAATCGTGGAGACCTTTGGATAGAGTACAAGTTCCTGCCCAAAACACCGCAAAGGGCAATCGTGAAGCCGTTTGAGCTACTCTCAGAGCTGCAACTGAGATGGCTCAATGGCCGTTACGAGGAAGGACGGACGGTTGCTGTAGTGGTTGGCTGTCCTGACGGCGGCATCATCCTGCGCGACCAAGAATGGACGTGGGAATACACCTCACAGATGTTCAGAGATCGCCTTGTACCTCGCAAGGATATCGCTCAGTGGATTACGCAGGTAACAACGAGGTAGTAAGTCATGCTGAAGTTCCTGTATTCCGCTACGAAAGTAGCGGGGCTGACTTATCAGTTATTGGCGACATCTGTTCTCATCGGCGTTCTTGTCGTTGGGGTTTCGAAACAGATTAGCCAGAAGCAGCTAACTGATTGAGTTATGGCGATGGGACTTCGGTCTCATCGCCAACTCACTTTAATCATTCTTAGGAAGGAACGTAACATGGCAAGTCGTAGACTGACAAAGGCACTTCGGGACTCAACTATTCGAGCAATCATGAATGATGTACCGAAGCCGGATGAAAAACAATGCAGTGAAGAATTCATGAAACTTGTGAAACAAGTGATGCCGACGAGCGTATATGTAGCTTTCACAGAACATCCTGAGTGGCTTGACGACTGTTCGAGTCATGTAACAGCCGACAGTAATAAATGTGGCTGGGAGTATTACAGCCGTAATCAGATTTATCTGCGCTACAAATGGTATACATATGGACGTGAAGGTTGGTCTGATGCGATGATCAAGTATGCAGATGATTTGTCTGACATCTTGACCAACCGTATCCTGCTGATGAAGAAGCTCGAAGGAATTCTGCCTGATTGTCGTACGGTGAAACAGTTCAAGGACATGCTTCCAGAGTTCGAGAAGTATGCACCAGATGAAACGATTGCACCGACAAAGAACACGCCGGTTACTACGAACCTTATGGCAGAGGTAGTAGCTCTTGGCTGGCCGGGTGGTAAGATTGTTAACGCACAGATCGTACAAGGAGGAGAAGAACATGGCACATGAAGTTGAGCAGATGGCATACACGGGCGCGGTCCCATGGCATGGCCTAGGAAATTCAATCTCCGAAGACAGTACCATCGAAGAGTGGCAGGTACAGGCTGGTTTGGACTGGGAAGTTAGCAAGCGTCCAGTCTTATTTCAGGCTCCTATTCACTACGAAGATGGGTCTGTATCAGCCAAGAACGTACCCTTCAAGGATAAGTTCGTCCTCGCTCGTACTACCGATGACCGTCCATTTTCAGTAGTATCTGGGCGGTACAAACCAGTACAGCCCAAGCAGATTTTGGAGTTCTTCCGTGATCTGGTGAGTCGCTTCGGTATGAAGATCGAGACGGCTGGCAGCTTGCGTGACGGGCAGCGTGTATGGGCGCTGGCAAATACCAAGGAAGCGCATAAGGTGATGGGCATCGACGAGATCAAGGGTTATCTGATGCTCGTTACATCCTATGACCTAACATTCTCGACACTGGCGTATTTCACCTCGATTCGAGTGGTATGTAACAACACCCTGCAAGCCTCGTTTGGCGACATGGTTAGCACTGTGAAGATTCCGCACGTACGTGAGTTCGATATCGACGCTGTGCATACTGAACTTGGCGTAGGCAAAGAACAGTGGGAAGCCTTCACGAAGGCTATGGACACGCTTGCCAAGATCAAGCTCGACGCCGTGAAGGCAGAGGAGGTAATGGGTAAGGTGTTTCAGTTAACGAACGATCCGGTGAAAGATAGTGTCAACAAACAACATATTGCCAAGGTACTTGACCTTTTTTCAGGCCGTGCAATCGGCTCAGACATTGCTGGACAGACTGGATGGGGATTGGTCAATGCCACAACCGAGTATCTCGATTATCACAAACGAGCACGGGGCAACGGTAACCGTCTCGACTCAGCGTGGTTCGGAGATGCATTTCATACCAAACAACGTGCGGTGAACGAAACTTTACTGCTAGCAGCATGAATATTTCCAAACTCATTGCTGAGTACCAACTATGTACTCCAGAACAATTACGTCATTTAACTAGTGAAGTACGTCGAGCTATTGAAGTTGAAGCTAGCACACAAGCTAGGGCTGAATTATTTACTAGAGCTGTAACTATAGTTAAACGACGTATTTTGAAGCCTGAACTTCCAGTATTAGAGATAAAAATATGGAAGTTCATTATTTCGGTAGTACGCACGTGAAAACATTTTACTTGCAGTTTAATGCAGGAGGGAGGGCTTTCCTCTCTCCTGATGAACCGAAACCAGAGAATTTGATTACGACGGTGAGTGCGCTTAACTGGAAATCTGCAAAGAAGAAAGTGGCGCACGATCCATTCGACCCTCGCTATGTGGAGGGTCTAATTTATCGAGGGGGGTATGGATATCATGGGAACACGAAGCCTGACGTTTGTAACTGAAAATGAAGCCATGCCTATCATGTGCATGTACCGACAGATGGATGGTTATCCATCAGGACATGGGCTTGAGCTAGCTGAATTTCTCGCGCCAATTACGATAGTTAATGGGATTGGCGATGGGAATGCAATCGTAGCTAATGGTGCTGGATGTCTTGCCGCACAAATTGTTGCACATTTCAAAGATGGTCCGGGAGGTATTTACCTACACCGGCCTAATAAGCATATGGATTGCTGGCAAGACTATGAATATTGGATTGATGTGAAATCAGATGGTATTCATGTACGTGTGTTTGAAGGGGAATTCGCTGAAGAGAATTTAATTTTTCAAGGCAACGTACAAGAACTTATGACTTTCTGTTCTAAGGAAGAATGATGAAACCTAACAAACTTTATATCGACCAGTATGGTGATAAATTCTGGGCACGTACTGTGAAAGAACTTTGTGAAAAAATAGGTGTGCCAAAGGCTAGAAAAATGTACGACGATTTTGATGGTAGATCGTATCAAGTCGGGTATGTTATTGGAGAGTATTGGCTTCTAGAATTTACACCTACACGAAAGGAAGCATAATGCCAAACTATAAACCTGCGTTTATCATCAGAGGCGAAGACAAGCCGTGTACGAATGCGCAAGTCTTCGCTACGAAAGAGGAAGCTGAAGATAGTGCACGAGCACGATTCGTGGTCTGGACCATGCCTGACGACTGGACTGTCGTCGAGACTGATGATCCAGTAAACTACAAGGTTGTTGACGGGCGAGACATGCCGGTATGAGCAATCAAGGTGATCCTAAAGTTATTTCTTTTGCGCTTCTGTTGCGTAAGACGGCTGCAACATCACAAGAAGTATTTTTACCTTCTAAACTTAATCGATACGCTCGTAGAGGATTAGTAAAATTAGATCGTAAGCGTGGAGTCATAAGGTTTGAACATGACACCAATAAAAGCCGCTAAATATATGGAACTTGCGTATGCCGCAGCGAAATTCTCAAAAGATGCTAGTACGCGTGTCGGGGCGATTATCGTCGGCGCGACTGGCGAAGTTCGGTCCCTTGGGTACAACGGTGCGCCTCGTGGTTGTGCGGCGGACGAAGACCAGCGAGGACTGGAAAGGCCCGAAAAATACTATTGGTTCTCCCATGCCGAACTCAATGCTGTTACAAACGCTGCACGGGTGGGAACACCGCTTGACGGAGCTACATTGGTAGTTACACATCCGCCGTGCATGGATTGCGCTCGCGCCATCGTACAGGCTGGTATCAAACAGGTTTTTGTACCTGAGTGGAGTGCGGAGTTTCACAGCCGTTGGCACGAGCATATCATCCGCACGCGTCAGCTATTCGATGAATGTGGAGTGGAGTACACAGTGTTATGAACAATATTTGGTTCGTTTCAGACATGCACTTCGGGCACAAGAACATGTTGCCCTATTGCAATCGTCCGTTTGAATCTATTGAAGAAATGGATCAAGCACTCGTAGATAATTGGAACGCTGAAGTAAAGCCGACAGACACCGTATATCATCTCGGTGACTGGGCGTTCCATAACTACGAGCGCATCGGACAGCTCAACGGATTCATTCACTCAGTACCCGGTAACCACGACCATGAACGGGCAAAGAAGCTTCTCCCATTCCTGCCTAACGGGTTTACTGAAGAGATTCATTATTTGAAGCTCGACAAAGAGCGTCGGTTTGTGTTGTGCCATTATCCAATCGAGTCGTGGCGACGTGAGTATCGCTATCATTTACATGGTCATTCTCATGGTACTTTAGGTGTACATGCTAATAGGTTGGACGTTGGCATCGACGCCACCAAGCTCTACAGACCTGAGCATGTAGATGATGTCATGCAGCGCATGACGATTAACAATCTTTGGGCGTATGAGATGCAAAAATGAACAAACGTCTTCGTAAAGGCTTGTTCTGGCCTACACACAGAGCACCTATCCCGTTCCGTACCATCGCCATCGTCACTGCTTGCGCCCTTACCTATGGGCTGGTTGCCAAGTTCGATGGGCTGGAAAAACGTGCTAAGCGCATGGAGAAGTTAGCCAAGAGCAATGATGGGCTGGCAGCAGTCACGTTGTCGTGCATGAACGGCGCGAGCGGCTTTTATCTCAAGGACGCGGGTATCGCGTTTGAATGCGGTAAGCCTCTCTAACCAAACACACCGCCCACGCCCACCCTTGCAGTTCAACTTGAAACAGAAAGGATAGGGCCGAGAGCCGTGTAGACGCTGGTTGATTGGAAAAGTCTTACCAGCACCTGAAGGGCGTGGGTGGTTGTGTATCTAAATGAGATTGAAATGGAGATGGAGAAGAACATGGCGACTGAAAGCAGAGAAGTATACGCAGACATGATGCGGTACTTTTGGGAAGAGAAGGGCAGCATCGAGCGGTACGCCTCATTTAGCCGGGAGCGCACTGCGACTGAATTTCCAGAAGTGTTGAGAGCGTGGGATGACTACAACACTTCGCGCAGAGTGCTGACTGCCGTGCTGCGCGGCCTAGATGTATAACGCAGTGTAAGGAAGCGTTGGCAATGCTAAATAGCATCCTTTAGCATTGCCGGAGCAAGACTATGCTCTATAAATAGTATGAGTAGCAGAGGCGAGATGCTGCGCCTAATGGAAAAGGCGTGCGAGACACTCCGCACAATCCTCGCATCCCCGCCAGCGGAGCCTGTGGCCGTGTATCGCGCTGAACTAGAAAAGGTGGCTGGTGATCTGAATAAACTCCGCGCCCGTGTTGAAGGCGTGCTGTGTCCTAACAGTGGATTTGCAAGAGGTGAGACATGAACGACAAAGAACTGCTGGAACTTGCTGCGAAAGCAGCGGGGATTGAATGTGAATGGAGTAACGATGATGATGATGGAATGTGGTTAATGGGGGAGCGATCACCGGACAACAGTAGATACTGGAACCCACTCACCGATGATGGTGACGCACTGCGGCTGGCGGTGAAGTTGGAACTTAATGTTTGCTACGACGGGCTAGACGCTATTAATAGCGGAGGTTGTGGAGTAGTGACAAAGGACGAACGCAAGTTCTTTGAGCCAACTAATGGCGACCCCTACGCAGCAACCCGACGTGCAATCGTTAGAGCGGCAGCAAGTATAGGAAAGGACGCGCCATGAACTTCGACACACTAGAAGCACTGGCAAAGGCTGCGGTATATGAAAAGTTTCAAGGGCGACTGCACTATTTCACCACTGAGTATTACAACGCAGCAAACCCAGAAACAATCCTCACCCTGATCGCTCTGCTGCGGGAGATGAATGTACTGATCTACGACGCTATTGAAACTGGTGATGATGACCCGTTGCGAGAAGCACTTGCTAAATATGAGGAGTTTATTAAATGACCTATAACGAGTTTGAATTAGCAGAGGGCTTGAAGCGAGCATGGATGGCAGGAATGATTACCTAAATGAGCTTGCCAAGTGTAAATGTGACCGCGATGAACTGGCGGAGGCGTTGAAATACCATCAAGAACAAACGCGCCCAATTCAGAGAACAGTAGAAATCCTCGCAAAAGTTGGAAAGGAGATGACGAAATGAAACCTTATTTATGGGTACGCCGTTCTGCCAAGAACATCTGGGTATTCTCTGAAGATGAGCAGGAGGGATTAGGTTGGTTCCCGCTTTACACTAAACCTGAAGAGGAGTGCATCACTCCGAAGAAAGAACTTAGTCTGGTTGAGGAGTTGCGTAATCACGCTCTACCTGACCCATATGATGAGCGGGAAGTATTGCACGCCCCTTTACTTAAACGCGCCGCTGACCGGATCGAATCTCTGGAAATTGCGAACGAATCGTTGAGCCTTGAACGACGCTCCACCGACGAACTGCTTGCCGAGTTGAGGAGTCGTATGCTTGACCGTACTGTGAAGGAGATGGAGTGACACCTTGGGACATTAAGCGCCAGATGGAAACAGCGTTTGAACTCGCTGACCGTTATGGCTTTGAACTTCGTGAAGAGTCTGGCGGCTACGGGTATGTGCCGGGAATGATCTTCCTGTTCGCCAAGCCTGATAACAAGGTGTTCAGCAAGGAGATGGTGCTGAACCATTTCGAGAAGTGGTCAGACCTGATGCTGTTCTTTCAGGGGTATGAAAAGGCTGACATGGCAGCAGGTATGGAGAAAGCGAGGAAGAAATGAACATCATCAACTTACCCAAACCAAAGGATCGTGTCTCCGCTGAGGCTGAGCTAGTTGAAGCACTCAAGGCCGTCATCTACCAGCATACCGGCGTGATGACCGTGGCACAGGTGATTGGCTGTGTGCATATCGCACTGGATGAAGTATGGAGGGAACAATGACCACAGACGTAATCGTAGAGTACAGTAAGAGCATTCAACTTTCCTTACAGGAAGTGATGAGGGCGTACTACGAAGGCAACATCGAGAAGGCGTTGGACAATATGGTGATGGTGAAGAACCGCGTCGATGCCCTCCAGTACCACCTCTTTCAGAGTACACATCGTTCGGGAGAGAAGGGATGAACTCAGTATTTGTCTGGACGCACTCTGACGTATTTGGCTTAATCATATTTGGACTTATCGTTGCCATGTACGTTGCCGTGGCTATTATCGACAAGGTTAGAGAACGGAGGGCAAAGAAATGAGAGAAAAAAGATGCTCGAAATGCGACACCATCCAACCAGTAACAAATTTCACTGTGAAGAATGCAGCCACAGGGCAGCTCAAGTCTGTGTGCCGTAAGTGCAGTAACGCCATTGCCACGGCGTGGAAAGAAGATAACAAGGAGAGGGAGGGTACTAGCCGTAGTCGCCCGAAGTTTGTATTCAGTCAGTATCTCAAGGATTTCCTTGAGCGGAATGTACAGATGCCAAACTTTCGTGAAGAGTTGGTAACTATTTCAGCATATCCGTGTGCAGGCATGGCAGAAGAAGGTATTTTCGTAACAAGCAAGCCCGTTGAACGGGTGTGTCGCCCACGCTACGGGCATCCGACTATCGTACTACCGAGGAGTGAAGAATGAAAGAGCAACGAGTGTTGTATACCATCCGTCTTGAACCCAGTATCATCGCCAAGATTGAAGCAATAGCATTGCAGCAGAAACGTACACATGCTGCTGTGTCACGAGATTTCTTGACTATCGGGGCTTCGATAAAAGTAAAGAAGGCTACAAAATGAAATACCAATCTGTAATTTACGACCTTGATTACACTCTCGATGCTGGTGAGCTTGGGGAGTTCGAGGTAGAAGTCCACTTCACATATTCGCCCGGTACACCGGGACGGATGTATATGCCCAACGGTGATCCGGGCTATCCAGACGAGCCTGCGGAGTTTGAAGTGGTCGGCGTCACGTATCAGTCCTTTGACATCACAAACTGGTTCGACATCTGCGAAACCCTAAACAGTTCTGCACATTTCTGTGAGTATGTAGATGAGTGGGCCAGAGAGAAAGATGCCAGTGATGCAGCTGATTATGCAGACAGCCTCAGAGAGGAAAAAAAGTATGCAGATTCTTTCGGATATTGAGCGGGAAGCTCTTCTCAAAACTCTTTCTAACGCTCCTGATGAAGTTCTACTCGACGCAGTGTACCGTGTAAAAGAGCGTCATCTGAACATTCAGAAAGACATGAAAGAAGTTAACTCATTCGTAGGACTTCGTATTGTCGAAGCTCCTGCACCACGTTTTGCAGCCTCAGCACCGCCTCCTCCGGTGAAAAGCGACATGCCCGCTTCTGAGGCTGCTCCCAATAAACGCAAGGACATCAGTCCGGGACCGTCGAGTATCGGCAAGATCGGTACGAAGACGAAAGAAGCGTTGTTCGAGGTTTTGAAAGATGGGACGCAACCTAGCAACAAATGGAACGAGCATCTGAAACTACTTTGGCAGCGCCATGAAGTTAAATTTGACGGAGAGTATTACCTATGAAAGACATAATGATTTATCTCGAAACAATGGGACAAGGACCTAATGCAGCGATCATTGCCTTGGGCGCTGTAGAGTTTAACGTAGAGAAATCATTACTTGGCAGGGATTTCTACGAAGTTGTAGACCTACAGTCGTCTATTGCTTCTGGTGGAGTAGCTGATGCCAGTACTATTTTGTGGTGGATGAAGCAGAGCGATGAAGCACGTAAAGAGTTTGCTCGTGAAGGGATTCCAATATCCAAGGTTCTTTTTGAATTCTCTATGTGGCTATTTGAAGCTGCGGAGCGTAGCAAGCTCTGCATCTGGGGCAACGGCGCTACGTTTGATAACGTAATCCTGTCCTCTGCATATCGTAATGCCAAGCTGGAACAACCGTGGATGTACTATGGTGATCGTTGCTACCGCACCATCAAGAATCTTCATCCTGATATCAAGATGGAGCGGCAGGGTACGTATCACAACGCTCTTGACGATGCGAAGAGCCAAGCCGTGCATCTCATCGCCATGCTGAATCCTTCTGGAGCTTTGCTATGAAATTGGACTGGGCACTATTGCGTGAACAAAAAGAGTATGTAAATAATGAGGCGTGTAATAACCAAGATGCGCGTCATATCTACGAAGGATTGCTCAGTCTTATTGATGCTGTTCAAGATGAAGCTGTAGCAAATGGTGATGCAACTGAAAAAGAGGTGTTCGGATGACTCGCGAAGAACTGCATACACGTACTATGGATTTGGTTAACCGTTTCAATAAGATGGCTGATCATGAAGAGACTGGCGTTGTTACGAACGCTATCTACATACTCGCTTCGTACGTAGTACAAGGGGCGGAGACTGCCGCCCGTATGGCGTTCATCGAGGCTCTTCTTGAAGTAAACCAAGCAGTAAGTGAGGAACCCAATGCGACCAATGTTAGCCACTGATGCAGACCTTGAGAAACTTGTTTTCCCTCTTCTGGCATCAGCAAAACTCGATGGCGTTCGCGCCATCGTACAAGGCGGGGTAGTTCTGTCCCGCTCTTTGAAACCAATCCCGAACAAGTGGGTACAAGCTCAGCTTGGTAGTTTCGAGAATCTCGATGGTGAACTGATTGTCGGTGAACCTACCAGCAAGTCTTGCTACCGGGATACGGTTTCTCACGTGATGAGTCACGACAAGGAAGATTTTGATCTACGCTTTCACGTATTCGACTACGTGCGCAATCCAAGCGATCCGTATCACAAGCGTCATGGCGGCATTTACTTTGACGCAATCCGAAAGAATCTCGTCACACTACATCCACAGCACGTAGTTACCTGTCTTTGCACTCTGCTTGAACTGGAAGAGAAGATGCTGGACAAGGGTTACGAAGGGTTGATCTTGCGCGGACCTAATGCTCCATACAAGTTTGGGCGTAGCACTGTAAAGGAAGGATATTTGCTTAAGTTAAAAAGATTTACCGATGCTGAAGCCGTAGTTATTGGATTCGAGGAAAGGATGCACAATGGAAATGAAGCCACAATCAACGAACTTGGGCGTACGAAACGCTCGTCGCATAAAGAAGGAAAGACAGGACGCGGTGACCTCGGCGCGATTCTTGTACGATTTGGTGACATCGAATTTAACATCGGAACAGGATTCGATGACGCTGAGCGACAGCTTGTGTGGGACAACCAGACTCAATATCTCGGTAAGTCTGCCAAGTTCAAGTATTTTCCTGTCGGCGTTAAAGACGCTCCTCGGCATCCAGTATTTCTCGGTTGGAGAGAAGGAATAGATACGTGAATCATGTACACCTGACTCGCATTAGCAAGAACACCAAGACTGGTCCGATACCAGTCAGTACCACCAGCAGTGACTCATGCAATCCCGACTGTGCCATGCTTGACGTATGTTTTGCCAAGTTCGGACCGCTTCAGTGGCACTGGAAGCGCGTTGACAGCGGCGAACGCAGCATGGACTGGGCAGATTTCTGTGCTGCCATAGAGAAGCTGCCACGGCAGCAGCTCTGGCGACATAACCAAGCAGGAGACCTACCCGGTAACGGTAGGGTTATTGACGAAGCAGCCTTGTGGATGCTGGTGCAGGCGAATAAGGGGGGACGAGGTTTCACCTATTCGCACTATCCGTGGACCCGCTATAACCTCGACATGATGGAGTACGCTAACCGGGAAGGCTTTACCGTCAACCTGTCCTGCGATTCCATGCGTGATGTCGACAAGGCTCGCCAGTTCACGAAGATGCCCCTGACGTGCATACTGCCCTCTACCACTACCGAGAAGACGCTACGGACGCCAGAGGGCCACAAGGTCATCACGTGCCCTGTGTTCTATCGTGAGGACATGGACTGTGCACGGTGTGGTATCTGTCAAGACCGTAGCCCGAACCGAGCCGTGGTTGGCTTCCCTGCTCACGCTACACGGAAGCGTGTGATTGACATCAGACTGAAGGAGGCAGCATGAAAGGTAAACAGCTTTTACGGAAACTAAAACCGTACGAAGGCTTCTTCATATGGAACAGCAAGTATAAGTTCCTGCCGTGGCTGGAAGAAAACATGCACATATGGGAGGCTTTCGAGGTACACGCTGATGCTGCCGTACGAAATGGAAAAGAGAAACTAGGCGCACGGGTGATAGCTGAGATCGCTAGATATTACTCTCCATTGGCCGATAACACCGGCCCTTGGAAGTACAACCATAACTACTCTCCTGATCTCGCCAGAACCTACGTGATCCTGCATCCGAAGTCCGCATTCCTGTGGATTTACCACCGGAAAGACTGGCCTTTATTCCTACAGACTGTTGCGGACATGGAGGGGTACTACATACACCCGCCCTTGCCGCCACCAAAACAGGCCTAGGCGCGATTTCCCTCCCTTGGCTGGCGTGACCATACCACCAGCCTTTTTTATCGCCTCAGAAGGCCGCGTATAGCCCGGAATTCTGACTGGATTCTATGGATTCTTGAAGTTAATCCAGAAAATCCACCCTGTTAAGTCGCTCCGACTTAAATCCCTACTAACTCAGTGGGATATTATTTCCCTTTAGCGTATTGCCCCGGCTACTTTTTTACCTACCCACCCCGCTCCGCCGAACGTCAGGGCATTTCCGAAGTCCTGCATGACCCCCGCCGCTCTGGCTGGCACGCCCTCCAACCCCGTCTGTTGCTCATACTGCTCTGTCGGCGTGTGCAGGCCTTGGTACGCCGCCTCACCCGCTGAAGATACAGCATGGAACGGCAGAGCGGCTTTCAACACTCCTCCGGCTATCTGTGGGGCACGAGAGGCTACATACTGCCGCGCCATCTCACGCTCCGGTACGGACTCAGCCCACTTCTGCGCCACATAGTGCGCCCCTTCTTGCAGCTTCGAGCCATAGTGCGGGGCGTCCTTGAACCCATAACTGAACCCAGCCGAACGCGGATTAAGGGAGAACTCCCGCAGCAAGCCTTTTCTATAGGCCGCATCCGCGTACTGCTGGGGGGAGCGCACCCGCTCGTACCAATGAGCCGACTGAGGGGCGAATACCTTATCCGTAAGGTGCCTCATAGCCCCATCATGCAGCATATTCGCTGTCGCCCCCATAGCCGCCGGGACAGTCGTCTCCATACGCGTAGAAGCCCTCAAAAGCTCAGCAGGGTCTATATCCACATCCTGCCCACCTATGACGGCGTTGTTGACAGCTTTTTTCGCCGCCCCACCTACCGCGCTCAGCACTCCCGCTATCGGATCAGCCATGATTCACTCCTAAAATCGCCGCGTTATGCCAAATTGCCCAAAGATTTTGGATCAACTTCGGAACATTGGTGCACCTATGTCATTGATTATTTGGATTTGATCCGAAATGATCCGAAATTCCGCTCAGATTGCTATATAGGGAGGTACATGTGTTTGTGCATTTTACCTTATACATGACAGCAGTTGCATAAGCCTTTTTACATGGTTCTACCCTATGTCTCTCGTATGTACGAATATTTCTAATTTCGGATCATTTCGGATCAAACCTTAATAATCAAGTAGTTAGGTGCACCAAAGATCCAAAGTGACCCTCAGAATGTCTCGAAACACCATGAATTGGATCATTTTGATACAGTGCCCGGAGGGCAAAGCCCATGTAATCAATCACTTAGGTGCTCCAATCTGTCACGTACCCAATGAAGCTCTAGCCATCGCCAATGCCCTGAGCGAGTCTCCGGCAGTGCTGGCTGTCGGGCCGAGCAACGACTCGATTGCACTGCCGCCGTACTGCGAGGTTCTGAACGCATCGTCTATGAACTGCGCTTTGCCGGTCTGGCCTGTCAGGCTTAAGCCGCGCAGCAGCGCGTCGATGAAGCCCATCTCCTGTACGTCCGTGCCCTTGGCGATGTGCTTGATCGGATCAATGAACAGCAGCGCCCACGGTATGGAAGCCACCATCGCAGGGGCTACGTTCAGGTTGCCATGCTCCAGCTCACGCATGTTCCTGTCGTTTACGTAGGTCTCGAAGCCAAAGCTGAACCGCTTCATCTGGGCGATCAATGCGAAGCGCGGGTCGTTCATCCAGAACGGGTTGCTGCCAGCGTCCGGATGCGCGAGTGCCTCTTCCACATACTGGATGATGGCATTCCGCACGTTCTCATGCTTCGGGTTGTCGATGTCCAGAGACTTGTAGTACGCCCCGTCTTGCTCGTCTGTCGTCATGGCAGCTTTCACCTCTTCCGCCGTGACACCAAGTTCCTTCAGGAACCGCTCCGAGTGCTTCGGGTCTATGCCGTTGGCGTGGTCTTGCAGGAACTCCACGGCGTGCTCAGTCGCGCTGATGTGCATGGAGCGATCCCAGCCTTCCATGCCGTTGTAGCGGAAGAACATCTCGTTCAGTTTCCCGGTGAGGCCGCGTGATGCAATACCGTTGGAGAGCTGCGCGATGGACTCACCGATAGCACGGGAACGCGCTGCCCCGGCGCGTTCCGCGAACCGTTCCCAGTAGTCCTTGTTGTAGCCGTTGTCGTAGGTCTCGAACATGCGCGGGAATTCCTTGATGCCGCGCCACGTGCTGCCGAGCACGCTGATCAGGTCGCCCTTGCGCATGGCGAGCTGGAACGGTTCGATGAGCTGGGAGGTGACAGCGAACGGCAGGCGTAGCGCGTTCTCCATGAACAGGATGCCACCCATCAGCTTCTTCATCTCGGTGGACATCAGTACGTCGTGCTTGCCGTCGTACGCGTTCATGTACTCTTTGATGTCGACCAGCGCTTCTTTCGGCAGCTTCCCGCCGTCTACATCCTTCTGTACGTTGTCCAGCAGGGCTTTCATCTTCACGCCCATTGGTGCTTCTTCCGTACGCTCACCGAAAGCGCGATGCCGCTCTGTCATCTTCCCGGCTTGCAGGATCAGGTCATAGGTCTGCTGGGCCAGAGACTTCTCCATCCACTTCACCTGCATCGCGGCGTTGCCCGCAAACAGCTTCACATCCGGATGGTAGTAGTAGCCGCGCTCTGCAATCTTCGTGGCGATGTTGCGAGCTACACCGCGCTTGTCCAGCCCATCCATAGCCTTCAGCCCGCCGTACTGCATCAGGTCGCCCATGAACTCTTCCATCTCCTCAGACACGCCGTCGCGGTTGTAGCTCGACACCTTGTCTATCAGTCTGTCGAACGTCTTGCCGTTATCGTCGAACACGGCCTCCATGTAGTTCTTGATGCTCTTATGCACCGGCGCGAACGTCGAGAGTTTACCGAGCAGGGCCTCATCCTTCACTGTGTCGGTGATCTTCTTCACCTCAGCGCCGAGTCTGTTCAGCGCAGACGTGTGCCGCGTGTGGTAACCGCCCTTGCCAAACTGTCCGCCGTAGGCATCTACAATCTTATCCATATGCTCGTTATGGTAGGCACGGATGCGCTCAGTACCGCCGTGTACCACTTTGTCGAACATCTTGTTCAGCGGCTTCATCGCTTCGTGAGTACCGGCGATGAACTTGTCGGTCTTCGTCTCGCCAAGGTTCCGCAGCACGGCATACGGGTTGTCGATGTCCCGCACCAGTCCGCTGTCAGCAATGTACTTGAAGAAGTTCTCGGTCTGCTTCTCGCCGGATGTCCAGCCCACCATATCCATGATGAAGTCTTTGATCTGCTGGAACCAGTTCCGCGCCTCTTCCGGTATCGGCAGCTTGCCTTCTTTCCGGTTGAACACTTCCCACATACGGGCGACACGCTCTGACGGGTCGCTGAGCTGCTTCAGGGCTTCCGGGTCGTCGGCGTATTCCTTCTTGAGCATCGCGTCCAGCATCCCGTTTGTGGACGCCTTGTGCAGTTGCTCTAGGATGTACACGCCTTCCTTACCCATGTCTTTCAGGGCTTTCTCCACGCCGTGCCAGATTTCGTGATCCAGTGTGCGCACACCATTCGGTGCCCATGCGCTCACCATAATCTGCTTCATGCCCTCGATGAACTTGCCGGATACGCCCTTGCCTGAATCGTCAGTCAGCCCTTCTCTGGCGAGGCTTACTTTCAGGTCTTTCACGAACTTGTCGGCGTGCGCTTGGAAGTGCGCCTCTACCTGCTCAGGCGTAGCCTTGCCGTCGTAGAAGATTCTGTCGGACGGAGTGGTGCGGGAGAACGGTACGTTCTCTTGCTCAGCCTTGCTCTTCGCCGTAGGTATAGCTTCAGCCTTCGGAGGGGTTTTTGGCAGCACGTCCAGATACTTCGTGCCAGCCGCATAGTCTGGCATGTCGCCTTTCAGCTTCTTCAGCTCGACTCCGAGTTCGTATCTCTCGGCCTCGGACAGTCGCTTAATGATCTTGGGATGCTTTTCTCCGTCATACGCTTCTCCGGCGAGTTCCTTGGCAAGCACCGCCATGTCGTTCTCTGGTACGGCAGCACGAGGCGGCAGCTTCTCTATACCGCTGGTCAGGTCTTCCGGTGTACGCCGCGCCGCAGAGCGTTCTGCTGCACGGGCTTCCCGCGCCTCGCGCAGTGCCTCAGCGGCAGCTATGTCAGCCGCCTTGAGTTGTTCGCGAGTCTTCGGCTCTTTTCCTATTAGCGGGGCTTCGGAGCGGCGAATTGCTTTAGGCTCGATGTCGCTACTGAGCGGAGCATTCTCCGGGTCTTTGAGTAGCGGCGCTCCGGCCTTGGCCTCTTCTGCGAGTTGTTTCTCAAGACTGACAGGCGTCCACTCTTTTGTGGCAGGCCGCTGCGCTTCTTCGGACAGTTTCTTCAGCACTTCTTCACGTAGTCGCTGAGTTTCTTTCGGGCTACGCGCCGCGTTAGCTTCCTCTGACAGTTCTGCCAGACGGATGAGCCTGTCGGCAGTCTTCGGCGGGACACCAAGCAGGTAGGACTCGTCGAACAGCGTAGTATCTTTCGCCTTGCCGGTAGGAGAGTACTCTATGATAAGGGCGGCTAGGTCGTCTGCGTACTTACCGACTTTATCCGTCGGCAGGTCTGCCGGGTCGAAGTCGATGTTCTTCCTAGCAGCGCGATTAAGCCTGTCGAGTAGTGTCTCGACTGTGTCGGTCAGGTCGCGCAGACTCTCCCGCCCAGAGTCTTTCCGAATCTGTCTGGCATCCCGTGCGTCCTTGTATTCAACCTCTAGTCGGTCTTCATCTCTCTTTGCGTCTTGGCGTGCGATGAGTTCCGGGTCTCGCTCTACCCACGGCTTACCGCCCGGCTCTTGCGCCTTGCCTTCCAGTGTGTTCACTTTGTTGCGGATGTTGCCCCATGTGAACGCAGCTACGCCCTCGTCTGTCGCGCCGTGCATCAAGTCTATGGCGGGCTTTTCTCCGAAGCGCTTCTCGAACAGCACTACGTCGTCAAACTTCTGCGAGGACGTGTCCACCTTTATCCCGTAGACATCGCGAAGCTCCGTGATGGCGTCGTGCATAAGGTCGGCTACCAGCGTGTGGGTGAGGTTGTGCCCGCCCTCTTCCGTAATCAGCTTCCCTGCATCCAGTCCGTTTCTGTTCAGCATACGGATAAGCATTTCGCGCAGACTCAGGTTAGCCGTTACTTCTTTGCCATTCACAACGCGTGAGGCCATCCCTTCGCCCACGCCTACTGCGACTTCTTCCGGCATCAGCGTCTTCGCTGGAGATCTCGGGTTTATCAGGGAGCCGGGGTTGGCTTTCTTGATCTTCCCATCCGCAGTACGCGCAACAGTGTTCGGCATGACTTGCCCGTCGCGCCGCTCCGCCTCGTTAGCGACGGCTCCGTACCTAGTCGCCAGCCCGACCTTAGAGCTGGAGTCGCGGTGCGTGTCGCGGTGTATGACCAAATCCTTGTCGTAGGTGGCGGCGTATGGAGCTGCTTTCTTACTACCAAGAGAGTCTATCTCTGTACGTACATTTTCCGTCAGCCGGTCTGTCTGTTTCATTCCGGTGGCGTCCGTTATGGCACTTATCACCTCGTGGAATGCCTGCAACGGAGTTACACCGGTATCTCCGCTTTGGTGCTTCCGCATCACGTTGCGCACAATAGCGGCGATGTCCACGAGCAACGGACCGTCCTTGGTGTTCACACTCAGTATGGAGTTCTCATGCACATTCGCATTCTGAACGCCTTTGTACAGCCCCTTCTCCCGTGCCTTTATCCGCGCCACGAACTGCTCTCTGCTCTCCCCTTCACGAGCGGCGAACATCTTCAGCTCTTCCGGCCCAAGGTGCAAGTTCTCAGCAGTTTCCTGCTTGGTGCGGTAGTAATGGAACTGTGCAGTGAGTTTCTCTCCAGTGAAGAACCGTGTGCCGGGGTCGCGGGTCTTACTCAGGGACTGCGCCAGTTCTGCGCGTGCGCGTATGTACTGCAAGTCCTGTTTGGCTAGAGCGCTATCAATCTTTTCCAACTTCGCCGCACGCTTTTTATCAAACGCCAGCAGGTTCTTCATGGCTTGGTGCATATACTCTTCCGGAGTCCCGCCGTTGGACGCCGCCATGTCTTTTGCCCACTCTGCTACCTTCACTTCCTTCCCGGCTGCTACGCGGTGCCCGCTCTCGCCGTGGACGATATGCTGCACTCCGTTTAGGTCGTCGCGAGTCATGCCCCACGGGAAGTCCGCGCTCTTCATGTTCGTCAGAGGTGCGCCAAGGTCCGCACTCTTCTGAGACACACCGCGCTTCGATGTGTCGAACATCCCGGTGCCGGAGTACGTGATCTCTGACGGCTTCACGTCGTTCGTGCCTAGCTCAGGGTTGTTATTCTCTCCTTCCCACTCCGGCACGTGCTGCCGCTCCTCACCGTTCTTGTTTTCTACGGAACTCGCTTCTTTTTGCAGGAACTCCAGATCGTTCAAATCCTCGTTCTCGCCAACGGTAGTGTGGGCGTGAGTCTCGCCTTGTCCGCCGCGCATCTCGGCTTTCCCACTAGACTGCATAGCGACGACGCCTTCGTATACTCCTGCGAAGGATGCGCGTTTCTGCGCGTCGTTCTTGCCCTTCAGGACACCGTCACGGCTCCACTGCTGGTATAGGGCTTCTTTCGCAATCTTGTAATCCAGCGCGTGCTGCTCCGCAGACCCGCTCTCACGGCCGGCAATCGCTTCCACCAGCTGTACCTGTTGCCCAAGCCGCTCGCTGGTACGCATCGTGCCTGCTTCGTTGGCCTTCTCATTCAAGTGCGGAGCCACGGACGCTACCGTGCGCTTAATCAGGGATGAAGACTCCACCAGCTTCTGTATACGCTGGAAGCCCGGACTGTCTACGCCCAGCTCCACGGCGGCACTGTCTACTATGTGCTGGAGCGCAGGGTACGCAGCCTCGTCCCACATCTTCACCAGACTTGCAGCGAATCTGTGCGCCGTAGCTCCGTACAGCTCTTCGCCTTTAGCCAGCTTCGTCACGTAGTCCACTATCGCGCCTGTAGCGCGTTCTGCGTCCTTCTTGGTCGGGTCTAGTGCCTTCTTGCCCTGCCCAGCGAACATGATGGTCACGGCGTTGTTTACGTTGGTGATGAACGCGTCCGACGGGTCTGTGCCGTTCTGCCAATGCGTGGGCATCTTGGCTACTTGCTCTCCCAGTGCGGAAGTGATGCCGTCCACTATCGCAGCCCTTATATCAGTCCGGTTGTGCAGGCCGAGCTGGCGCAGGTACTTGTCAGCAGTTTCGTTGGCGAGACGAGTCAGCCCGCGCTGCGTCAGTGTCTTCGCATTCACGCTGGCTCCGACGCCCTTCACTATGCTGCTGACGGCTTCCTCTGTGATGCTCATCCCGGCTAGTGCTTCACGCATCTTGCTGTCGCTGAACTTCTCGCGCACAGCTTTCGTCACTGTGTCCGCAGTCTTGGAGAACTGTGCGCTCGCTTCAGGTACGGACTTACCGGAGTCCGTCTGCCACTTTGTCAGCCTGTCCAGCGCGTCCAGCCGTGCATGGATGCTGACCAGCCCTTCAGACAGCGCCTTGTACTGCGCCGCTTCTGCAAGAGTGATTGGCTCAGCAGACTTCATCTTCTCGTGCAGGCTCAGGAACGTCGGGTTGTCCACTCCGCTCTCTTGCGCCAGCGCGTCCATCATCCCTACGGCAGCGTGCCGTGCTTGGACGTTCTTCGGGCTGTTGAGGCGTTGGGCGAACTCGTTGATGGTCTCCTGCCGCTCCCCAGTCTCACTGTACGCAGCGTCCTTGTGTATACCGAATGTCTCTTGGATCAGCCCCTTGGCGATCATTGCCGGTTTATCGGCAACGGGGCGCACGCCAGTAACAGCTTCCACCGTGTCCGCCATCTTGGTAGTGGCTTCCTTGTCTGGGTAGCGTTCCTGTAGAGCAGCTTTAGCTCCTTCAACAGCGGTCTTGCCTGCCTCGAACACTTCGTTCACGCCAGCTTCCGCAAGGTTCACCGCGTCACCGGCAAGGGCTGCGCCCTTCGTCAGCGCCTCGTCCACCTTCGGTGTTATTTGCGCAATCGCTTCGTCCAGACGCATCTTCCCTGTCGCCACGGCTTCCTTCGCCTCTGGCGGCAGGCTGGCTAATCCGGCTTCCCACTGCTCCTGCATGAACTCCGCAGCATCCTTCGCAGCCTGTACACCTTTCTCTGCCAGTGGCTGGGCGGCATCTGCGCCTTGCCTGCCGAGCGCGTGTACAGTCTCCGGCACGGCGTGCATGCCGGCAATCGGAGCCATACCGATAGCCTCGCCAATACCTGCTTCCTTGACCTGCCCCCAATCCATCTGCTGGTTCGGGTTGTACACCCCCTGCGCTTTCTGCTGGAACGCCTCGCCCATCGCGCCGCCCACGCCTTCTTCCGCGACGTTCAGTGCTGGACGTGTGAGCATGGCGCTGCCGACAGAACGCGCTGTAGGTGTGAGGGCGCGTGCACCCATATAGGCAGGTACGGTCTCGGACGCTATCGTCTCGCCAAGACCTACAGCCCCTGAGTACAGGGCTTTCTGCGTAGGGGTCATGCCAGCGGCAGCAGGGTCATGCTGGAGCTGCATCGCTTGGTTGCCCATAGCAGGCGGGACGAACGGCGCGACACCACCGACCATTGGGCTTACCCGCAGTGCACGGCTGGCTAGTCCACCGAAGTAGGCAGGAGCCATGTAGGGCAGTGCTTCCGCGCCCTTGCCCTGTGCGTAGTCCCAGTAGTCTTGCAGGGTCTTGGCATCCTCGAACGACTGTATCCGCGCCGCGTTCTCTTGGTTTACCCGCTGCGTGGTCTGGTACGCATCCTCAATGATGCCAGTGCCAAGCTGTTCGTTGAACGGCTGGATGACCTGACCGACTGCGCCCTGTACGCCGGAGCCAAGACTGTTGATGCCGCGCCGCAGTCCTTTTACGGTTTCTGTTGTCGGTTCTGCACCGACGAGAGCCTGCGGCTGTTCCAGCGGCGCAAAGCGAGCGGAGCCACCGCCCACCAACTCTTGAGGTGTTTCCAGCGGTGCGAAGTAAGGCATTATTTTTCTCCGGTCTTGGCTTTAGCGTAGGCTTTCTGGCGATTTGCGAAGTGTTGCTGTGTGCGCTCTATGGACTTAGCCATCTCGGAGTCTTGCGTGTCCTCCCCCAGTACTTCTGCATATGGAGCGAACTGCCAGTTTGGTTGTGTCTCCGTGCCGCGATTGATAGCTATTATGCGGCGTTCACTGGTGTACGACGGCATCTTCGCTTTGACCGCGTCCCAGCCATCCACTGAATTCCTGCCGAACGCAATGTTCACGAAGTTCGGAGCGCCGTACTCTCCCGGTGTGAATACGCGAATGTCGCTCGCACTGTTCCCTACAACGCCGATCTTCGTCTTGGTAGCGTATCGGTTCACAGCTTCACTTACTTTGTGTGCGTTCATAGCTATCTTGGCGTTTTTGCTCGCACTACCGATGCTCGTGTCGCTGGGGGTTATCGCCCCGCTTTCTGCCATGCTCACAGCGAAATCCTGCGCACGTTGTTGGGCGTCTTTATCGTCTTCGGTTCCGTAGTCCATTCCGGGAACCGTACCCGCCTTTTTCTTCTGTGGAGCGGCTGCACGTACTTCCTTCAGGAACTCCGTGTTCGCGTTATCGGCCCATCCACGTGCAGTGATAGCGCGAGTCGCCTCAAGGTTCTTCTGCGCGATCTCGTTCCGCGTGTTCTCGACGCGCTCGCTGGACTCAGTCGTAAGTTTGTGACCTGCCAAGGTCTGATCTGCGGTGTATCTATGTGACGCCGCCTGTTGCTCAGCAGTGTTCCGCGCCGTGTCAGCAACCGAGCGCGTATTCAACCGCAGTTGCGCTGCCATGTTGCCACGGTTTGCCTTGCCCTCGTCGATGGCCTTGTTAAAGCGTTCATTCTGCGCCCAGAAGTCCTTGCTTGCCTGCTTCGCAGCAGCGGCAGCTTCAGGGGTCTCGCCGCGTGCACCGGGTTTCGCGGTGATGCTCAGTTTGCCGTTCGCGCCACGCAGCGCGTTCAGGTTCTCGGACTGCCCACGCATAAGCCCGCCTTCGCTGTTACGCACGACGTTCTGTAGGCCAAGTTTGGTGGGATCAAATGCGGGTGCGGCAGGAGCAGCGGCAGGAGCAGCGGCAGGAGCAGCGGCGGGTGCAGGAGCAGCGGCAGGAGCAGCGGCAGGAGCAGCGGCAGGAGCAGCGGCAGGAGCGGTAGCTTTTGTAGCGGCGGGCGCAGCGGTCTGCTCTCTAGCCAGAATCGCCGCTGTTGTTGAGTCCACTGGTTGCCCGCGAGAAGCGGCATCCGCTGCTACGCGTTTAGCTACTGCGAGAACCGAGTTGTCTACAGGACCGACATCACCCATTACGGACGTGTGGCTCTTGACGTAGTTGTACTCCTCAGCAGGGGACATATCCATCCCCATGACCTTCTTGGCGGTAAGTCGGCCACCTTCGTCACCGGCGATACTTCCCACTATCGCTGCGCCAGTTCCGACTACTGGATTTTTGGAGACGGCTGTCGAGCTAGCTCCTGCCACCGCGCCGATTCCAGCGCCGCCTAACACGCCGCCAGCGGACACGGCGGCTTGCTTCCATTTACCCGGCGCGTCACTGTGCCAGTAGTCCCAGTTGCGAAGGGCTTCGTTCGGAATCTCTGCTAGTGCGCCAAGAGCCGCCGCTGGTTTTACTGCTGTATCGACACCACTCATAGCGCCGCGAGCGTATGCTTTCGCTGCGCCGTATTTATCTCCTGCGAAATCCATTACTTTGTTTATGGTAGCGCCGCCCTGCGGGACGTTCAGTAGTACTCTGGCTTGACGTGCACCTCGTGCTGCGCCGCCGCTAACCTCGTCCGCTGCTATCCGGGCGCGTACTTTTTCAGCGACAGCTTTCGAGTCTTCCATCGCCTTGTTGTAAGCGGCTTGACGCACAGCTTCCGGCGTCGTCGCGGCATCAAGCGCCGCCTGCTCAGCAGACGGAGCCACGAGGCCTTTGGCCTTATCCCATAGTTTCCCGGCACCAGCCGTAACGTCGTCTACGAGCCCCATAGCCCCTGTGCGTGGAGCAGGCGCGGCAGTAGCCGGGGCGGCGGTTGTGATAGGCGGCATCATGTCTACCGGCGGCGTAGGCGCGGCTATCGGCGGTACGACTCCACGTACAGGATTCGGCTGGAACGCTGCATTCGCTTGCGTAGTAGCGGCAGCCGCCTGCGCTTGCTGACCAGCGCGTACGGCGGCTTGCTGCTTCACGAACGCTTGCTCAGGGGTGTCCGGTATAGCCGGTCTGAAAGCTGGCTGCGGGTGCACGTTCTGTGCTGCCGTGTTCCGCGCTGACAGCTCAGGTGTAGCGGGTACGTCGGGTGGCGGCGCAGCAGCCCGAAGCCTCGCTTGATCTGCGGCTCGCGCAGCATTAGTTTCCTGTAAGCCTTGTTGACGTACCAGCTCGTCGTTGGCTACGTTGATAGGGTCGCGCACATACGTTTCGCCCTGACTGAAGTGCTGCACCTGTCTACCGCGCAGGCTCTTGTCCCTGAAGCTCTTCTGGGTGTTGTTCAGATTTCCTTGGCGCGGCATACGCGGGGTAGCGCCCGCGTGCTTCGCGTTCAAGGCGGCAATATTCTGCCGCCCCATTGCCTGCGCAGCCCCCTTGTTCAGCACTGCTTCGCCGGGGGTGAGCATGGCGGGTACGGTGTCGCTATTACCCTTGCCCGGTACACGGGCAGTACCTTTCTTCAAGCCTGCCGCACGTTCACGCGCTGCCAGTCCACCGCCGTCAAGTCCGGTATGCATCACAGTGCCCTGCGGACGCTGTATCGGAGCGGAGGGGGCGGGCTGCATGACCGGTGCTGGTGCGGCAGCAGGAGCAGGAGCCTGCACGCTGCCCACGCCCATGCGTGCAGCGGTAGCTTGTGCGTCAGCAGCACGAGCTGCCTGCGCCGCTTGGTTTATGCGAGCGGTTTCGGCATCAGCCGCAGCCTGACGGTCACCACCGCCGAACATGCGCCCCATCATTGCGCCAAAGCCTGTCGGACGAGCAGGTTGCACGTTGGCCGTGCCACCGCCGAACTGCTGCACAGGTTCTTGCTTCCACGAAGGGTTCTCCACGTTGAACGGATTCGCGTGGTCGTAGGGCTTCGGAGTAGACGGAGCGGCAGACGGTACTGACGGAGTACCTACCGCCTGATTACCAGCGCCGGGGTTACTGGCCTGCATCGGGCCGTTCATCCCTTGGTTGCTGTTCGTCGGAGCGCCGAACGTACTGACCAGAGAGTTCGAGGGCGGGGCAGCGCCCCAGCCGTTACCGTCAGTCCCCGGCGCGGCAAGCCTACGCTTCCAGTTAGCGTCACCGGCTAAGTCCAGTGCAGGGCGGAAACCTCTACGGCGCTGAAACTGGCTGTTCATCACGTCCGGAGCGAAACCGAGGGCGGGGTTGTATAGGTCTTTGGGCATGATGAACCTCTTCTAAGCGGTGTCGAGATTATACGTCAGTGGGTGCGGAATCTACCCAACCTACATCTACGCGCTGAAACAGTGTACGGGCAGCTTCGCCCCCACGGTAGACTGATCTTACCGTCAGCATCCATGTACAGCTCCGGGTTAAGTCGGGCGTGTCCATATGCGGCTTTGAGCGCCATAAAAAGCTCGTACACCGACCCGACTAGCACTGTCTCACGCCTCAAGTTCTGATTCCAGTTGGATTGCGGATCAAGAACCTGCGTAAGATCAGGGTTAGGCTTCGGAACCAGTTTAGTGAATAGTAGACTCATGCTGAGCGGCTTTCGTTCGCATTGATAGAACCCATGCTGTGCTGGGCGGATATAGCAGCGGCGGCAGTAGACGCAAAGGCGCTGGCGTTGTGCGCGTACCCTTGTACTTCTGCTTTGTACTTCTCAAGATTCTTCATAAACTCCAGCTTGTAGTTATCTTCCATGACTTGACGGTTCTGCACCTCTACGTCGGCCAGTGCTTTAATACGGGCCGTATTTGCGTTGGCGTAAGTGGAGAGGATTCCAGCCAGCTGCGCCTGTGCGCTCACTACGGCAACAGCGGCATCAATCGGAGCTTTGTACATGGCGAGCCATGCAGTGATGAGGTCAACGAGAATCTTACCGATATTCAAGCGAAGTTTAGTGATCTCGCTGATGGCGAACTTCTGGACCTCGACAGCAATCTTCGCGCTCTCGATAGTGATGGCACGGTTGTTGTCCGACAGCTTGTACTGCGTAGCCTGCTGGGCTTCCGCAAGTTGCGCGGATAGTGCGCCGGAGGGTAATGAGAATCCTCGACTGGCAAACTGCGCCATCACTTTGTCTTCTCCCCGGAGACCATCAGCCAGTTCACGGTCTCTGCTCTGCGCCCACATCGCGTCGACTACGTGGGTAGGGAGGCCGATAGCCTGCGTGCCGTTGATGACCCCAAGCAGCCAGTTATCTTCAGCGAGCATCAGCGCCGGGTCAGGCATGGGGGCGTACTTATCCATCCACGCCTCTATCTGCGCGTCCAGAGTGTCCGGGACGCCGTCCGCCAGATCGTGGTACAGCGTACGGAATAGATCAGCTACGTCTGTCGTGCTCATGCCGCTGTCACGGATCGGATAAGCGAACGTGTTCCAGTCTATGTCCGTGGCTTTTAGCGGGTAGGGCGTAGCGGGAAGATTCGTTGTCCAGCTGATATCGAGCGGCTTCAGGTTAGACGGCACCGTAGCAACGGTGGCGTTCTGCATGTAGTACGCTTGGTCAAGCGCTTTACCTGTCTCAGAGGCGGCAAAGGTCTGAGCGTTACTGATGATTCCGCTTACGGTTGATTCTGCGGTCACGGCTATATCCTTCTAGTCAAAGTGCTTACGGTCAGCTCAATTTCGTCAAGCGAAAAATCTGAGCCGGCTTCATTCTTCAGTTCTAACTGCCAGTACCGGGAGCGTAACCCACGCCCGAACGTCATCCGCGCCTCTTGCGTAGCGTCGTTCTCTCTATCGAGCGTGTAGGTATTATCCTCGCCCTCGTTGGTCAGGATGCGCAGCTGGACTTTTCCATTGGACCGCACGCCGAAGTACGCGTTGGTAATTCGCTTCAAACTGGCAGAACCAAAATCAGTATTAGGCAGCAGCACCGACACGTCGATAGCTGTCCCAGCGTCAGTGTCCCCGGACAGCTCATAAATCCCTGTCTCGCTTGCGCCGTAGTATTTGCCGCCGATCTTTGCAAAGGAGTTGTACTTGAAGCTGTCGTACATGGACACGGCTTTTGTATTGGCGTTCTGCGTCCATCCTACGTAGTCAACATCGTTTGACGTGAAGCTGACCCGCATTACCAGCCCTTCTGCGATTAGCGAAGATAGTGTTTGCTTTAGCCCTATCGTAGCAGTGCATGAGATAAGCTCGCTAAGCGTAGTGGGTAGTCCGCGTAGCCCTGCAAGAGTCGAGGTTGTAGTCACTCCTTCTGACATCGCCGCAGCTGCCGCCAAGTTGTTCGTCTGTGTAGCAGAGAACGCCATTGTGGTAGACAGCGTCACAGATACGGGCAGGAACAGATCAAGGGTAGGTGTGATCCCTATGGCTTCCGCGAAGTTTACAACGTCTGTGCATACCTGCGTGGCCCCGACGCTAACCCCTTCAGTAAGCGTGTCCCCGTAGGGCGCTTGCGTGATGTAATCAAGGTAGAGCACGCTGTAGGTGCCAGACCCGGCTTGGTAGTGTGAAATTACTCGACTACTGGACAACGCGCTTGTATAAAAAGCGACGTGGGAGATGTATCCGATAAACCCGTTTGTCCCGCCGGCCAGCCTAGACCCGATAGTTATACCGTCCGTAGTATTAGAGGGGATGGCAAACCCGGAGGGGAGAACAAGGTAGTTGTAACTAAACCCGTCCAAATACGTTCTGAGTGTGTTTGCGGAGTAGTCGTACACCATTACAACGTGGTGAGCGTTGCCGTCAAACGGGCCTTCTGTATAGGCTGCTCCGGGCATGGCAGTACCGTTGTTGTCGACCCCGTCCAGATAGTTAGCAGAATACTGAGTAGCTGACGAATAGATTTCAGCCTGCGCGTTACTCGCTGTGCCATCCTGACTCCCCGCTATGACCCCATGCACTACGCCAGACGAGGCGCACCTAAGCATCCACTGCAGCGGGGCCGAGTTACGCCGCGATACTATCGCTGAATCAAGGAATCGGTTGGTTGTGAATGCGCTGTCGCCGTAGTCAACGGTGATGGCAGCGGTCTTTATCCACGCCTCTACTGAGAAACTCCCGGAAGCCCCGGCATTCCAGTCAGCGGTATATGTCGTGGTAACCCGCCCGATGCCCCCTGTGCTTCCCCAAGTACCCGTGCTCGTTGCCGCACGGCAGAACAACACGCTTTTACTGCTTGAGTCCGTGGCGAGTAGCCCGGCCTGATTCTGAATGTAGTGCGTGGATGCGGTCCCTACATACGTCCCGTTCCGTGACAGACCTGACGAATCAGTAGCGGTAGTACCTGACGTTTCCTGCAGCTTCCAATACCCTTTCGGGGAATCCGCTGCTACTTCGGTGTCGTAGCTCATAGCCAAGTAGCTCCAATCTTCGTTAAGCTCTGCGATATTCCGCCAGCAGATACAGCCGGGATATTTCGCTTAAGCCACAGGCCGACATACCCTCCGGCGGGGACAGACCCTAGCGTAAGGGGTGAGTCAAGGGTGGGGGGTGAGAACGTCACTCCGCTTGGCGCAGTAGTCTCGTTGCCAATACTCACGGCAGCTGCGCTGATGCCGTTCGGGTCAGCGCCGTACTGCATCATGCTCGCTCCGTCCGGGTCTTGTGCAGCCCATACGCGAAGCGTCGTCATGGTTTCGCTTGCGTGGGTGTTCTTGAAGAATATGCACCGGTATTCCGTCATGCCGGCTGAAGACTGCGCAAACGTGATGTCGTCGTAGATCGCGTTCTGCGTATTGCTGACTGTTACGGTGCTGGTGGTGTTAGCCCCCGGCAGTGAGGTGGCCTTCGTCACCACAATCATTGAGGTTAAAGTGGAGTCATAAAGGACATACGTCCCATCCACGCTTACATCGACCGTTGGCCCGTAGGCCAGCGTGTAGGGCATCCACCGCAGCAAAGTTCCTGTCAGAGTGAAGTCCAAGCTCCCTGCCCCGACAGGATTACTCGTACCGCGCACAATGGTTAAACCCGTCATTGGCGTCCAGCTAAAACCCTGTCCTGCGACTAGCCCCCCGGACACGGTAGACATCGCGCCACCTAACGCAGAGCTGGGGGTGGTATTACTTGCCCCGCCAGATAATCTAACTTCCAAGTCTCTGTAGTCTGCCATCACGCGCCTCCGCTAAAAGTTCTTCCTTGCGCCGCCCACGCGTTATCCACAAGATACTTGCCGACTACTCTTCCACCGGCACTTGTGTACGTATCGAAGGTTGTGCTGCTATACGGGTACACAAGCTCAGGAGCGATTATAGATGCCAGTGGTATAGATGTACTCGGAACTAAGGCAAGCGCTCCATACCGATTGCTCCCATACACGACCGCCGGATGAGTCGTATCCTCGTCATAGGTTCCGCCACCGCTCGATAGAGTGTATGGAAAACCAGTGTCGCTGGCGTATATGACGTTAGTCGTATAAACAGCAGGGTAGCTATACCAGCTGTCCCCATCATATGCCGTAAAAAGATGCCCCGTCTCGATAGCGTGTTTGTATAACGCGCCCGACGCACCTGTTACGGCGTACGTCCACCCAAGAGTATATGTCCCGCTTCTTACAGTCTGTCGGCTACTCACGCAGTAAGCAGCTTCGCAATCAAACAGAGGTATAACTAGGCACACCGTACCAAGCTCGTTCTCGTTTCCAGACTCGTGCCGGTAATCTGGCGTAGTCCCTTTATCCGTGTTGTATTCAGGGTATAGGTCAAGCCGTAACCCTTCCGGTGGGTACGTCCCTTCCGCATCCTCAAGAAGTGATACGGCGGATTCAAACCCTCCCGGATCAACACCGCAGAGGGTATCGGAAACATCTTCCCATTCTGTACGGACGTTATAGCCCGAGCCGACTGGGAACGTCTCATCCCCTCCCGTACGGGAGACTGTGTAGCCCCGGCCTGATATGGCGCTCCACGTGCTCAAGGTTTTTGAGTATTCGCCAATAGATACGCTAGAAAAGATGTTCGTAGTAGCGGCTCTGGCAGATCTGGATACGGAGGCATTCGCTGCAAACCATAGCC
>Ga0316610_1000043_pt1 | contig 32206 bp, 26 predicted proteins | sample MIS2017111B_MG_FD_207677 | JGI IMG/M metagenome (GOLD analysis project Ga0316610, IMG submission 207677) | Microbial mat bacterial communities from Middle Island sinkhole, Lake Huron, Michigan, United States - MIS.2017.111B | ecosystem: Environmental > Aquatic > Freshwater > Lake > Sediment... | reverse complement strand
CAGATACAGTGAATGTATTCGAGAACTTCACATTTAAACTAGGTGCTTATTTTTACTTAGATAATAAACTGTTATCAATTAAATATGCTAGTGATATTACTATCACAGCTATTACAGATGATTACAGTCAGGATTTAAGCACTACAGGTAGAGTAACTGTAGACGGACCAACTGTTGCAGGTAAAATAGAAAAGACAGCAGACAAAGACTGGTTTGCTATAGATTTAAATGCAAACACGGGGTATCTAATTTTAGTATACGATGATGTTTATAATGAAAATATTACCATTAGTGTTTATGATTCTGTTGGTGGCACTGAATTATTTGTAGAAAATGGCGGTAATAGTGATGGTAACCTACCTGGAAATAACACCGTATCTACTATTTATACAAATGGAGCTAGTACCGGAACGCGATACATTCAAGTTATGCCAACATATGGTGATACGGTTTTTAATTATAACATCGAAGTAAAATCTTTAAGTGTTTTAGATGTAGTAATAGATAATCAAGTTTTTGATTATAGTACAGGTTTAACAACCGTTACTTTTAATAGCACGACTAAAGGTATTCCAGACAACTCCCTTTACGCATTCGCATTAATAGACCTCACAGTACTAGGGGGTTATTTAAGTATGCTAACTTCTGATACTAATATGGGTGCAGATTGTCTAAATAATTCATATATAACGGAATTTAACATATGGCCAAACGTGTCCGCTTATAACTTTACAGGCATACCTGCACGTTTTAATATTGGTAGTGAATTTTTACCTGGTGGATTTACAAAAGATTTTATTATACAAACACCCATGATTACAAGTGTTACTGTGGATAAACAAAATGCTGTTAGTGGTGAAATTGTTACAATTACAATTAACACAATTAATACAAATGGTGAAGCTATATTTATAAAAGAAATTTTAAATAGCGCCGGAAATGTATTTACGTTATCGATGACAGATGTAGTTGTTTTTTCTAATGAAGTATATAAATTTACAATTACAGATACGTGCAGTGATATGGATAGCGTGCAAACAGATACGGTAGACGTAACAATAAAAATGGGTGATTATAATAAGGTATTTGCTTCACAATTTACGGTGACAAATGAGAATATAGTACCTATTCCTACTCCTACTCCAACCCCTACTCCTACTCCAACCCCTACTCCTACTCCAACCCCTACTCCTACTCCAACCCCTACACCCGGTCCTAATGATCTTCAAATTACCGATATCACATTTACAAGTGACATCCCTATTATTCCGGATACATTGATCAATATAAGTTTTACAATATCTGGAATAAATATACCAGATAACAATACTGCAGAATTTCTTGTTCAGTCAATGATTCAAGAAATTCATGATCTTGTTATGTACCCTACTTACTATCATGGAGTGGGTGAATTTACCGGTAACGCTCCCATAAGTGCAAGTGGTTATGACATTATAACTTTTAATAATAATGTTGCTGTGATAGACTATACATTTATTATTCTTTCGAGACATGTAACTGATATTCGTAATACTACTGGCACAATACTAGCTAACGCGTTAACGTTTAATACTAGTATTGGGCCTCCAGTTAATGGCCAAAAGTTATTTGAAAAACAATTTGTCGATGTTGCTACTGTATAGCGCATACTAATTGTAAACCAATCATTTGAGTCAATCCACTAAAATTTTATATAGGAATTAAAAAATGCACATTAGATCAGAAAGGACAGTATTGTCAATTAGCAATGCAATCTGTCTCACCACAGCAATTATACAAGAAATTGCTGGTGATGAAATCGCAAACACAATCAAAGGTTCAGAGATGACACGTGCAGCATTGCATGATATTATTGGTAGTAAAATCAATAAGAATTTCTCTAACTATACTAATCAAGATTCTACGACAGGAGCTAAACCATGATCCCAATTACAGCAGCCATAGCAGCTATAGGTGTAGCTCAGGAATTCGACAAACGACAATTGATTCTAGACGCAGTCCCAGGTACACCGTTAGCAGCCCTCAATGAATGTTCAACACTTAATATTTCTGATGTATCCGGAGTACTCTCTTTTGATCCAGATGCCGCATCTTTTTCAAATAGATTCTCTAGTGATTCAAATTGTCATGAGGAAGCATTAATCAATCTGTCTACAGATATTGCAACTCATGTCAGAACACATCTTAACTTTGCAAAGAACACAGTTAGACCAATCATCGAAGAACTAGTAACTGAAGTAAAAGCAGATATCGAAGCCCTATCAGTTAATAGTCAATTCTCAGCAGAGATAATTCAAGTAGACTTACCCGAGCCATTAACGGTATCTTCTTTTGAAGATGCTATTATGGAATATAAAGACATTGAATATTACAACATTACCCAGTATATGTCACTGCCTAGTCAGACGGCTACGGAAGTAATTGAACGAATGATGACAGGTCATGCGGCTACGGATAAAGCTATAGCTACATGGGCTGCTAAGAAAGGTGAATCGTTCTTCCAATATATTTGGGATTGTGTATTCACTAATGCACCTACGGATAAAAAGTTTGAAACATTAATTTCAGATACAGCTGACGGTGCCGATAACGCAATTGCTATTTATCTATTAGCTGCTAAGTTATACGATAATCCATTAGAAGGTACTAATGTATCACTATCTAATTTTAATAAAACTGTAGCAGATATTAGAAATCAAGCGGCCTTAAGATTAGTTCATTCTTATGAAGAATATCTGAGATTTAAGACTACTGGTCTATTAGTAATATCTGCTATCAATAATAAGATTATGGTAGTAGGTGATACATATAGGCAATGGTTATCTGAAGGTGGCAATAATGCAGTACTGTTTGGTAGTATGTTATCAGCAAAGTCTGATAAATTTGTATTGGATATTAACAACAATAAAGCAGAGCATCTACAAGTTTGGGAACGGCAAAACTGGATGTTAACAGTAGCTGAAAAGAATAAACGATTCTTAAGACTCAAAGAAGTATTAGCAAATCGTATTATTAAAGTAGTTATGGAAAACTATCAACAGTGTTATGCGCATTTAGTTAAAGATGGTGTTACCACTCCAAACATGCCAGAGTTTATTGAGTTTCAAAGACGATTAGGTTTATACCTAAACACGATCAAAGAAGGATACTTTAATAACCTGTGGAAACTATGTCAAGAATTAGTATGCCACACTGTGTTTTATTATACCGATGCAGATAAGATTCTAGATGGAATTGAAGATGCGTGTAATGAAAACAAAGACATTAACATTCGTGAAGCTGCTTTGATTTCTACTATTGCGTATGTAACTGATTATGTTTGTGATCAGTTAAAGATATCTAATATCTAGATAATTTAGCTATATTGAACAACCCACGTGGGGCTCTGTTTTTTTATTTTTTAAGTTTATATATGAAACTATATCACTATTCTAAATCACTGTACGATATTTTAAAAAATAGACTAAGGAGTGGCGCTGCTGATGATAAAGAAATAAAAGAACAAACTGAATGGAATAAAAAAATCAATGGACCAGGAATTTACAATGCGCATATTAGTTTATTCTTTGATCCATTACCATTAACATTGTTAGGTCAAATATTTGGTGCAGGTCATCATACATGGGTAAATGGTAATGAACTATATGAATATGTAATAGATACAAATTCATTAGATGAAGATATAGTTTATGATGTTGTAGAATCACCAATAGCTGTAAAAACTTTAGATGAAACAGAATGGGTGGATACAGATGAATTTCTTATTCAGCATAAAAAGAAAATAAATGCGATTAAAATAAACTCTGGTGAAATAGGTAAAAGTAAATCTAAACTAGAAAAAGAAATCAACAAATATAAAAACAAAACTAAAGATTTTTATATTGCTGCTAGTAGGCGAGATGACTTTAAAGAAAACTTTAATAAATATGCTGCCTGTGTTCCACATGTAATGTTGTATCCTGAATCAGGCACCATAAAAATTGAATCTATAAATATAGTAAAAGTAGGAAGCGATTCTAGAAAGAAATATATTCCATCTCTAGAATCTTTAAAATCACCACAATGGGTTAAATGGTAAATTATGGATATTAATAAACTGATACGCAGTCCCGAAAAAATTCACGCATGTTTGACAGAGCTTCCATCTGGACAGCTAGTGACATCAAAAAAGCTATGTATATATATCCCTACTAGATTTGCTGAACGCAATATGGCATATGTAGGATTAGATAACTATATACTAGGCATATATGCAATCGTATTAGACGACACTTTTTACGGCACGAGTCTGGTTAATGCCATGATAAATATTGATCCTACGGAAACTAATAGAATTAAAATAAATGATGAACAGTATTTTGAATTTACATTTAAACCTGGTAGCACTGTATTCAAAAATGTAAACTTAGTCAAGACCGATGTGTTGTGTTATTCTATTTATGACGAATTCTTTTCTAATGGTAGGATACCGTGGTATGTTAGCTATGAAGATTTAGGTAAGATATTTGATACAGCATATTACCATGCTGGAGCAAACATTGGTACTAGTAAAGAAGTAACAGAATTAATTGCTTCAATTGTAGCTAGAGATAAAGATGATAGAAATAAATTCTTTAGAACCACAGTAAATACATTAGCTGATCTAGATACAAAAAGACCTGTAATTATTGGGCTGCATAATGTATCATATTCGGCTACTAATACTACTAATAGATTAGGGGGCAGTTATATGTCGATTGGCGTTACTGCAGCTCTAGTCAGCCCCACTTCTCGGGTAGAAAAAATTGAAAATCTGCTTCGGGCATAATAATATATTTTTTTAAAGGAACATATAAATGAATGAAATTAATTTCTCGTGCACAGCTTTAAATGGCACTGGTAAACAAGGGAAACTTCCTAAAGATTCTGATGGTTATTATACAATGCCAGTTGGCGGACTCAATGTGTGGAACTCGGCCGGGGATTTTTACCCGTATGAAGCAGCTAAAGAATTATTTACAGAATCTAGTTCACTAATGCGAAGAGTGAGTACTGGTTGTTTAAAGGGTGAGATGGGTCACCCTAAACCACTACCTAGTCAGTCTATGGACTCATTTGCTGATCGGGTGATGGCAATTGAGGAGACCAGAGTATGTTCACATTTTTCACAAATCTGGTTAGACTTTAATTCTATTAAAGATGAAACAGGTAAACCAGTAGTAGCTATTATGGCTAAAGTGGCGCCTAGTGGACCATATGGCCCAGCATTAGCTACATCATTAGAAAATAATAAAGAAGATGTCTGTTTCTCTATTAGAGCATTTACTGAAGATGTAAATGTGGCTGGAGTAAGACATCGAATGTTGAGACAGATAGTAAGTTTTGATAGTGTGGTAGAATGCGGTATATCAATAGCTAGAAAATATAAAAGCCCAACACTTGAATCATATAATGCAGTTTCTTTCAAGAAAGAAGATATTGTTAAACAAAAATCATCTGTAGTTAACCATATCAGTATGGAGTCAACTAAACAATTAAATGCTGATTTAATCAGCATTTTAGGGTGGAATATACCCGAAAAACCAAATTTCACAAGATGGTAAAATTACGCTTATCTTTTTTAACACGAATGCTAAAAAGATAAGCGTATATGATGTTATGTGAATTAACAATTCTAAAATTCACATTTAACTTCCATCTAGAAAAGGTTTCAAATGAAATACGAAATAATGTCTCCAAAACAAGTAAACAACATGCCTGAGTTATACGAAGTTCCAAATGCATATCCAACAGCAATTACTCGTGATGGTAGAGTTTACAATCTTAATACTAATAGATACATGACTACGAGGATTAGCGTATATGGATATGAATTAGTTAGTGTTAATTATAGAAATGAAGAGAAGAACTATCGCGTGCATAGATTAATAGCAATGACGTTTATTGGTAGACCTGAGCATTTATGGAATACTGATTATAAAGATTTACATGTTAATCACATTGATGGTAATAAATCAAATAATAAAATAAGTAATTTAGAATGGTGCACGTCTATTGAAAATAGTTCACACGCTCTTAGGACTGGATTAAAAACTTTTGAAAAAGCTTTAGCTAAAGATTTAAGAACTAATACTATTAAAGAATATACTGATTCACATTCCTGTGCTAGAGCTTTTGGATTATTAGAAGCGACTCTCCGTAATCACGTTTTATCAGAATTAGCTGGAACTAAAGTAAAAGACTATCATGTATTTAAACTTGACGATGGTTCCGAATGGCCTGTATTAAAAGATATAGATTTATCTAAAAATTATAATGATTTTATTCAAAGAGGATACTGGACAGCTATTAATGTAGAAACTGGGTTCAAAGCTTTTAACCATACATTAAAAGATCTATGTGAAAAATTAGGAGTAAACCATAGTCGCGTATCTCATTATCAAACTAAAGGAATAGAGATCACTGATGGATGGGAATTTAAATTCCATAGAAGAGTAACTGATGGTGAAATTAATGCATTAGGTGAAAAAGTATCTAGTAATAATCGCGGAGTAAAAATCAAATTGACTAATATAATCACTAATGAAGAACAAGTATTTAATAGTAAAAATAAAATGTCTATTAGTACTGGAATCCCTTTAGGCACTGTTGACTTCTATAAAAACACTAATAGGTTACTGAATGATACTTTTAAGATAACTACTTTAATCTAATACTCTCATAGACCTTTAATTAGGTTTATGAGAGTATTATGATTTTTATTCGATTCTAAATTTTTTCAGTTCTATATTACTTACATGTAGAAAGGATTTCTATGACAAAGATTGTTTTGGAAACTACCTTGAGTTTCTTTAACACCGACATGATGAACAATGGAATTAATCCCACTGATCATATGTTGTTTGTGATTATAGAACTCAGGAAGAAGTTTCCTGGTGATTCTATTCTGACAGTGTCTGCCAAAAACGGTAACGTAATGTTTACGATTGTTTTTGATAGCACTGATAAGTTTGCCAGAGGGACATTTATGTCACTCCACGGTGAACACCTCCACGTCAATATGGAGGACAATGGAAAAGGAAAGTCAAAAGCTTTCCTTAGGTTTCTGGCAACTGGGTCTACAGTACCCTTAGAGGATTTCATCATGGCTAATAATACCAACACCAACACCCCAGCAACTGCAGCCGGTGCAGCTGAAAAGCTGGCAGCTGACAAAGCTGCCAGCGAGTTTGCTGCCGATCAAGGTGGCTACTTGGCTTCCCTAATGGCCCGCATTAAGGCCTCCGAGGAAGCGACGGCAGGCATTCTTCCTGCCATGAAGGTGGATAGCGCAGAAAAAATGGCGCAGGCAGAGATGTTTGTGAAACAAACACTGTCAGAAATGATGGAAGAGTTTAAAAAGGTTAATAGCACTTTTGAAACAAACTCGAAAGTTGCAGAAGCTGCATCTTTGAAGTCTTCTGAGTATGCGACGACTGCCCAAAAGGCAGTCGAGGAAGTTCTGAAGGCACGTGATGTTGCTTTGGCTGCATCCCAAGCCACAGACGCCAAGATGGCGGCATTGGAGTCAAAACTGACCAAGGAGCAAGAGCGTCAATTGGCGCTCTGGAACCAGCGCTCAACTCCACGCACAGACGACTCGTACAAAAAGGATGAAGAATTCTTTGACACCACTGCCGGCAAGGTAGTGATGTACGGTGGAGGGGCATTAGTGGTAGCAGGTATCGGACTCGCAGCCTACAAACTTCTGACCGATTAAACTATAGTCACCCTAATCCGTAATTGGATTAGGGTGATAGATACTCTTTACGAGTATCTTTTTTTTTTGATTCTAGATTAATAAAACCACATATTACTAATTTGGATATGAGTATTTAAACGAATTAGTTTTTTAAAATATATTAGGAGACGTATATGTAATAGCTCAAAGTTGTTTATTTTTCGATAGTTCCATTTTTTAATAAAGGATATAAATTGTCTACGTTTGTTTTTCGTGGTGATAGGTACGATTCTAGTATACTGGAAAAGATCTGTAATGAAGGTTTTCGATTAGAGGTGGATAGTAGTTTAGTTATCCATAAAAATATTGGTGATCAAAATAAATTACCAGTAGCAATTAAAGTAGAAGGAAACTATCACCTATTGCAAGGTAAAATTCCTAATACCGGCACCGTGTTTATTCAATGTGTGACAAAGCATACTTTGAAGAAATGCAAAGTGGAAACAATTCCACAACGAAGAGTACAGACATTTCAAGAGAAATGGAACTCGGAAAATTCAAATCGTTCTCGTTTGTGTTAATTTTTTAAAAAGGATATATCATGGCAAAAGTAATTCACGCAGAAGTTTTGGAGTTAGCTAATAAGCTTTCTAATGAAATCACTGTTAAAGATGGTCAGATGACTATTGCAGAAAATGCATACGTAGGTACTCTTCCAGAAGGCCTAACGGTTGAAAAAGTAGAGGAGTTACAAAAACATAATTCTTTATTCTACCCAGCTGTAACTCACGCCTTTGGTGAGAAAGCAGTGGAGATGATGAAGAAAGATAAGAAGTTAATGGAACTAGGATTGACTGTACCTATGGTTGGTCGAGATCATTTCGATCTTGATATTAAGCGGAGTAAGACATATCCTAATCCGCAAGACGAAAATGCACCAGTAACCAAGTATGGTCAAATTAATGCTCAATTAGTTACTCATGCTGCTAGGGCTAATAGGGGTGAAATGAACTCTGTTCGTGACATGATTTCGGAAATGGCGTTAGCCTCTTTAACTAAATAAAGAAATGTTATGGGACTACTTGACAGTGGTCCTATTTCATAAACCTCCTTTTTTTTCAAATCATGACTGCACCTATTAATGGATTAGCTCCTAAATTTAACAGAGTATTGTCTAGTGTATTTAAAGATAACATTGCAGAGAAAGTAATTGTAAAAATTACAAATTCTTGCGTGATCTTATACTACACTATCAAAACAAATATTAAGGATATCCATCGAAAAGTGTTAAAGAATGATTATTGTGATCAGTGTGTTTTCAATATAACTAATGATTCCACAAACATTAAAGCTACGTTTAGCTTCGATAAAGTTTTAGAATTTTTTAGTTTAGCAGCTGTTAAAACTACACAACATACATTAGAAGTAATAAAAGGTATGGGTGTTGATGAAGCTGTAAAAACATTTATAAATGAAATAAATATTTGTAGGTATGGGCAAAAGACATCTTTGTTAGTTTGAGCAATTGAACTTAAAATTCATAGACTACTAATATGTGTCTATGAGTTTTAAGTTACCTATATTCGTTGTCATATGGATCTGTAATCTCAAATGTATTATAATTTATTCCACTTAGATGTATAAAATCATTTCTGGTTCTTACTATCCCTAACCCGTATGTCATGCCAGTTGTTTCGTCAGTACATAATAACCTAATTAATCTTTTATCGGATCTAATAGATAAAGCTGCTGTAGTAAAGAATCTATTTAGAGGTACGCTATTACTCCAATGATGTTCATTGTAATATGTATTTGCTTTCTTGTATTGGTGGTATACTGGAATATACGCTAAATGAAATATATCCCATCCCCTAGTATACGCTCTAATCGATAGAGATTGTTCTTCTCCATGAAAGTACAGAAATGGATCTATAGGTACTTCTTCTATAAAAATACCTTTACAGAAATAAAATCCACCTGCGATATGGCATCCTAACATAGGTTTTGTTGTTAATGTGTTTTTTCCACGGAAACATATCTTAACGTTATTTTTTGATATTTGCGAGTTTGGTGCCGGTCTTAATACAGATACTGTATCATTTGGACGTGATGGTAATTTAGTATTGTCACCGTCATATGTGAACGCATGTGGATAACATGTAATAATTGGTTTTTTTGATAAATTTAAAAGACTTTCATGTTGTCTGATTAATTCAGAATCATAGTCATTATTAAAAGCTGTATGAGAATCTATTTGTAATAAAAAATCCTCATTGTCGTATAGTGAGAATACTAAATTTCTAGCCCACGACACACCTAATGTATCTGATATATTTACAAAAACATATCTAATTTGTTTAGCATATAAAAGTTTATCTATTTCTTTTTTTTGACTAAATTTATTTTGATCAACAATTCCAATTATTATATTTTCTGGATTAGCTGCTTTATAAAATACTTCATTTATTGTAAAGAATAGTAGTGGATCTAAATAGGAAGCTATACTAACAAATATTTTATTAATTTTAGTTCTCCAGACATATTTTCCACATTATACCAATTACAGTATAATGTGGAAAATGTAAGTTAATTTATGTTAAACCCGAATAGATTTAGCACCAAGCTCTTCAGTGCCTTCTTTGTACCCTGACTTAATGTTTTTAGATACATCAGCAGAAATTTTATCAATAAATGCATTTCTAGCAAATGGATTTGCATTCTTAATATTGATAGCAGTTAGCAGTGATTGAGCAAAAGCCATTACGCCTAGACCAGTTTGAGATACGCCAGTAAATTCTACGGTCAGTTCTGACAACTCACCGCCAGCAGTAAGATCTCTCTTACCAGTAATTTCACCAGTACTCTTTGGGTACATGTTTGTAGTCAACCATGCCTTAGCAATTTTAGTGTGCGTAGGATCTGGTTCAAAGAATAACATGGTAGCCGAGTATACATCAGCTAACAAATCTTCATTTGTTACACCATCCATTGTTGAGATAGCCGGAATCTTACTATCTGGATCACCAATTAGATTAATAATCCAATCATGGAGAAAGTTTTGAATTGGTCTACCATACATATCCACAAAAACAAATGATGGATTAGAACGAGCGCGTGTAATATTGGTAAAATCTTGAAACATTTCACCACCACCACCCACGGCGGTTTCTGCACCAGTGTCTACTTCTAGACCAGCTGCAAAACCATCAATAGACCTTGCATGTACTTCTACCATTGCTTTTAAAGCAGCCGTCCAGAAATCAGGTTCTTTTAACTTTGTAAAACCTGCAGGTGCTTCAATTAGTAAACACACTAGATTTCGTCTAACGTAGTGAGTTTGACTCACCCATTCTGCTAGGTTAGGAGCATAACCATTTTGAGCACCGTATTGAATATCGGTCATCGGTGCTTTACCAGCGCTATATGCACCTTTAATAATAGCCTCAGCTAATCTTGCCATAATTTATTCTCTCTTTAAAAAATATTAATTGATAGTACTTGCTTTAAAGCAAGTGTTGGGGTATTTTGTATAAATGAAAAAGATATAATGATAAACGTAAAATTAAATAATCACATATAACTAAAATGGATATAATTATTTAAAACTTAATAAGGTCATTGATTATGGATAATAAACCGCATCATAGCACTACACATGGAATGACAAATTCTACGGAATTTGTGTCATGGCACGGAATGAAGGACCGATGTTATAACTTAAAATCTACAAGTTATAGAAGATACGGTGGTAGAGGTATAAGCGTATGTGATAGATGGTTAAATTCTTTTGAAAACTTTTATACTGACATGGGTCCTAAACCAACACCAGAACATTCTATTGATAGAATAGATAATGATGGTAATTATGAACCTAGTAACTGTAGATGGGCTACACCAATAGAGCAAGCTTACAATAGATCATCTAATGTTTCTATTGAAATAAATGATGATGAAAAATTAAACGCCAAAGAAGCTAGTGAAAAATTCGGACTTAAACGAAACACGCTTTATAGTAGACTTAGATCTGGAACACCGCTAGATCAGCCAGTTAAACAACATCCGTCTTACAATGAAACTATTTATCATCTTTATAACGGTAAATATTTTACTGTTCAAGAAATATGTCAAATAGCAGGAGTTTCTGACTATAACTTAAGGCACCATTTACGTAACGGCAAAACTGCTAATGAAGCAGTAGATTTAATGAACGGACATAGTCAAAAATACGTATATGAAGATAAAGAATATACTATTACAGAGTTAGCTGTTTTAATTGGATGCACTCACGCCACTATTAATGTTAGATTAAAGCGAGGTGAAAGTTTAGAAGAAGCGATCAAAGGAATTTCTAATACTAAAAACATATCTAAGTATAATTACAAAGGTAGGGATTTAAGCGTCAGTGAATTAGGTCAAGAAACTGGATACGATTTAAATACACTAAGAAAGCACCTTTATCGTGGATTATCGGTGGAAGATACAATTATTAAGATTCAAGAAAACAAAGCTATTCGCAATAAATGATTTATACTTGCACCCAATGTTGGGTGCAAGTATATTTTTATTTTTTTCTTACTTTGTATTAGCTGGATAATCTGTCATCCTGTAGGCATGAAGACTCAAGGTTAAAACGCTCTTCATTGAATTCGCATAAATTTTTATTGGAAGCGTATAAGAATACCCACGCATCAAATCAGCATCAGACATATATGCTTCAGGTACAATCTTATACATGCCAGCAAAACGACCGATAGTTTGTAATTGCACAGATGCGTTCACACGATCAACCAATTGTCCATTAGTAAGTGCTACACTACCTGAGAATTGTCTCCAAACACGTTCACCTACTTTTTCTAATTCTACACATGCCATCATAGTAAAGAAACTATTCAGTACTGATGTATCATTATCATACACAGTTTTTAGTGCAGGGAAAAATAGATTCTTTCTAGAGAATGATTGAATCCAATTTAGACCTACTTCCCAATCCTTGTTTCTGACGTTAGCTGGAGTAAATGTAACGTTAATATTATCAAACATCGTGATCTCACTATTTGGAGCACGATCAAATAACATTTCTGTTTTCCATTTACCGTCACCGGCACCCATCATTCGAGCAGCTTTATCAGCAATCTCAATTGTAGCAGGTAGCTTCTTGGTATATTGGTTATTACGCAGATCACCATAGCGACCTACAATCATACCACGAACTACGTTTGTACCGTAGTAATCGCTTTCAGGATACATTTGTAAACGAGTACGAAGAGCTAAAGCAATTGCATGTTCTTCCGATGCTGACATAGCTTGACCATTTACGTCGTAAGTAGATAATACGACAGCGGTATCTTTACGTTCAGAAATGAATTTGCATAACGCATATTTTGTTTTTAATGGGAAGCCAGAATCATAAATGATAGATTCTGCATATACAGCCGTATCTTGATAAATGCTGTTTTGATCAGCATATCCATCCATTTTAGCTTCTACTAGTTCAGCAAATGAGAATGGTAGGCCAGCTGTAGTATCCCATTTAGATTTAGAATTCTTTATTTGAGTAATCAAATTTGTGTAAGCTTTAGATGGATTAGGTGGAGCTGATTCAAACATAGTACCGTCGTAACCGCCAGACGCAAAAATGTTTGTTAATTCATTTAGAATTAAAGCATCTGCATCTGAATAATTCATTTGCACTGTATCATAAGGAACACCATTTGATCCTTTAGCTGATACAAAATTAAACTTCCAATGTTCATTTGTTTCTACAATGGTTTTACGCTTATCAGTAGAATCAATAAAAGCTGTAGTTAATTTGAATGCATTAAAATCATTTGGATATGTTGATCTTAAAACTTCAGATTCTGTAAAATTAGCTAGTACTAAATCGATATTATCCGTGTATACTTTGATACGACCAAAGTCACCGTATTGTAATGGAAAGCGAATATCGGATAAGTTCTGATACTTATCTAAGAAAATATCTTCTAATGAAACTTTTGCATCTGTGTTTGGATTAATTTGTTTTGGTTTAAAAACAAAATCAAAGAAAGTCTCACCGTATAAAGTGTAAGCTGCAATTGCTGATGAAGTATCAGTTGGTTTACGTACAGCTTGGATTCGGAATGGATAAGCTTTTACAGACGTGTAAAGATATTCATTCATGCTGTTAGTAAGATCAGGTGCAGAAAGACGAATACCTGAATTATTAAAAACACTACCTTCGGATGAAGCTTCTAATTCTAGTACAGGATACCGTTTAGAGACAGAAGGTTGAGGTACACCTAGGTCGTCTTTTAATGTGCCTGTCTGATTACCTGTAGTGACTAATGCACCACCAAATGGTAATAGAGGATTAGTACCAGGATTTGTAGTCACTACCCATTTTGTCTTATAGCCTTTAACAGTAGCGGCTGGCACTACTGGGATAGGTTGACCGTCAGCATCTAACTTTAACTGACCATCGTTAGTAAATGAATCATTTGGATTTACTACTTCTCTTTGATATACTACTAGGTCAGTTTCAAGTACATCTAGTGATAATAGTAGATTAGCTTTAGGACCAACATCAGGAGGCAGTACGCGCTCAATCATTTGAGCATTACCTTGTGCGTTTACTATATTTGATAATACAGTTTGGTGAGTTGCGTATGGTTTACGAATGTCAAATGTATCATCGCCGTACATTTGGTTACGAGAATTACCTACCACGAGTTGTGGTAACGTCGGTCCCTTTTGAGCATAAATATAAACTTTCGGTAAATGCGTTGGTAAGACTTCTGGTTCAACTAATAGAGTACGAGTAGAGAGATCTTGGATACCTCTCATTATAGTCATAGGTGCCGCATTGATGATGGCATTTGAAGACATATTAATTTAATCCTTAAAAAAATGGTGGTACTTATTTAAAAATAAGATAGCTTATTGTGAGAAAAAATAAAACCTAGTAGCATACAATTGATATGTCAGGTTTTGTGTGTATTTTTTGTATTTAATTTAGGAGTATATATGTCAACTTTTAAGACTGCTTACGATGTCACAGCTTGTTCTGGTTATAGAATTAAGGAAATTGAAGATAAAATGAAAATTGCTATGGTTAGTTCTTCACTAAGGTCTAGTCATATTAATTTAGATAATTTTGAAGATAATTTTAATATCTGGTTAGTTGAGGGTGGCAATTCTAAAGCTGATGTAATACCATACTTTAATCATCCATTATTGTATAAAGATTTGAGTGCATCTAAGAGTTTGAATAACGTGGTTATAGATGTACGAAATTTTGGAAAGTGGTATGCTCCACAAGATAAATTCGTAGTAAAAAATTTACCAGAATTTAATTGGAATGTTTTACGTGGTGCATTAAATCATTTATGGGTAAATGAAAGAGTGGAAATATTTAGAGATGTTTCCATATTACCTGTATCTGTTTACGGTGCTTTGATTAGTGAATGTGTGAGTAGAAAATTTGCATTAGATCCAGGTGAGCAAATTATTATCTCCATAATATCTAGCTTTTATTACTACTGTTTATTCACAGATGAAAAAACGTTTAATGATACAGAGATGAATAAAATTGCAGCTAACATCGCTAGAGCTACCAGAACACCAGCTGATAAAGTTTTTAATATTATTGGAGATATGAAAGTACTAAATTCTTTAGATGAATTATGTATTGCATTTAAGGAAAAAACTAATAGTATCAGATTAAATGATTTTAATATAGGTGTACTATTAGCTGTCGTAAGTGGAAATTGGTTTGGTAGTAATGCCAGAGAAAATCTAGCTGTAGGTTTGGAACATATTCCTACGTGGTTAATGATTTGTTATGCTGCATTAGATGAAGCCACATTTAAACGATCTGTACTAGCGAAACTAGTAGAAAGATTTGCTAAAGGTGGAGCTGGGGATAATTATATTAAATCAATTAATTCTTTGTTAGATAAAAAATCATTACTTTTAAAAGTGGCTAATGTAGATTAAAGGGAGGTTTTTAAATGACCGAATACCTAGTAGAGCATGCATTACAGAACTTGTGGTGCTCAATAGATCAGGATAACCAGATCATATTAAAGCCAGCAAGAATTACACCCGGCTATGGCGTGTACAATAACTGGAATTTAATGTGGATGAATTTTACTTTACCTGAAAAGAATACGTGTTTTCATTTATATCAGATAGGACAAATACATCCGGGGTTATTGGATTTATTTCCAGTCTTAGATGAATGGATATTATTATCTACATCATGTAATATCGGTAAAGTAGTTTGCAACGTATACTTGGATAATGGGTTAGAATTACCACGAACACAAACTTGGTATAAAGTGACAAATGAGAAAAATGTAGTATTAGCTGTAAAAGAATTTACAAATATTAATTTTATACCTATTAGAGATAATTTATATTTCAGAGCATATAAAAATGCTTACTTTAATAGCGTGCGATCAGATACTGTTGATAATTACGTACATATAGAAGGTAAGAGAATTACAAATAACCAAGACATAATTGATTTAGTAACATCATATCAAGAAAAAGTATTATTGGTTGGCGGTGTTACGGTATTGTGTAATGGGTATAAAATACAAACTTTGAGTCAAGCTACAATTAAAGTGGGTGATAATGTTGAGTTTGTTTATGACTCGTCTATTAATTTAGTAGTAGATTTTAAATTGACTAATCTAAATGTTTTTGATTCCGTTTTAGATAGTGTCGGTAAATATTTATTACATTATACTCACGATGATAAAAATACTAGTATTGATTACAGAGACGACATTAGTATATATCTGATTAACGGATCAGATGGTAAAGGTATTTATTATCATAAAAATACAGATGACTCTTTACGAATGGTTACCCATCGGGATTATTCAATACCTGTGAATCATGTTAATAGCTACGTCAATAGTCATGGAAATGTATTTAATAGATCTAATATGTTTATTAGATTACATATACACCATTCTGGTTATTCTAGAGAATTCATAAACGAACATAATAGAATAATTGAATTATACAAAATGTCAGACTCTGATATTAATAGAGCTTTATTGGGTTTAGATTCTGTTGTAAATAATTGGATAGCTCCTACTTTAGAAAGCTCTGACTACACCAAGATAATGGGTCAGAAATATACTGAAGTAAATTTACAAACTGTATTAAATGCTTACGGATATAATGCTGTAACTAAATTAATATCAGATACACCTGTGAAAACAGAAATGTATAATTCACAATTAATTGGTAGAATTCCTTATCTATTTAGAAATCCATATGAAAATACGGTATTTGAATATAATGAATTAGGTGTACTAATTGGTTACAGCGTTCACAGCGGAGGAGAATTATATAACTGCGTTAACCCAACTTGTAAATACATAGAGGCTATATCTGGTAGAGCTGGATCAATTATTGATGAACAGTATAACTTTAAATCTTTAACACTAGATAAAACCACCGATTATAGATTTTACGTAAAACAAAACTTAATCGAAAGTTCTAATCCAGTATGGGAAGATGTCACTGGTAGTAGTAAATACGCAATTATAAATAATAAATTTACGTGGTTAATTACTGATCATGAAACACTAATTAGAAGTAATAAGAAATTTTTATTAAACGAACTATGTACAACTTTTAACAGTGGACATATTGTATTTAATATAACTAATGAACAAAATAATAACGGATACTATATTGAAGATGTGATGCAAGTACCTATGGGTGAATTAGATATATTTCTCAATGGGCATTATTTAATAGAAAACTTAGATTACTATTTAAACTTTCCCACAGTCACAGTAGTCACTAAAGAACACTATATCGGTAATCCGTTAATAGATAGCCAGAAAATACTAATTCGTTTTACTGGATTATGCGATTCAAATCTAAAATTAACACAGCCAGGTGAAATTGGCTTTGTTAGAAATAACGTAATATCCAATAATAATAAATACAATATCAGAGATGATAAAGTAAACAGTATTTATATTAACGGATGCTTATATACAAAAGACGAATTAAATTTTAACGAAAAGAATCCAAACTTTGAATTAATTTCATATAAGAATGGTCAACCGTACATTGTTAAGGATACAGTAGTACCTATTAAAAATATTACAAAACAAGACACTTATATATACAGAGATAAATCATTAGTAGTAGATAAAGCAATATCAGATTATCTTACAATAAAATTACCAGAAGTAGACCCTACTATCCTAAATCCTATTCTTAAATACTATAATTTATACAGTCCCTTTATTAGTAAGATAATAGTAGATATGAAAACAAATGTATTCAATGAACCCATTATTAAAACCATATACGGTGACAGTGATATAATGGATTTAATACAACCATACATGTATCTATTATTAGTAGACCCTACATATGTAGATAACGGAATAGATACTAATTATGTAATTGTGCATCCGCATTATTTTAATAGCGTAATTGGTATAGATACGTTTTCGTACGTATTTTTACAAAGAGTAATTAAATTATGTTGTCAAAATTTAATCAATTTATCACCCAGTGTCGTGGTTTCAAATTAATATTAAAGGAAAAGAAATATGCCTAATCCAATTAACACGGGTGGTATAGTAGGTACAGATAATATATCCCCAATCTATAATGCTGACAGGCGTTGGCAAGTTTGGAATATGGATGAATTATACTTAGGTGGAATAGCATCTAATAAATATGTTCCAAAAATAAATGATTTAGTATTTCAAATCACAGGTTCATTAGTAACCAGATATATCGTATTTGACATTAATTTATCTAATCTAATTCCAGTATTGCGTGAAGAGGATAGTGTAACACAAACTCCTAACATTACTGCGGATGAAATTTTATTCGGTGTTGGACCAGGTACACAGAGCGATACCTATAGAGTGTATATAGATAAATCAGTTACGCCATATAGATTATCAATAGATGCCAGATTAATGGTAGCTGGTACTATGTGTAGATGGTGTAAGATTTTCAAAGGTAGTATATTAACTACGTCTGGAAATGTAATTAGTAGAATGTATGATTCTAGTGGAAATTTGATTAGTGAAAATGTACCATTAGAATTAGCAGCAGATGTTTTAATAAATAACCACACTATTAGAAATGTCTCACCGTGCTATACTAATAACGATTTAATGGATGGTGAATTAGTCACTGCTGTATTTTACGATGATACAGGTTACGTTGTATCTAAAAGACAGTTGTTAGTAGAAAATACTGCGTTTATTAAATCTACAGATGTAGGTACGAAATACATTGTATCTATTGACATGAAGTCACCATTCATGAGCCCGACTAATGTGAGGTTAATACAGTACCCTGTAAACGTGCCTTTAGCTAGTTTAAATTTAATTGGACTAGTAACTTATAGTGATGGCAGTGTCGTTGAGTATCCTGTCAATGGTACAAAGTTTACTATCTATGGGTTTGAGAATTACGTAGCTACGCAAGTAGGACAAAGAATAAAATTAGTATTAAAATATTCATTATCTGTAAATGAATTTAATTACATGACAAATATTGGTAGTGAAAAGCATATTTCTCAAGAATATGAAGCCATCACTACAGTACCTGATAATAGCTATAGTGTAAAACTATATGCTTATCCAGTTTGGATTAATGCAGTATCTGGTTATAGATTAGAATGGTTTATGTATAATCTAAATAGAAATATCAGATATAACGTAACACCAAACGTAATTATTAATCCTGATTTTGGTATTTTCGATCCAATCAAGTATGGCGTAAAACAAAGATTGAATGTATCCATTAATATCAAAAATGTAAATGGAATTTATAAGAAATATATTCACGCACAAACAATTGATATCACTTTAAATAAACAAGGTACTGAAAAATTAAATAATTGGTATGTCGGATTTACACCTAGTCAAAATCCAGTATATGGAATAGAAACGTATATTACTGCTAATTTTATTAATACAAATAATTGGAAAGTAAAAGTAAATAGCGGGTGTGTAAATATAACAGAATGGTTAGATAAATTGTATTTAGCTACTCAACCATTATTTGAACCTAATTTTGAACTGAGGCCAATTACACCAAATTATTTTTATATTGTAATTGGTGGTGTAAAGAATTTCTATTCTATTAGTAACTGGAATAGTGAATTAACAGTGAATGGATCAATTAGTAATAACACGACTATTTTTATTGAATTTATATACAGAAATAGTACGGGTGATTTACATTTATCTATAGCTGGATTACCTGTGTACCACATTGATAGCTTAGGTCATTTCATCTAAATAACATAATAAACAATGTAGTAAACTAATTAAAGTTTACTACATTGTTTATGCTTATTTAGAAAATATTAAATTCGTATATATTTTAGTTAAGGACATTTAAAATGCAAAAACCAATCGATGTTACACCCGTTAATTTTAGAGCTTGGGATAGATTACCTATAGATTTCTCTGATGGTATTTCTGTAAAGGAAATATTACTAGATAGTTCAGTTGGTAGTAAAGCCATTGGGCACACTCTCGGTGGACCTGGCGGTCAAGAAATTAAAGTTTGGGATTTTTTAAATCTAGTAGCAGTAGCTTCTGGAATTAAACCAACCGGATATAAATTACCCGTTTATTTTGAAACAAATTTACAAGTAAATGATGAATTATTTACTGTATTTTATAACGATAAACCATATAGAGTAAATCCAGCCAACGTACCATTCACAACAACTAATACGTTTGATAGTAGTCAGTGGATTGAAATGCCAGCTATAGGTGCTAGTATAACTGGTATAGGTCCTCAAGGTATTCAGGGTCTAACTGGCCCACAAGGTATCCAAGGTGAACCAGGACTGACAGGTCCACAAGGTACTCAAGGTATACCAGGCCCACAAGGCATTCAAGGGCTAGCGGGATCTGTAGGTCTAACAGGTCCTATAGGTCCAATAGGTATTCAAGGACCAATTGGACCTATAGGATTAACTGGACCTCAAGGAGTAGCAGGACCACAAGGGCCTCAAGGTATCCAAGGATTACCAGGAGCTGATTCCACCGTAGCTGGCCCACAAGGACCAATAGGTATTCAAGGACCAATAGGTTCTCAAGGCCCAATAGGTATCCAAGGATTAACTGGTCCTCAAGGTATACAAGGTATTGCTGGTAACGATGGATCAATTGGACCAATGGGTCCTCAAGGACTTAAAGGTGATCAAGGTATACAAGGTGATCAAGGTCCAATTGGTCTAACAGGGGCTGATTCTACAGTAGCTGGTCCTCAAGGTATCCAAGGGATTCAAGGTGATATTGGACCACAAGGTCCTCAAGGATTGCAAGGTGTATCTGGACCTATTGGTCCTATGGGACCAGAAGGTCCACAAGGGCCTCAAGGTATTCAAGGTGAAACTGGTAATGCATCAACTGTACCAGGTCCTCAAGGTGATAAAGGTGATACAGGGCCAATTGGACCTATGGGACCTCAAGGTATACCTGGTTTAGATTCTACAGTACCGGGTCCTCAAGGATTACAAGGTATTCAAGGGCCTCAAGGTATACAAGGGTTAACAGGGTATACTGGACTACCTGGCGCTACTGGCGATACGGGTTTACAAGGTCCACCAGGAGCACAAGGTCCACAAGGATTGCAAGGTGACCAAGGTATACAAGGAGAAGCTGGCCCTCAAGGTCCGGAAGGTTTACTAGGTCCAGCAGGTCCTCAAGGTCCAGCTGGTTTAGACTCCACAGTGCCCGGCCCACAAGGATTACAAGGTTTAACTGGTCCAGTAGGTCCTCAAGGTCCTAAAGGTGATCAAGGTATTCAAGGTGAAATAGGTCCACAAGGACCTCAAGGTACACAAGGATTAACAGGAGCCGATTCTACAGTAGCTGGTCCTCAAGGTATCCAAGGATTGCAAGGTGATCAAGGACCTATTGGTTTAACAGGTGCTGATTCAATAGTACCCGGACCTCAAGGTCCTCAAGGGATTCAAGGTATCCAAGGACCCAAAGGTGATCAAGGTATCCAAGGTCTCACTGGTGCCGATGGTGTCAGTAATATTCCTGGACCACAAGGTCCTCAAGGTATCCAGGGTGAAACTGGGCTTCAAGGTATTCAAGGATTAATAGGTCCTCAAGGTCCTCAAGGATTACAAGGCGCTAAAGGAGATACAGGATCTCAAGGCATTCAGGGTCTAACTGGCGACACGGGTCCCGTTAGTACAGTACCTGGTCCACAGGGTATCCAAGGGATTCAAGGTTTACCAGGTAACGATGGACCTCAAGGACCTCAAGGATTACAAGGACTAATAGGCCCTCAAGGTATCAAAGGTAACGATGGATCACAAGGTGTTCAAGGTATTAAAGGTGACACTGGTTTAACTGGCGATACTGGACCTGCAGGCCCAGCTGGTTTAGACTCTACAGTAGCGGGACCTAAAGGTGACACTGGTCCAACAGGTCCAGCTGGCCCACAAGGACCTCAAGGTATTCCAGGTGTAGACGGTGTTAGCAATATTCCTGGACCCACGGGCCCAGTAGGACCACAAGGTATTCAAGGAATACAAGGTGAAGTAGGACCCGCAGGTCCAGCTGGCACTGGTGGTGGATCTTCTGTATTATTTAATAATACTTCTAGATACTTGATGGACCCTACATCAGGTCAAACAGTTTGGTGCGTATCATCAGCTACCGTAAACACTAATTTAGTATGGGTCAGAACGGGTACATCTCTTACAATTACACACCCGTCGCACGGTAGAAGTGTAGGCGATAGAGTAATAATTAGAAATGCATCATCTGATAATTTCAATGATTTAATTACTTCAGTAACTACAGATACTTTTACTTTACCTTGTGTAGATATAGGCGCTACTTCTGGAGCATCAGCTGCATATTCGTGTGGATTTAAATATGCACATAACAGTAATTTATCAAGCATAACTGAAGGAACGTTATCAGCACCAGCGAATGCAGATGTACAATTACTATCATTACGTATTAGATTAAAAGCAGGAACAAGAGCTGCTACTAACTATAGTGTTAACTTACCATCATCGGCAATTAATGGTGCAGGTATAGACACCAGCATGGATACAATGTATTGTCCATTCCAACAAGTTAGACAAGATGGCGATACAATGTCAGCAGTCGGAAATACATTTGCTACTAATCAAACAGGTAGTTACTCATCGTTCAAATTCAATGCATTACCAGCAAGTACTACAGGACTGATATTCATGATGCAATTTTAAAATACTAATGCAAAACAAAAGGATACCTGAATATGGCTAGAAAAATAAATGGATCATTATATATAGATATGTTTACACCTACAGGTGTAGACGGCGAATATACTTTTGAAAATGGCGTATTTGATAATCAAGCAGATGCTACTGGTGATGGCGCCTACGATGTAAAAGTAGGTTTTGCAATACATATACCAGCTACTGACATGAATACGTTTATGTTAATACCTGGGCAAATATCAAAATATAAATTAACAGCTATAACATATATTAGTAATATACTAATATCTGGAACGGTAATATGGGATATGCCGTTACCTATCACAGACGTACCTACGAATGACGTCTATTGTATGGTATCGGATGTAACAGAAATAAATAAGTTATCGATACTACCTGTAGATACTGTATATAGAGATGTCATTAGTGGAAGCACGACGAGTGCTATACTAAATGATATGGTAAACATTATAGACAAATTAGGTAGTGGTGGTTCATTACCTAATAAAAACACTTTTCAGTTAACGGTTGAAAACAATGGTCAGTTAGTATTTAGTCTACCTCATTCACCAATTGATAAGACAAATACTACGGTTTCTATTAATGGTTTAGTTTACACATATGGTATAGATAACGATTACACGATTGATAATAATATTTTAACTTGGACAGATGTATCATTAGTGTTAGATGTTACTGACAATATGTTAATTGCATATTCGTATTAATTTTTTTGTGTTAGTGTTTCTTTTTTAAGGAAATTTATAAAATGAGTTCTACTTCTATTCGTGGTTTACAAATTCGTCTAGCTACGATCCCCCGTGACCGCATTGACGCAGCTTTTGAAGCCAGCCTTGCCAAGCTAGAGACGGGTCTAGTTAGCTCTGGTTTTGCAACTGACGGTACTTATGCTGTTGGCACTAGTCACTACCTCGGTGCCTCAGCTACTCTGAAGGCTTCTATCGGTGCTCTTGATGAAGCACTATTTGCAGCTGCTGGTACCGCTGGTACCGCTGTTCAAAAAGCTGGCGATTCAATGACCGGTAACCTATTCATGACCGGTGGCTTTGAAGTTACTGGTCTACCAGCTATTCCAAGTGGCGCAACTGCAGCTGCTTCAAAGAGCTACGTTGACTCAGTCGCTGCTGGCCTGACGTGGGAAACTCCTGTACAAAGCGTCGGCACAACTAACCCAGCCACGGCTACTATCGGCGACCGTTTCCTAAACAAGACTGACGGCAAGATCTATACCGCTACTGCTACCGATGTGTGGGATACTGGTGCTGTTCAAGCTGACGGCGCAGCTGTATTTGATGCAGCTACTGAAACTGGCTATGTCTACAGCGGTTCAGAGTGGGTACAATTCACTGGTGCTGGTCAAGTTGTTGCCGGTTTAGGTCTAACTAAGACTGGTAATCAACTAGATGTTAGCCTAGGCGCAGGTGTTGCACAACTACCTACCGATGAAGTTGGTATTGACGTTCTTGCTACTGGTGGTCTATTTACTACCGAAGATGGCCTAGTAAGCAGCACCGCTACTGCTGCTCAATTAGCTATCAAGATTAGCGGTACTGATCTAGTTACTGCTGCTGCTGGCCTATCACTATCTACTGCAGCATCAAACGCTGTTGCTGATGCAGTACTGCGTTCTAACTTCACCATCCGTGAAACACCCACTGGTGATATTAACGGTACAAACGCTCTATTTGTTCTTGCTAATACACCTTTTGCAAATAGCGAACAAGTGTTCCTTAATGGTATGTTGCTTGAGCCAGGCGCTGGCAATGACTACACCATCTCTGTAAAGGACATCACTTTAGCTGCTGCACCACTAACTGGTGACCGCGTTAAAGTGAGCTATTTTCGTTAATAGTGGCGAGATTATCTTAGGCGCTATTTGGGGTAACGCAAGCATGCTCTGGGGTAGCGCTGATTTCACTTGGCCTTAAATGATTTAAATTAAATACATATCTACCCTACCAAAATGGTAGGGTAGATATAATGTATATTTTTTTTCAATGATATGGTTAACAAAGTGTTTTGATATTTTTAATATAAGGATAAAATATGGCAACTACACAATTGCATGGTAAGGAACAGGTCAGAAGCAATACGCTTGACTTGGGTCGATTAGAAATTGATTTTTTAAAATCTTCAAAATGGAATCCAAATTCCGGATCAGCAGTACCTGGTACGCTTACAGGTATTCCTAATCCAGTTGAAAATCTAGATGTAGCTAACAAAGCTTACGTTGATTCAGCTGTATCTGGTAGTAGCACTATTGGTGTTGGCGCTGCTGAAGATGGATCTTATACTGATGGTTTGTTTGCTGACTTTGTACCATCCACAAGCGTCGGTACAGCAGTGGATCGTTTTAATGAAGTATTAAAAGCACTAGCTCCAGCTCCAGCCCCTAATCTTACTACAGCGGTATCGGGTACTTCAGGCGTAGCAGGTAAATTAAGTTTTGATGCTGCACACGCTATTGCAGGCGTAACACCGCACACCAGTCAACTAATTAATAGTGCATATAGTGTATCTGGAAATGTTCGTGGTATCATTAATACTACTACAGCAGTTACTGCTACGTTAGCTTCAAATGTGGTACCTAGTTATGCTAATTCTAGACCATATCCAAATAATGCATTTGGAGATGCTGATGCTGGACTTTTACATCTAGAAATTAACGGAGTAATTGTACAGTCCGTTGATCTAACTAGTTTTGTATCTGGAAATAGTTTTAATGCAAATGGTAGTGGCTTTACACTGAGCGCAGCTACAAGTGTTAAGTTTGATAACGGTAATCCGTTAGATTTATTTAAGTATCGTACCGGCACTGTAAATATTTCTGCAGCATCTATGGTCAGTGGCTATAATGTTGTTAAAGTTAAACACGAATATTCTGCCGGCACGTATAGGGATAGCAATACTACTAGCTGGATAGTAGATACTGACGCTACTGCAACTAGTTATGGCACTGGTGTTTTAGGTAGTTTAACAATGACAGGTACAAAATACCTAAGTGGTGTTAAATATCATACTGCTGGTACTGCTAACTATGGTATTACAATTCATAATGCGTATAAGAATACCTATTCTTCAAGTGCTTCCGCAATTACGTTCAATGGAAATAATTGTGCTATAGCCTCAATGGCATTAAGTGCAATGTCTGCTTACACCGATGACGTAGTGTTATCAGGAAAGACAGCATCAATCAATACCACTAGATTACTGAATGCTAGTATTGCAGTTTCTACTTCTACACTACGTACAGTACAATCCACCATTACATCTGGTAGTGCATCTATTGGTAACATTCTATTAGATAATACTAGTGATGATTCTACATCTATTAATGAAACATTTAATGGTGAATCTTACCGTGTTCATACTGGTGTAGTTCTAACCGATATTGCTTATGGCGCAGGTGGAGCTAGTGCTTCTAGTTACACGTGGGATTCAGCACAAAGTCTAATCGATGGAAATGTTAATCATAATACTGGATTGTTAATTTCTAATGGTGAATTAACATATCCAACCAATACCACCCACATTGGCACTATTGTATCTGGTAATTTCAGTGCAGCTAATAACGGTTATGCTGGTAATGTAAATTATTCACTGGCATCAGGTAACAGAGAATACCTACGTTACTTCTATACAGCTACTGCTAAGAGTAATTTTAGATTAAATGTAACTGCTACTGGTACTACGTTTGTATCTGTTGCTACTGGTGCTTCTGGTAACAATCTAACATTTGAAGTATTGGCACCAAACACTACTGTGAACAGCGGTGGATCTGTAGTTTGGAAAGATGGCGTAGTCGCACATAGCGGTAACGACACAGATGTAGGTTGCTATGCTGGTACATTCGGTAATTCACAGCCCACTAACTGGGGCATGACACTGGGTGCTAAGAATACTTCTACTTCAGGTAAAGTTATTGTAGTTAAAATCACGGCTGGTTCTGGTTGGACTGGTAAGATTTCTAACATTGCTTTAACTTGGCTATAATTATAAAGGAGTAAACTAAAATGGCATTTTTAGACGTCTCAAAAAGCAACATTGCATATAAGCTTGCATTAGGTAAGATTCATACATCTAATCTACGCGAATCATTCAATGAACCTGAAAGTACTTTACCTATTTCCATGGGTCAGTATGCTTGGGCTAATAAAATTCACCCTACTACACCTGATGATGTTAGTAATTCTGGAGTAGTATCCAGCGTAATTACTTTGAATTTATCAGCTGTTAGTGGTACGGATGGATCAGGTGCACCGTCTGCTTATTATTGTAAACTAGGTGCTGCGGTACCTGGTGAATTAGTAGGTAAGATAAATCCTAGAACTGGTTTAGCGTATGCAGCATTTGACAGAGTAGGCAATATTATTCCTAGTTCTGCTGGTAGTGCATATCGTCCTAAGCTATTTAAGGGCGCAGTAGAAACTACACCGATGGATGCATCGGATTGGTTTATTGATTGTTTTGCTGGTGTAGTGACTCAGGAAACTGATGTACCAGCTAACATGATTGACTATAGTACTGGTGGTACTGTACAGGTTTACATCTATATTGGTAAAACGGTATCAGATGCAATCAGTACTGCACAGGCAGCGGCTTCAGCTACTACCTTCTATGATAAGAAGACAGTTGGAAATGGTGTTACTGGTGAAATGGACGGAACTAATAAAGCGTATACGTTACAAGCATCACCTGATGCAAATAGTGAGCATGTTTATTTAAATGGTATTTTACTACGTCCTGGTGCTGAATTTGATTATACACTAGCTACTAATGTAATTACACTATCAGATAACTGTATCCCAATTGCTACAGACAATCTAGTAGTGAGTTATAGAACAACTGCATAAACAAATATAGTATTATTTTAATGGTTTACCCCACTCATCAGTAGTTTAATGCTACTGATGAGTGGGGTAAATTAAAATAATACATGTTATGATAAAATACTTTTTTCTAAAAAACTAAGGGTTAAATATGCAAAATGATGAAAGTGATTTTGATAAAGAACAAAGACTAATTGACGATAGACGAATATTACCAACTATATCTGAAAATGAAAGAAGGTCTTTTTTAGATAGAAGATCTAGGAAAAAAAACCCAGAAAATGATGAAGATTTTCAAGATACACGATTAACAAATGAATTAGTATGGGATACTTTAATATTACAAAAAGAAGAAACTCGACAAATAAGAGATTCTCTAATTGAAAATAAAAGTGACATAAAAGTAGTTAATCAAAAAGTAGATAACATACACTCTACTGTTCAAACTTTGAGTACAAATATAAACGACTTTGTAGGTGAGATTAAACGTAGTATACCTGAAAGTAATGCACATTTATTAGCTCATGTAAAATTAGATGAGGATAATAAAAAGGCTGCTGAAAAAGCAGATGAAATAAAGAAATTAAAACAAGATATTAGACATAAAGTTATTCTAGCAATTGCACAAGGGTTAGGTATTGCATTATTAGCAATAATTGGATTAGGTTTACAATCGCAGTTTAGTATTTGGGTAAATAAAACAGTCGATGCACCTAAAGCTACAGTGGAGGTAAAGAAATGATTAATTTGAATAGCTTTCTAGAGAGATGGAGTTTAATCACCATCGCTAGTTTTAGTTTTTTTTTATTCTGGATAATCACTAGCACTATTTATTCTTCTCAGCCAGTATACGTAACTGGCTCAATTGTGCTATTCAAGAATGTAGATGGTAAACGTGCGGTTAATGAAATACGTAAACTCAATGGATTAAAAAATGTTGTTGTCAGGTTAACACATAATTATTATTCAGAAGAAAACCCATACAATTTTTTTACTATGGAAGGTGGATTAATTAATGTGAGAGTAGGTACCTTTACATCTGTATATATAACTGAGTTACCAACATGGGTTAAGGGTAGATGGTGTTCTAAAACTGACATTATCTATAGGCCAATGTTATCTCAGAGAGATCACATATATGAAACGAAAGATATTTGTTTTGAGACTACCGAATATGAATAAACTATTAACAACTTTATTACTCAGTGTATTCACTGTAGGAGTTGTATATGCTCAAGAAGAAACTCCGGAACTAAATGTAGCACTACACAGTTTTCCGCCATTTCAATATAAAGAAAATGGGGAAATTATTGGACCTACTTTAAAAATAATTAATACCATTTGTGACGAAGCGCGAGTCAAATGTAACATTACAATGGGAGCATTTAACGAACAATATGAAAAAGCAATAAAAAATGAAGCAGATATAATTATTACGTTTTTAATAAATAATGATGTCGAAAGAAATAAACTTTTTCTATTATCACCTCCAATATTAAAAACGAGTTATAGTTTTTTTGTTAACAGTGATTCAAAATGGGTTTGGACTGGTAATATAAGAGATCTAGATGGTAGGAATATTGGTGCATATGGTCCGTCCGGAACAAGTAATATAGCCAAGAGATTAATAGATGAAAATACTAAAGCTACTATGGTTTTAGAAAAAACAAATTTAGTAGTATTTGAAAAGCTAATATCTAGTTTATACGGTGAGAAAGCTTGTATAATAGTAAACACTGATGTTGGTTTAGCTTATTTGAGAAAAGGTAATATAACTGGACCAAAAATTGCAGGTAAGATAGAGGATGGTTATTTTGGTTTAGGTTTTGTTAGGAGTAGTAGTAAATTTTACTTAGCTCCTAGAATAATGAAAGCCATTGAAGTGTCTAAGAAAAATGGGTTAATACCATACTATCTAAAAAATAATGATCCACCTTTAGTGCCTGCTAATTAAGGAATAATAAATGACTAGTACTTTTGAAAATTGTAAATTGGATATTAAAATCTTAGATGATTGTCATGAACTTATACTCAATTTAATGGAAAACATTTATGATCTAAATAACCCAGAAATTAGGGATAGAGAATTAAAATTATTTCTAGAAGAACTAAGAGCCCATTTTAAACGAGAAGAAGCATTTATGCTATCTATCGATTATCCGGGATTAGATGAACATAAAAAAACACATTGTTTACTGTTAGAGAAAGTATGTGAACTAGGTGTTAGAAATATGTTAAATTTATTAACGGATAAATATTACAAGGAAAATTTAAAGAAAGTGGTCATTCACCATATTGCAGGCGATGATACAAAGTTAGCGGAATATTACGAAGAGCTTAAGAATAAGTCTAAATAATATGTTTATCTGTATATTTTTTATAAAGGTTGATTAATATGCCAATTTCTAATTCACCTAAACTAGGATACCCAATTCCTGGCGCAGTTGTTAATGATTCTCGACTCGTCGATATCCAGGCAGTTAAATCTGCACTACTATCAATCGATACCACTTTATCCAACGTAGTAGATGATAAATCATTACTCCACGGTAGCATAGAATCGGATTTCTCAATCAAAACTGTAACTGTTGCCGGTAATATTATTCCAACTACATCATCAACACAGGATATTGGGTCACCTACAAATAGGTTTAAAAGTATTTATGTAGATGAGGCATATTTAAGTGTAAATACTTTATACTTAGGTGATACACCTGTTTTAGGCACTAATCAAGATGTAATTAATATTACTGCTGATCTAGATCAATCTATTCTTGTAAAAACTACGGGATTAGGTAGCAGTTTAATGACATCTTCTAAAAATGTCACAATTGCATCTACAGGATCTAACAGTGATATAGTAATAGAGTCTAATGCTACAGGTGGCATTATACGAATTAATGCAAATCAGAGTATTGAGATCACATCACCTGTTACAAATGTATATGGTAATATAAATAACGTAGGAAATCAAACAATTAGCGGTGGTTTAACTATTACTGGTGACTTAACTGTTAATGGCACAAATACAGTTGTAAATACTACTACTGTTACTACTAAAGATAATATTATTGAAATTAATAAAGGTCAAGTAGGTTCTGGCGTTAGCGCTACTTATGCTGGCTTGAAAATAGATAGAGGTGATGATTCTTCTTATCAAATGGTATTTGATGAAACTGATGACATGTTCAAGGTAGGTATGGCTGGGCAATTACAAACAATTGCATCTCAACAATATGTCATTTCAGTAGCCGCTCCACTAGTACACGGTCATGCTGTAGCTACGACTAGTCTAAGTGGATTCCTGTCAGCATCAGATAAAACGGCTATTGACAACATTGCTACCACTGTATCAAACGCAGTATCTGTAGAAACTACTAATAGAACCAATGCAGATAATGCAGAGGTCACTGCTCGTAATTTAGCAATTACTAATAGCGCTACTACGTTAATAGCAAGCATTGGATCAGCTGCTGATGCTGCTGCATTAGATGCAACTACAAAAGCTAATGCAGCTCAAGCTGCTGCTATTTCTTCTAGTACCCCGATAGCCCACGTAGGTAGTACAGGCGCATCACACGGAATAGCTACATTAACAGTAAATGGTTTCATGTCTAATAACGATAAGACTAAATTAGATGGTATAGATATTGGTGCACAAGTAAATGCAGTTACCAGTGTAGCTGGTCGGGACGGCGATGTAGTAGTTACAAAAACAGATGTTGGTTTAGGTAATGTAGATAATACAGCTGATTCTGTAAAGAATGTAGCTACTGCAGTAAATGTGGAATTTACCGGTATCACTAATAAACCTACTACTGTATCTGGTTTCGGTATTACGGATGTTTATAATAAAACAGAAACAGATTCAAGAATTCAAGCTGTAGTAGGTGCTGCACCAGCTGCATTAGACACATTAGTAGAAATTGCTACTCAATTAGGTAATGACCAGTCCGCCGTTTCAGCTCTAACTACCGTAGTATCAGGTAAAGCAGCTACTAGTTATGTTGATGCTCAGTTACTGACTAAGTCTAATACGGATCATGCACATGCAGTAGTATCAGTTACAGTAGATGGCATAATGTCAGCTGCTGATAAAGTGAAACTAGATGCTATTACAGGTACCAATAGTGGTGATGAAACATTATCTACCATTAAGACTAAACTAGGCGTTACTACACTATCAGGTAGCAATACTGGTGATCAAATAATACCTACTACTTTACCAGCTAGCGACGTATATGCATGGGCTAAAGCCGCTACTAAACCTACTTATACATCTACTGAAGTCGGTTTAAGTAATGTAGATAATACAGCTGATTCTGTAAAGAATGTAGCTACTGCAGTAAATGTGGAATTTACCGGTATCACTAATAAACCTACTACTGTATCTGGTTTCGGTATTACGGATGTTTATAATAAAAC
>Ga0316610_1000042_pt1 | contig 32271 bp, 29 predicted proteins | sample MIS2017111B_MG_FD_207677 | JGI IMG/M metagenome (GOLD analysis project Ga0316610, IMG submission 207677) | Microbial mat bacterial communities from Middle Island sinkhole, Lake Huron, Michigan, United States - MIS.2017.111B | ecosystem: Environmental > Aquatic > Freshwater > Lake > Sediment... | reverse complement strand
AATACAACTTTTACCAATCATTTTCAACTCAAACAATCAATTCTGATCAAAGCTTTACAAGCGACCCATCAGGAATTACAGAGGTTAAAACTGGGACAAGAACCGAGTGGTTGCGAAAGGTGAATCATTACTTCAAACAATCAATCAAAAATTAAAGCAGTAGAAAACGCCTTTCATAAGGTCTTTCCAGGGCAGGAATTTATTTTTGAGTCTGTGAGTGTGCAATCCGATGTCTCAGATCAACCACTTTCTAGATTAGAGACTCAGCAAGGAGCTAGAAATCGGGTTCAAAACGCTATAAATATAATCCAAGGAGACTTTTATGTTGGTTTGGAGGGTGGAGTAGAATTTGAAAATGCAGATTTATTTTGTTTTGGATTTGCTATGGTTTCAAATGGTGAAAAAACAGGCGTAAGTCAAACTGCTACATTTATGCTTCCGCCAAAAATAGGAGAATTGATAAAACAGGGTTTTGAACTTGGTACCGCAGATGATATGTTCTTCGGTAGAGTTGACAGCAAAAAAACAAATGGCTCGGTTGGTTTGCTGACAAACGATCTTGTGACACGAACTCAGATGTTTGAATATGCCTTGGTTATGGCTCTCATTCCTTTTGTAAAGCCTGAATTATATTAAATACTTATAATATTGTGACTTTTAAACTTTTACCTAAATCTTACTCTTTGTATCTATTAAATGATTTTAATCTTGATTTGCTTACAAAAATAAGACAAACAGACTTTTTTAATATCAGTTGGTTCTGGGATAGAAGTTTTAAATTAAACTATCAATCAATAGCCTAAAAATAGAATATATGACTCAACTAGAATCAGACTTACAAACAGCAAAAATTATTTTTCTTCCTGAAATTTTAAAAGATGAAAATGTGATTAGGGTTTTATTTACAGGCTCTAGAGTGATTGGTGATGTAAATTCAAACTCAGATTACGACTTTAGGGTTTTACTAAAAGATGGAAAAAGTCGTTACAGAAAAGGTTTTTATCTCGGGGATTTATTTGCTGAAATATTTTGTAATTCGTATATACAGGAAATGTCGTATTTGCATGAAGAAGCTACAGGTACAGATAATGATGCTCTTGATTTATATATGTATAAAACAGGTATAATCATTCATGATCCTACATATAAAATGAGTGAAATAAAATCCAAAGCTACAGAATTGTTTGATTTAGGACCGTCACCTCTTTTGGATATACAAAAAGACTGGATACGTTATGATTTAGCTATGAACAAGCTCAAACTTGAAAGCTTGGACTCTGGTGATCCGAGTCTGTTTTACATACATGAAGTACAACATAAACTAATTGATTATTTTTTTAAGTTACACAATACTTGGAAAGTTAGATCAAGAGATATGGATGATAAAATTAAGTCGACCGACATTGACTTTTATAATTGTCTCCTACTATCATTAAACTCATCAAAAATATCAGAAAGTACTAATGCATTATTCAAATCAATAGAATATTTACAGATTAAATTTAAACTTGACACCTCAGTCGAATTCAGTGTCTAATTTAACTAAAACAATCTATGTCCTCACAATCAACAACTCCACAAACTAAGTACGAAATCGGCGAAGAGCTTTTAAAGCAAAATCGCCCAGATGAATATAAAAATATTATTGAAGGACTGGGAAAATTTTCACCTGAGCTCGGTGAGTTTTTGATTGAGTTTGTATATGGTTCAGTATGGGCTAGATCTTACGTAGATGAGCCTATTATATCAGCTAAAACCAGAGCTATAGCTACGATCTCATGTCTTGCAACTCTTGGTAGAGAGCCACAACTTCGCTCGCATATTGCTGGCGCATTGAAAGTGGGTTGTAGCAAAGAAGAAATCATTGAAGTTCTACTGCACTTGGCTGTTTATGCGGGCTTTCCAGTAGCTATAAATGCGATCAAAGTAGCACGTGAGGTTTTCGAGTCAATATAGAATTGATTTGGACTTTATTCGTAAAATTTACCTACCTGAATCTAATTCTCAAATACAGATTTTATAACTTTTGCCAATATCGGCACTCCAACTTCAAGAGATTCCTCAGAAGCTGTAAGACTTAGTCTGATGCATTCGCAAGGGTGTTTCCAGTCTGGATCTTGTATACCAGGGAAAAAGCCAGATCCGGGAACTACAATCACACCTTCGGCTTTTAACTTGTCATACAGCTCGGTGTCAGAAATAGGCATATTTTCAAGCCATAACCACCCAAACATTCCACCGTCGCATTCATGCAAGTACCATGGAATGGTATCGCTTAAATTGCTCAACAAAGCTTGTCGCAGAGCAATTGATTTATTTTGGTAAAAAGGTCTGATTGTGCTCTCAGATAGCTTTGCTAATTCACCTGATTTAATAGCTTTGGTAGCGATTGATTGTCCAAATCTTGATGAGTGGATGGAGGTATTTGTGGCGAATGCTTCAATTACGTCGATATATTTTTGATCTCCGATTGCTACACCAATTCTTTCACCTGGTAAGCCTGTTTTTGACAGACTCATGACATGAATCACATTTGGAGCAAAGACTGGTTCGATTTCTTTATAGTTTAGGGCTGGATATGGGACAGAGTAAGCACTATCTAAGATGACAGAGATATTAAATTTAGCAGCCTTTTCAACTATTTTCTCAACCTCAATCTTATCTAATATATTGCCTGTTGGATTGTTTGGTCTAGATAAAATTATTAATCCAACTGATTCATCGATTTGAAGATTTTCCAGATCGGCATGGTACTTGAAAGAATGATTTTTAAGATCTTTGTGGATGATAGGAGCTTGACCTAATATCATCTTCGGATCAAGATTTATACCTCCAAAGCCTGTATAATCTGGAGTTACAGGAAGCAGCACTTTTTTAAATATTCCTTGTTCAGTATTTCCAGCAAAGGCATTGGCAGCCAAAAAAGCTATTGTCATACTTCCACAGGCCACTGTCACATTTTTGGAAGAAAAATTTTGATTATATCTGTGATTAAAATCTTCACACAAAGCATCTATAAAAGGTTGATAGCCTTTACTTGAACCATAGCGACCGATTACTTGAGAAAATTCTTGGGTATCATTAAGTAGATTTTGAGTCTCTTTTCTCCACATTTCGATAATTTGTGGTAGAATCACAGGGTTTCCAGCACTAAAATCGTAAAACTTTTGATCACTGTATCTGGCTAATGTTTCTTGAATATCTTTCATGATGGCTCTTACACCGCTTAGACGATTCATGTTTGAACCAATATTAGATAGATTAGGCATAGTTAAAATTAAAGGGTTTGAATAGTTATTTTACCAACACAGATTTAGATGTGCCACCGTTATCGGGATTATCCTTAGATTGTTGTTTATTATATGAGTCTTGGAGGCTTTCGATATTTGAAAAGTCGGACGAATCTCGATTGATTGGGACCATTTTCCCTTTTTGATTGTTTAGTGTTGTGGATTGGCTGGTATAATTACCAGTTTCAGTAACAGTTTCATTATACAAAGATTTTTGATCATCCTGCATTTTTTGAGCCTGGATAAGCTGTTTTCCAAGAGCTGAGGAGTTGTTTACAGCAGTGATATAACTAAAAAATAGAATTAGCATTACAATCACCAATGATAAAGTCTTTCCTAAAAAGCTTATTGAAGACATATTCAGAAGTATACTGAGATTTGTTTAACGTTAAATTTGCTAAGATATCTCATCTTGTTTGAAAATAGTAACGATTACTCTGCGGTAGCACTTCCAGTTGGTGCTGGTGCTGCTTCAGCCTTTGCTGGTTTACCAAGTACCTTATCGAGCTTTGTTCTAAATTCATCGGCACTCATACCATTTGCTTTATATAATATTTTATCATCTTTTATAAACACAAAGGTTGGAGTGGAATCGACTGACGTAGTTTGTGTAGAACCTTCTGATACTGGTAAAATAGCTTCTTTGCCGTCTTGGATATCCCATTTGACTTGCTTTGCTATTTCGTCAGACTTTCTGTCTTTGTTCCACTGATCCATATCAAGACCTAGCTCAATGGCAATTTGTTCTTGGGTTCTGGAGCTTAGACCAGGATTGTCTTGGTAAGCAAAAAGCTTATCTCCAAACTCAAAATATTTACCTTGTTTAGCTGCCGCCATTGCTGATAGGGATGATATTTCCGCATTGGCATGCAGGGCTGCGATAGGAAAGTTTTTGTAGACAAATCTCACCTCATCTTTGTACTCTTGGCTAATTTGCTGAGTCACAGGATGTATTCCCTTACAACCAGGACACTGAAAGTCAAAAAATTCCACAACTGTAACATTGGAATCTTTTTTCCCAGCCACAGGATTGTAGTCCCTTATTAGACCAGGATTTTTAGTATATCCTTCAAGCTGTTGAGTGGTGCCAATTGTAGCAGGTAAGATTGCAAAAATTATGGTAGCTAAAACTCCAATTATAGAGATAATTTTAGTAATTCCTGGAAGTAAAGTCAATAAAGTATCTCCAGCGGTTTCTTGTTTTTTAGGCATAAATATATTAAAAATTGTATATTTTATTTCTTAACTGATGTTTCGCAACCAAATCCATAGTTTAGGCAATTCCCCTTTTTTCAAAAGGGGTGGCAGCCGAAGACTGACGGGGTATTTCCTTGTTTATTAGTAAAGTTGCGAAAGGTGAGTTAGAAAACTAATGTAACACTTCCTAAAAAATAGGTGCTTAATCAGACTTTGTCAAAACTACTTCAAAATCCACTCGCAAACATCACCTTCAATTACGACATAGTCCTTGCCCACCAGTTGTGCTTTACCAGCATCTTTAGCTTGTTTGATACCGCCGAGCTCTACTAAATCATTAAATTTAACAACTTCACCTCGAATAAATAAATGCTCAAAGTCGGTGTGAATCACTGCAGCAGCTTGTGGAGCTTTAGTTCCAGTTTTAAAAGTCCAAGCACGAGCTTCTTTTGGTCCCGCTGTAAAATAAGTTGATAAACCAAGTTTTTTGTAACAACTCACAATTAAGCTATCCAAAGCCGAAGGTTTGTCACCCACAAACTCGAATCGCTCTTCAGGTGTAAGCTGGGAAAGCTCAAATTCTTGCAAAATATCAATTTCTAGATCGGATTTAAAATCTACATTTTTACCTCCATCGATTATATTTCCAAGTCTTAGAATCGGCTTATCTGTAAGTAAATTGAGTGATTTTCGCCATTTAACTAGCTCGGGATCAGCGTCTTTTGCCATTTCAAAACTTCTAGCTGGTAGATTATTTTCTAGGGTTTGGGTGATTTGCTTAGCAATTTCAAATTTCTCACCAGCGTATTTATCAGCGCCTTTCTTGGCATCTTTATCAAGATTTATCATGTATTTTTCAAGCATTTTACTATCAGAAAGGATGAGCTCGAGATTTAAAATATCTTCATCATCTTGGGGGTTGACTCGATTTTCCACATGGATAATATCTGCATGCTCAAAAGCACGTACAACCAGCAGTATCATATCACATTCGCGAATATGGCTAAGAAATTGATTTCCAAGTCCAGCTCCAGAGGCGGCATTTTTAACTAGTCCAGCGATATCTTTAAACTCAATAGCGGCGTGAATAAGCTTTTGTGAGCCGAATATATCAGCTAAAGTCTTAACTCGATCGTCTGGAACTTCGACAATTCCGGTGTTTGGATCGATGGTGCAAAATGGGAAGTTTTCGGCAGGAACACTTCTATTGGTTAGTAAATTGAATAGGGTGGATTTACCAGCATTTGGAAGTCCTACAAGTCCGACTGAGAGCATAAAAAAAGATAAAAGATAAAAGTAATAAAGAAAGGATTACTGAGTCCAATCCTCCATGCTTTCGACATTACAGACTTTAAGCTTTACAGACTTATTTGACATCTGTCAAACATTCGATCAAAGCTAATATATAAGAGTATCTATGTCCAACTACAAGCAAATATGGAAGGTGGCTTTGTTGCCGGTGATTGATTTTTTGATGATAGTATTCGGAGCAGGGCTTGTATATTTGATACGTTATAGCTGGTTTGATGCCAGTTTTGATGGAGATAAGCGTATCTTTGGAGCTGATTATTTGTGGTATTCGATGATTTTTGCAGCTATTACAGTTGTTGTATATGCAGCACTAGGTGTTTACACCATTCGCACAAGACTAAATTGGTGGCAAATTGTCTTCAGATTATTACTTGGCACCTTGATAACAAGCAGTCTACTTATAAATTACTTATTTTTCAACGAATATAACCGACAAATTTTAAGTAATGGTATTCCAGTCAGTAGATTTATTTTGGGTGTGGGCGGTTTGAGTATTATATATACTGTTTTAGCAGGTAGACTCTTGCTTATCGGTATTTATGGTATTTTCAATTTGTTGGGTTTTGGAAAAGAGAATGTAGTCTTGCTAGGCTCAAATATAGCTTATAAATCAATCAGAACAAGGCTTTTTGAAAGATATAGGCTTCGGGCCTTTGTTGGCCAGATTTTTGAGTATGAAAAGTTGGATGAAGCTACTTTAGAAATTTTGGAAACCCAGATTATAAACCACAAAGTTGGTCAGATTTTTTTACTGGATAAAAATAGTTACACCGAACTTGAGCTAAAATTAGTTAGATTATGTGAAACATATAAAGTCAGTTTTCTATTTATTCCTTCAATCAGTGATATATACAATATATATGGAACCACTCAAGTCAGAGTAGAGGATCAGCTTTTCTTGGAGTTAAAGTATTGCAAACTTGATGGTTGGTGGGTTGTGATCAAGCGATTATTTGATATATTGTTTGCATTGAGTTTTATCATTCTTTTTTCATGGGTTTATCTGATCATTGCAGTTGCGCTATTGATCCAAAATGATAGTCCAGTTTTCTATCTTTCTGAGCGTGTCGGTCCAGATGGTAAGACTTTTAACGTCTGGAAATTTGCCCGTATGAAACGTGAGTTTAACGTCACTTCTGGCAATACTCAAGCGCTACTTGTCGAGCAAGAATTGATCTCAAAATTAAATATCAAAAAAGACGATGGTCCACTTTATAAAGTCGGAAACGATCCTAGAAATACCGTAATTGGAAGATTTATTGAAAAGACTTCCCTGGATGAATTGCCACAATTTTTCAATGTTTTGCAAGGAAATATGTCAGTAGTAGGACCTCGTCCTCATCAGCCACGCGAAGTCGCCAAATACAAACCCACAGATTACAAAGTCTTAAATATCAAACCAGGAATCAGCGGTTTAGCCCAGATCAACGGTCGAAGTGATCTATCTTTCAAAGAAGAAGTTGAGCTTGACACTTACTACATAGAAAATTGGACTTTTTGGCTAGATCTGACTATCATTATAAACACACCGATAGTGATGATATTTAAGAGGCATAAGAGTTAAAAGCTGTTTGACTAGTAGATAAAAATGTGATAATAATTGTTAGAAATATGGCTAACAATAATATTATAATTAGAGTAGAGTCTCATAAATACGAATGTGTCTTCAAGTTTATTGAGTTACTTTGTAAGCATAGGAAAATAGGACTAGCTTTAAGGATACTTGAAAATATAAAAAATCCAAGATATGTTGATAAAGCTGAAAATGAGATTTATAAAATCACGGTACAGGAAGGTCTGGAATCACTATCTGACCAATCAGCATATTCTCTGATTTTACCCACTTATCTACGTTATATTTTGCAATTAGATCAGAATGCAGAATTAGAAAACAAACACTCTGAATCAAAAAAGAAAAGTGTAAACTATCGATAAGTATTGCTTTATTTACTTCAACTTCACCGTCAAACTCATCACCTTTCCCTCATCCCAAAGACTCTTTTCCTTTAAAGTCTCTTCTATAAGCTCAAACAGATCGTATTCTTTTAATTTCAGAGCTGTACCTTCGCTTGAGGAGTTTAACTTGATGGTCAAAACGATGATATTTTTTTTAAAAGTGACCTGAATTACTGGGCTTTCTAACTCGAGTTTAAGGCAGAAGTTTTGGCAGATTTGCTCTATTTCGTAGTGTAAATAAGCTTTTTTATAGAGTGGGTGATTTATAAACATGATTTTATGACTTTACTATATTTTTCTTTTACAATATAAATTAATTCAAGCTAACTTTCTACTTTAAACTATTTACTTTCTACTTGTTTCATGCCTATATCCTACCTAGAAGCTGCTAAACTTAAGACGAGTGAAGCGGTGTATGCTCGTGGGATTAAGTATTATTTGTTTCAAAAGATCAAATCTTGGAAAGATCTGTCACTTCCTTTTTGGCGTCAATATGAGGTAAAAGGGGAGAGTCAGATCTACACTGTGAGGTTTCCGATTGCGCATCGACTTCTGGAAATTACTTCACTTGAGCATTTGTCTGAGGTGATTGATACCCACAGTAGCTGCAACTGTCAATATTTCATTGATTATGGTATTTGTAAGCACATTGTGGCGGTGTGTAATGAGATTGATGTAGAGTTTTTTGACCCAAAAAAAGATTTTAAACTCAAATCTGATGCCAAGGAAATAGCACGTCTACAAGCCTCAAGTGTGCTTGATAATATTTTTGGAATCGAGAAGCAAAAAAAGTTTTCGGAGTATATTGCCTATTTATTTAAACCAAACACCCCGAGTTATCTGACACGTGAGATGGTGATAGATCTAGAACGTGAAGTACAACCGTTGGTAGATAAAACCCTACAAATGGCAAAAGATAAAACTTTTGAGGAAGCACTTAGTGAATATGCAGTCAATATAAATGCCGAACCAAAAACTTTTCCACTCGCACAGAGACTTTTAACAGAAATCAGCCCAAAACTAGGTTATTACAAGGAAGAAAAGGATTTGTGTGTCTTACTTGAAAAAGCAGTTTATTTTTGGCAAAGCCCTGGATTCTTATTGCTATTTTTACACTTTCAAAGTCAGGTCACGGTAGAAAATCAAGCTAAAACAGTATATCTACTCTATCGCTTGAGTTTTACCATTTTATCGCAGAGCCGCTGGAGTCTGGTCTGGAAAGATTATCTAAACTCACAAAGCCTTTCTCAAGATGTGGCCGATCGAGTCTTGGAGTTACTTGAAGGTGATTTTGGTCGTGATACACCGATTACTGTAGCTTTTGCGATCTGGGTCAGATATAGCACCTGGCTTGAAACAAATCTTGAGTTGCTCCAAAACCATGATTTACTTGAAATAATCAAGATTTTACCTGATAGACACGAAGAGATCGATCAGATACTCCGATCCAGAGCTCTGGCTTGGATAGACTATCTACCTGCAAACACTCAAAACTACCAAGAACTCAGTCATTTCCTCCATGAATGGGCAAATATCCTAGGCTCTTCAGAGTATCTAGATGAGGTTTTACATCATTTGAGACTGATTCACGCCAAGAAAAAAAGCTTACTTAGTTTGGTCGAGGATTTGAGATTCTAAATGCCCTATTCTTTTTAGACTCATCAACAAGATCGAAAAACCCTTCCCTTATCCATTTACTAAGTATATAGGCAGCGTTTCTAGGTTTTATTTGGAGTAAGGCTTGAATATCTTTGGAGGTTACAATGTCACCTTTTTGGTAGTGTTGTAAGACTATTTTTTGTCTCGAATCTAGTTGTTTGAGGTATTTAGATTGGTCGGCTTGACTTGTTTGAGATTCTAGAGCTTTATTTCTGACTTTTTCAAAGCTATTTGCCATACCCTCACAAAAATACTCTATCCAGTTTGTGATATCGGCTTCTGCTCTACCGAAATAGTAGTTGTGAGAAGAGCCTACAGTTATGGCAGCGTAATACCGATCCAGAGCTTGAGCGTAATATTCTTCCAATGAATATATCCCTTTTAAATCATAGCCTGAGAGGTGAAGAATTAAGTTTGTCAGCAGCCTAGCAGTCCTACCATTGCCGTCGTAATATGGATGAATTGTGGCAAACTGATAATGTGTGAATGCCGCTCGAATCGGATCTGGGACATTTTCAACTTGGCTACTAGCAATCCAGTCAATCAGCTCATTGACCAACCCCAAAACATCTTTGGCTTCAGGCGGCATATAGATGATCTGTCCAGTGGAAGAATCTCTAATTACATTTTGACCATCTCGGAAAGCTGTAAACTTCACACGTTTATCACCCATCACTAAGGCATGAATCCTTTGGATGTGATTTTGATTTACAGATATTGCCTCTGTCGCCCATAGATTTACCTGATCCAAGGCGTCATAATAACCCAAAACTTCTTTTTCATCACGTTCTCTGCCTTTGGTGTGCTTAGTTTCAACGATCACTTCTTCTACTTGTGCTTGAGTGAGTTTATTACCTTCGATCTTGGTGGAATAATGAGTAGAGCTTAGTTTGGCACTTTTTCGCAGGCTCATAAGTAGACTAGGGGTGATAGGCAATCCCTTGATCTGCTCTTTGACTAGCTCAATCCGAACCAGCGATCTAGCAATTTGTGAGGTGATCTGATAATTTGGTCTGTACATTTTAAATGAAAGAAATTTAAAAGCAAAAAGTATTGCGTTTATTTTGCGTTTATTTTGCGTTTAAGTCAAACTTAGCAATCTTGTGAAGAGGTAGAAACTTATCAACACCAGGAAAAATGTCTGCTTAGTTTGGTGGAGGATTTGAGGTAGGGGAATTAACCAACATTTAGCAAATACTTCCCAGATATTCCCCCCGTAGCGGAGATCTCTGGTCTCCATTCCCCCAGACCTCAACACAAAGAAAAGAAGGGAAAAAGATCTTTTAGACACACTACACAATGTATAAGACCCTCTTGATTATCTAAAATAGCCGTCATAGAAATTCAGTGTTACTTTTATCTATCATTTTCACACTCTAGATAGGTTAAGTGAGACCCAACAGTCACTTCAAGAGAGTCCAGACCACTTAATAGTGTGTCGGATACACTCAGCTATAAACTCCATCGTATCTCAGAGAGACGCTAAAGCACCTAGTAGAGTGTCCTACACACACTAAAATAGAGTCTGATGAAGCTAGGAGTGTGTCTCATACACACAGAAAGAGACTCTGATGAACATAGGAGAGTGTCTAGCACACACGGCTATGGAGTCGAGCGTGTGTTGGAGAGAGGGTGGGGGAGTGTAGAGTTCTGAGTTCAAAGAGGAAAAGGCAACGAGCAAAGATTTTTTGTAGGGGAATGGCTTACCTTCACGTGTAGGGGCGAATTTTAATTCGCCATGGGGTTTGAGTTGTATTTCGTAGGGGAAAGCCCCTGCTTTCCTTGGAATGTTTGGAATGTGTTGGGTTTTATATCTTGCGGAAAGGTCGTGCACAACTCGCGTAGGATGCCCTTTTGTATGAGGTCGGTGCCTAGATCCTGAAACAAGTTCAGGATGACACAGGTAGAGGTGCGGGATGACTCAGAAGCAAGTTTAGTGTGTCTTTGCGAATGTAGTGCGGGCAATCCCTACACTGTAGCATAAAGCCAAGGGATTGCTTCGTTCCTCGCAATGACACCCATCCAACAAAGATCCCGCATCAAGTGCGGGATGACAGGAGAGTCGAGTTGTTATTCCTAATTCAACACTAAGAATGTTATTCCTTCTTTTCACTTTCGACATCAGTAGTTTTGTCTTCTTCTTTTGGTTCTTCGGTGCTTCCAGCTTCTGGTTCTGGATTTGTTGCACCTTCTTCAGAGCCTGTTGCGTAGACTTTTTGACTGACTTCGTTCATTTTTTCAAGCAAAGTTTGAGTCTTCTTTTCGATATCTTCTTTTGAAGCATCCTCTTTTTTGATGACATCTTCGACATCAGTGATCATACCTTCCAAGGTGCCTCGATCTTCACCACTGACTTTTTCAGCTAGATCTTTAAGAGCGTTTCGGACTTGGACAATGGTGCTTTCAGCGATATTTCTAGCTTCGACCATTTCCTTCTTCTCTTTGTCTTTAGCGGCATTTTCTTCGGCTTCGCGAATAGCTTTTTCCTTATCTTCATCACTCATAGTAGATGCCCCAGTGATAGAGAGAGTCTGGACTTTACCTGTGCCTTTGTCTTGGGCTTTGACGTGCAGTATACCGTTGGCATCTAGATCAAAAGTGACTTCGACTTGAGGAATACCTCTTGGAGCTGGGGGAATACCAGAAAGTGTAAATCTTCCTAAATGCTTGTTATCAGCACTCATTGGGCGCTCACCTTGGGTGATTACAATATCCACTGCATTTTGGTTATCTGAAGCAGTGCTAAAGGTCTGAGACTTACTTGTAGGGACTGTGGTGTTTCGTGGGATCATTGGAGAAGCTACTCCACCCATAGTTTCGATGGCTAGAGTCAGAGGAGTGACATCCAAAAGTAAAATGTCTTTTACATCACCTTTTAGGATAGCTCCTTGGATTGCAGCACCTAAGGCTACCACTTCGTCAGGATTGACGCTAAAGTTTGGTTTTTTACCAAAGAAATCCTCGACTGCCTTTTGGACTAGAGGCATACGTGTCATACCACCAACCATCAAGATCTCATCGATTTCACCTTTAGCGATACCAGAGTCTGCAAGAGCTTTTTTGACTGGTTCAAGAGTGTTTTTGACCAAATCTGCGACAAGTTCATCCAATTTTGCTCTGGTGAGTTTGACCATTAAGTGCTCAGGTTGACCGTCCACCATGGTGATAAATGGTAAGTTGATGTCATGTTCAAGCTGTGATGAGAGGTCGTGCTTAGCTTTTTCAGCAGCTTCTTTAAGTCTTTGAAGTGCTGATTTATCATTTGAAAGATCAACACCTTTTTCTTTCTTAAATTCACTAATCAAGTAATCTGTAATGGCTTTATCAAAGTCGCTTCCACCTAAATGAGTATCACCATTTGTGGCTTTTACTTCGATTGTGCCGTCACCGATTTCAAGTACAGTCACATCAAATGTACCACCACCTAGATCGTAGACCAAGATTTTTTCATCTTTCTTTTTGTCCAAACCATAGGCTAGAGCAGCCGCAGTTGGTTCGTTGATAATACGCAAAACTTTAAGACCTGCAATTTCACCAGCATCTTTGGTAGCCTGTCTTTGCGAGTCGTTAAAATAAGCTGGAACTGTGATAACAGCCTCAGTTATAGTTTGTCCGAGTTTTTGTTCGGCATCAGTTTTGAGCTTACGAAGTACCATGGCAGAGATCTCTTCTGGTGAGTACTTTTTGCTGTCTTTACCGACTACTTTGACTTTATCTCCAGACTCTTCTACTTTAAAAGGAAAAGCCTTAATGTCATTTTTAGCTTCAGAATATGACCTACCAATCAATCTTTTAAATTCATAAAAGGTGAAATCTGGATTTATGACACGTGCACGATATGCCACTGCACCAACTGAGATTGAGTCGTCTTTGTTGACTGCGACGACAGACGGGGTAGTTCTACCGCCATCTGAGTTTTCAATGATTTTTGGCTCGTCTCCGACCAAATATCCCATTGCTGAATTGGTTGTACCCAAGTCAATACCTAAAACAATAGCCATAATGTATAAAATTCTATAAAAATTATTTAATTAACTATCTGAGACTTTGGTTAAATAAGTTTATTATATAACCCAAAATATAAGAAAGTTGTGTTGGATACATTCTAGCTTTAGCACTCAAGGTTGTCAAGTGCTAAATGTTTTTAAGTTAAAATCAAGTGAAAACTGTTACTTTTGATCTACTTTAGATGCAAGTATGTTTGAGACTTTTTTAAGCCATGCAGTATCATGTTCTGGATGAGTTCGATTTTGGGCGTATTCTAAAAAGAAAATCAAATCATTTTTTCTAAAGAATATTCTCCAAGTATCAATCGGGCTTTTTTCCACAGGTGATTTTTTAAAGAAAAGTGAGCACTCATCAGCAACATCAGCACATTCAAGCTTTTCAAAACCTTTTTGATTATAGTCTTTGACATTAAGTTTTTTAGCAGATTCAAGATCGTAAATATAAGTAGACTGCACCAATGCTTCACGCTTACCTTGATCGTCAAAATCTGAAGCTATTGTAACATCGCGCCCACCTTTGAATCCTTCAGTTTTGTCCTTATCGACCTCAGAAAGAGGTAAAACACTTCCTGGATTTAAAGCATTAACAAAATCTTTAAGCTCAGAAATATCGCTTGTAGCACTCGACCTTTGCACGCGATTCACATCTTCTTGGCTGATTTCAGGTAGTTTTTTCTCTTCTGTACCAGCTACGGCTGGGAGACTAGCAGCGTCTTTATTTATAAAAGTAGGAATTAACACCTGATTTTGTTTTTGCTGATAAAGCCAATAGCCACCAAAACTGGCAGTTATAGCTATTAAGATCCCGACAGCAGCAATGGCTATATTTAAATGTTTATGTGTGAGTTCAATTTTTTTTGGATGTTTGATATGTTTTGCAGTCATATTTGTTTTATATAAAATAACCAGCTAGTATGACTTAAGTAAAACATATAGTCAAATGTTTGACAAAGCTGAAATTTTCTCTTTAAATACGAAAGACCAATTTATAGCTCATTCGGGGATCGTCTAGGGGTAGGACGACAGGTTTTGGTCCTGTTAACCGGAGTTCGAATCTCTGTCCCCGAACCAACATTGAATATCTTGTTTTTTAAACAAATACAAAAACGGTTTTTTAAGATTTAAATCAACTTTAGCTCCCTCTTGTAGGGAGTTCGAAAGTATATATTTTAGGATTTGATTTTTTTCTGTAGTGTTCGAACTTTTAAAAATCTCTGGTAAACGATTTACTAGGTTAAATACTGACTGAACGGTTAAATGTAGTTCTGAACTTCCTCTTGTTTCCTGTGTTAGTTGTAGGTTTAATTCATAAACCTTTGATTCATATTCATTTGATTTTTTGGAATAAATATCATCTGTAATACTACCAAGTAAGTATTTATCCACTAAAGTACTTCTCATATTTTCATACTCTTCAATCTTAGAGTAGATTTCAGCTCTTTTTTGTTTGATATACAGACTTTCTTTATCAAAATCAGATCTAAGCTTTTCAACTATAAACTCAATGGCTTCATCTGGAAATACAAGATGCTTTAATATCTCTTCAGCTTGATTTAAAACAACCTCTTCTTTTACAACCTTTTGATAATGCACACACTCTTTGTTTGCACATCTGTAATAGTTATAAATTCCTTTTTTCGGTCCGTCTGGGTTTATTGTTCGTTTACAACCTACACAAGTTAAAACCTCTCTAAATGCAAATGGCTTAGCTTTCCACTTAGCTTTTTTGTTGTTTGTGACTCTTCCCTTTAAGATTGCTTGGCATTTATCAAAAATAGCTTCAGTGGTCAATGGTTTATAAATATGTCTGTAATTGCCAAGAGTACTTTTTGCTAAACCATAATAAAAAGTATTGTTTAAAATCTTATTTAAGGTGGCTGGAGTTAGTTTTTTACCACTCTGTGTTTTAAAGCCTTTTTCATTCAATTTAAAGACTATTTCAGTCTGACTATAACTTCCAGTGCTAAATAGTAAAAAAGCCTCGGAAATAAGCTCTGATGAATCAGTTGTTGAAACTTCACCATTTTTTCTTGTGTAGCCTTCAGGAAATTTAAAAACCACACCTTCTTCTCTAGCTCCACGCATTCCACGCTTTACATTTTTTCTTAGTTTTCGAATATAATTTTTTGATTCCAAAATTTTACTTTCCCAATTGCCTCCGGTATCTTCAATATTTTCACGATTTACCACTAAATGATCTTCAACAAAATGAAGTTCAATAACACCATCATTTATCAAATCTTCTAAGGTGTTTAATTCTCTAAATCCTCTTTGAAGTCTATCAACCACTTCACAAATCAAGGTAACTCTCTTTTTATTTATTTTATGCTGTTCTTTAACATAATCTATCACTTCCCAAAATTTGGTTCTTTTAGAATTTGGTTTTGAATAACTTGCAGACTCGTCAAAGTAAAATTCTTTCAATAAATCAAATTTAAGAGCCTTTAAATACCGTCTAGCATTAGTTAGCTGTGCCTCTGGTGAAAAGCCTTGTTTTTGCTCTTCTGATGAAACTCTTGATAGTATAACGGCATGCATAAATGAATTTTAATTTACAGAAACTAAAACCAAAGCAGCTCTATAATCATCAGACACATTTAAGAGCTTTATTTTGAAACCAGCCTCTTTAAGCTCTCCTATTAAATCAGTCTCAGTATAGTTTTTAAGTCTAACAAAAACAATTTCAGCACCTTCGTTAAATTCAATTTGAACTGGATCTTGTTTTTCAATTTTAGGTATTTCAAGTATAAAAGATTTAGTTACTGTGAAATAGTATTTTAATAAGCCGTTATAATCAGATTGCTTGACTTGTACATGTCCAAAGTCCCACCAGTCCATATTAAATGACTCGAAAAATGAAAGAGCGTCTCCGTGATAATATTTGTAAAGATCAGAATTTATTTCAAGGCTATTATAAAATGTTTCAAGTGCCAATGCATTATTAAATAGTGTGTTCCCAATCCATAATAGATCTCCTTCAGTCATACTATCTCTTATATTTGCTAAAGCTCTATGTCCATCAACCATAGTACCTAAAGTATTACTAAAGAAACAAAAAAGATTTACAGTATCTACATCTCTTTCTTTGAGTAAAGTATCAGCAAAATGACCATCTTCAAAATCGTGTACACACTTTACTGTTTTTAAGTTTTTAATACCATTCGGACCAGTTAAGTTTTTTATTGCAAGATCACACATTTCAGGCACAATATCAATTGCAATATATTTAGCAAGTTGTTTTCTATCTTGTATGTACTTAAGGACTGGATAAACTGGAAAACCATTACCACATCCTACATCTACAAGGTTTATTTTTACATGCTCTGGAATTGCACCTAAAGCCACATCAATTGTCTTTCTAATCATTTCATACTGTGCTATGAACATATTAAACTTTTTTCCATCACTGTGTGCTAAAAGCTGTTCCATACCACTTATAGATTTGTTTGACCATTTCTCAACTCCGACTCCAAAGTACCCATATTTTCTTGGAATTTCTTGTTTACCTTCTAAAGAGTATAGTATTTCTGAAAGCTGTCTTTGGTTAAAAATACCTTCAGTTGGTTTAAAAATAGGTGTATTTGATCTGTCTGAAATATATTTAGGCATAGATTGTATTTTGATTAAAATAGTTTGGTAAGCATTTAACTTATAAAGTTTACTTTAAAAGTATTATTGTATCAAGTTTTGTTTTAATTTGAAAAATAATCTGGTGAATTTCTGTGTTTAATTTAACTGACCTCAATTTTAGTTTTGTATTCATTCATTTCATAAAGTTCAAAAACTATCTCATCCATTTCTTTTTTGATTTGATTTTGTCGGTTTTTATCAAAGATTGTAGTTTTTTTAAGTTGATTTAGCTCAATACCGTTTTCAACTATTTTTACTGGCTCACCATAAATATCTTCTAAAGCTATATAGATCGCATTTTCGTTTGTTTTATTTATAATTTCAAACCACGAATCATGATTATTTAAAGTCAAAAACAAATTGCCGTCGTGAACCGACCACCAGTCAAATTTTTGAGGTAATAATGTATCGTAACTATCAAAGTCAACTAAATTTTCTAAATGAGTATTTTCAGATTCTAGTAAATCTTGAGCCTTTTGAATCAGCTTTTGTTTAAGTTCTAGTTTTTCAGGGGTGTTTAGAATTGGTACTCGAATAAAGTTTTTGATAGCAGTAATACTAACTAATGTTCCAAGTTGTTCATGGTCTCCTGCGTTGCTTGTTAAATGAATTATTCTCAGATTTATATCTGAGTTTAAAAGCCCAAAAATGTACAATATTTCTTGTTTGTTGTTGCTTGAGATTAACATCAATTGGTTATCTGCAAATAATAAATCTGGATAATCTGAAAATGAAAAATTTCTGTATTTAGCTCTAAATACTTTATTCCAGATAATCTTATAGTTTGTGTTAAATATTTTTAACCCTTGACTGCCTTGTGGAAATTCTAGCTCCAAATTTTTTGGGAAAAACCCTGAAATTTTTGGTTTTAAATGAACGCTATAAAGATTTGTTAATTTCCTATCTAAAACATGCCACGAATCATTTTCATTTGAATTATCTAACCTGTCTATAGATAATTTAGAACCCCCATCAAACCAAAACTGATCACCAAACTCTTTTTGAGCTTTTTCGTGATTATAGTAAATTTCAATACTTTGACTGTTTTCAATATATTTCTCATAAAAATCAATATCAGATTGACAGTGTTTTATCCAGTTCCAATTTTCGTATTTTTCTAAAAGTTCTTGCTGTGAAACAGCTTTAACAGTGCAATTTTTTCTAGTCTTTAGATCTTCAACGGTTTGAATTACATCGCTTTCTGGCATTTCGTAATTGATGATTTCAACTTGTTTATTTTCTAACATAAAAGATAAGGTTTTAAATTTTTTGAGCAGTGACAATCAATGAGCTAGTAGCTATTTTTTTGCTTTGTTTTACACCCCTTGAGATAAAAAGATTGTTTTGAAAAGTAATTAGTTTTAGGATAATAAAATACTTAGAGATTGACCATCTTGCAACATCTAAATCATTATTTGTTAATAAAGTCTGTGGTATAATAAAGCAAAATACACCACCTGTTTTTAGAAGCCCTTTGCTTAAAGCTAAAAAGAAAGCATAAAGGTTTGGTTTGGGTGAGTACTTTTTATGTCTATCAGGTGTAGAGTGTAGATTGACTCCAAAAACATCATTCAATCTTACTTCTTTTTTTGAGATGAGTTTAAAATACTTTACACCCATTTTAGAGCATTCATTGTAACCAATATATGGAGGATTAGCAATTACATAATCAAATTTTTTTCGTTTTGTTTCCAAGATTTCTTTTTTAAGCGTTTCAAGCTGTTTTTCATCTCTCATAAATCGCTTTTGTTGACTTATATTTGAGGTAAAAATACTATCTTGTTTATGCTCTATTTGGCTTAAATATTCAGCATTGGCTTTGTAGACATCTCTAAACTCGCTTAGACTATCTTCTGTCCAAAAGATTTTTAAACGTTTTTCAACTGGTTTTGGATTTGTGGAATCACTGTAAATCAAGGGCAATAATCGCATTAAAATATTCATTTCTGCAAGATAAAGAGGAAATTCTTCCACATCAAAACCAACTATATTTTCAATTACTAAATCTATGATTTTATGTGGGTCTATATTAGCTTTTTGACCTGCTTTGATGAGTGTCCTTGTGGCTGAATATAAGAAAGTACCAGATCCACAAGCTGGATCTATAAGTGACAGTTTATCAAATTCTTTAGCTTTGATTTTTTCAGTTAGGTTTTCAACTGTCCAACCCATCTCTTCAAGCATTAAAACTGCAATATGTGGATCTGTGAAAAATTGCCCTTTGTTTTCATCGCTGTAAAGTTCTTTTAAATAATTTTCGTATATATAACCAAATATATCACCACCTAAACCACTAAAATCAAAGCTATCAATATAAATCAAAATATCTAAAAATAAGCTCACATCTTCGATTTCAGGATTTTCAAGTGAAAATATAATTTTGCTCAAAGCTTGATTTATATCCTCTTGATCTTTAAAAAATGGTTGGTAGATCTTGTTTCCGACTGCATCAGTTATTTGCCTTATAATTTTGATTATAGAGGTGTAGTCCTTATTTTCTAAACTAGTTTTAATACGCTCCATATAGCTATTATACTCTTTATCAAAGTATTTGCTATCGACTAAAGTTTTGTATAAGATAAACTGGATTAGGTATGAATAAGCCAATTCTGTGGCTTTCTTGCTTTCATCAAATGCTTGTTTGTGTTCGTCAAAAAGCTCGTTTGCTATAAAACCTTTTGAAATAAGTTTATTTCTGAAATCACTTACCAGTTTAGTGGTTCTTTTAAAGTATTTTTCACGATTGTCATTGACTTTAGGTTTGATGGACTCCTCAAATAAATCCTCAAATAATTTACCATTAAAATAATTGGAATAAAAAGTTTGAGCGTTTATATATTCTGTCCAAAATGTCCAAAATCTCTCAAAATCCTCAAAAATATCATTTTCTAAATCAAACTCTGTAAAACGAGTCGTAGAAGTAAAAAATCGCCAAATCTTGCCGTCGGTCAAAATACCATAATTTGTATCAAAGTCAAGTTGGTAATTTAAGAGTTGCTTTGCTCCAGCCTTAGTATTGCCGAGTTTTTCCACCTCTAATGGTATAATAACCCCTTGGGATGGATACAAAACAAAATCAGCTGTTCTGTTACCCTCACCAGTGACAAGTTGATTTTTATACGTGCCAATTTTATGCTTTCCATCATTGTTTTCAGATAGTCCAAAAACTTGCTTTAAAAATTCGGTAGTGAAACCTTCGTTTCCTTGGCTGCCTTTTTCTGCTTTTAAATATCTTTCTTTATTAGAAAACCAAAGTTCTTGAAGCTTCAAAATTACATCTTGCATAATAAAGTTAAATAACGGCTTTTAATTGCATTTGTCAAAACTTAATACTTTATCAATATCCTGAAACCAACCAAAACAGTCAACTTTTTGAGTGATCTCATTTAAACATTCAAGCTCAGCTCGGACCTTTGACCACTGCTTTCCTTTCATATCTTTTTCATAATACTGTCTAAGCAAAGGCAATCCTTTTTGTTTGGCTGTATGATATGCACCGACCAACCTTATGGCTTTAAAATAACCTATTTCAGGATATGCCTTTAAAATCCTGTCCAGTATGTAGCTATCGTCTGTGACCATATTAAATATAAACCTGTTTTTGTTATAAATTAAGCCTTTCCAAAAGAAATTTAAAATCTGCTTCCATAACTGCTCATTAAAAAGATCTTTAAAATATTTGACTTCATACTTCATATCAAGAGCTTTTAAAACCTGTTTAAGCTTTGTTTTATTTCTAATTCGAGCCTCAAATCTGATTATTTCCTGTTTATCATAGTTGTAAAACAAGTCTTTTTGTAAGTCGTTTCTATCTTTGTCGATTGATCTATTTTTAGACTTAGTTAAATCAGCTAATTTATCATAAATCACAAAAGCATAGTTTTTAGTATAAAATTGTAAAGTTGAACCACCTTCTTTATAGTCTTTATCATCTAAATCAAGGCGTTTATCAATATCACATTTACTAAACTCTTTGATGATTTGATAACTGAAATAACCCTTTTTAAGAGTAATATTTTTACTAACATCAAAACCTGAAACTTCCAAATCAGACGGTTCACAAAATAGATCAATACCCATTTCATTTAAACGCTCTTTTAAAGCTGGGTAAACAAAGGTTTCATCAAATATAGTAAGCTCTTGTAAATTGTTTCCATAGATAAGTTTTGTGACTGAAAACTCAATTTTTAGATCATGGATTACACCTAATCCAGCACCTCGACTTCTTGGAGTGATTGAAAGCCTTGGAAAGTACTTTTCATCTGTTTTGTAGTTGTTTTTAAAAGTCACTGCAATAAAACCAAATTCTTTAAGCTTGTTAGCATTTGGACTGAATAAGCTTGGTTTAGTGATATGATACTTATAGTCTGGAACTATTAAAATCACTGTATCTATCATATTCATCACTTTTTTGATTAAAAATAGCTCGGACCGTCTTTGAAACTTCTTTTTCAATGTATTCACCAACTTCTTTATTTATTGGATAGATCACATTTACTTCTTTTGGTCCGATTTGCTTTGAGGGGTAGACAAGCCTATATTCACCATTTCCATTCAATCTGGTATAAACTGCCACTGAGGAAATAAAAAGGCTGACATTAAGTATAAAACTAGCAAAGGCAATAAGCCCACTATTTGCTTTGACTGGTATGATTTGGATTTCTGATATTTTGATTTGATTCATAACTTTCTGAAGTAGTTGGTTTTTTATAAAGTAGGGGATTTAGTCTCATGTCGATTTTAAGCAAAGTAGCAATTAAGCCATAAAAATCATTACTTTCATCCTCGGACCAGTTTTTATGGTCTAAGTTTGGATCTGTGATCTTTACCTCAATTGTTTTATTTTGCTTTCTTTCAGACATAAAAAATTTCCTCACTTTGGAGGATAGCATTTCTATGGTTTGAAAAAGTTTGAATTATCTTGAATTATGGTGAAAAACTGGCTTTTGGTAGGTATTTCTCAGTAATGCAAATTGTTTTTGTTGTAAGAATAAATAGATCTTTTATTTCTTTTGGTAGCTTTCTAATTATATATTTAAAATCTTGATATATCTTTGCTTTTATTGGTTTATCATCTTTACTAAACAGATACTTATAATTTTGATCTATAATTTCAAGTAATTCATCAAACATCCAATCCTTTTGTAAATTAAACTTTATGCATGATATTACTGACAAGATAGCATGTATTCTACCAGTTTTGTTTATCTTTATTGGATATGGTCCGATTGTTAAATATCCAGTTTTTGAGTTGTATTTAAATATCAATTCAGAATCTTGATTTGGATTTTTCACACCTTTAAAACTAAGCTTAACACTAGTTTTTATTTCTGATGTCTCAGTTATGCTTATTTGATTATAAAAGCTTGATACTTCATCGTATTTATCAACTGGAACTAATAAAACTCTTGAAGGCTTACCATCTACGTTAAGGACTTGAGTGGTTAGTCTTTGTATCTCTTCAGCTTGTATTTCAAACTCATCTTCAATTTCATCAACAAAAGCCTTTCTCGATTCAAACTTTCTGATTGCCTCTAAATTCCTAACTGTCTTTTCATTGGTTTGACTTAGCTCAATATCAATGGTTAAACCTTGTTTAAATGAGTCTAAATATGATTTTGAGTTTAAGATTTTTTCAATGTTTATCTTTGGGTTTAAGCTTGAAATAGTTGCTTCAAGTTGTCTTGCTAGGTTGCTAAAACCCTCTAAAGGTAGGTAGTATGGAGTTAATCTATGAACTATTGAAACACTTTCTAAAACTGGTGCAAATATGTTTTCAAGATATTTATATTGATCTTGTACTTGCATTGCTTGAGATATAGAATTTGCAATTATATCTTGAAAGCCACCTATTAGATTTATTGGTGATGTCAAACCTGAAATTTGATTTTGTATTGCTTTAAATTGATTTTGTAAGCTTGTGGTAGCACTTATGCCTTGCAACGCATTTATAAGTGAATCCTGCATTGAAAACTGTGAACTTAAAGAATTGATTGCTGGTCCGATTATTTGGTTTATTCGATCAGCTGCCTGTTTTTGTTTTAAGGCTTCAGACTCGATAATACTTGAAATGTCTTTAAACCTATTCTTTATTGGTTCAATTGCCTTTTCATTTTGATTTAAAACTTGAATTGCATTTTTAATATTTTGGTTTGGGAAATCAATATAGCCAAATTGCTTATTATACTTTTTCACCTCTTCAGGTGTCATTTTTCTTTTTATCTTGTTTCCATTTGCATCCTCATCTTCTATAATAGAGTTTTCATCAAAGGTCATCACTTTTTTAGCTTAATACACTAAATTAAGCTTTTAGTGTATTTGGTGTCAATGTGGTGTAATAGTTTATAAATACAACAAAAAACCAGCCTTTAGAGCTGGATTGATTGAAATTAGTAAGGCTTTTGAAATATTTTCGCAAGCCTTACATGGAGTTAAACAAGCCAGACTTTGGCTTCAACAGTCACGAACCCACTTTGATCTTTTTGAAGAATATTTAAGGTATCTTCATTGAATTTTTCTGGTTCGATCAGAGCAAGGATTGTTTGATCAGGCTGTAATAGAGAGTATTCGGTCGATGTGTAGCCTGAAATATGGCTAACACTAATCAAATATGATTCGTCAGCAGTATCTTTAGCGTCTGATTGCAAACAGGCTTCACCAGATTGTGGGTGAATTAAGACATTGTGAGGCATGGTTCTATCTCCTATAAATTGGATCAGATCCAGACAATATTAAATTTTGTCTGTTTCTGAATCTATCTTTGATAGTATCATAAAAATAGAGTGATGTCAAAATATTATTTTTCACCTAAAAATACTTAAACTAAATTAGTATTTAAAATCTATTTGATCAAAGCTAAACTCACTCCAATCAAAAGTTCGAAATGAATCAACGACGGTGAACCACAAAAATTGAATACAACACCTTAAGGGGTGTTTTTGTTTGTCTAAAAACCTGTACACTAAACCATCTTGACAATTTCTTGTGCATAATCTTTAAAAACACATCTTTGAAAGAAGATACAGTTTTAAACCAAAATAAACCAAAATATGCACTATAAATATCTTAAAAATGCGAAATATTACATGAGTTTGCTGGAGCAGGGTAGGAGCCATGTTTTGTTTAATCATCTCGCCAAACAGTCAAAAGAGAACATAGAATCTGAGTTGGTTTTGTTGAAAAACTGGATTTTGGAAACAGAGTCAAGTAGACTTGAGGAAATCTATCACACCATTGAAATTAATTTGCTTGGGAAAATGAGACAGGTGGTGAATTATATCGAGGGATTTCTTGTTTTACCAGCACATCATTTAGCTCAAACAGGTATTACCACTGATTCACATCGATACTCCAACGAGTATTATGAAGAAAGCTATTGACAAACCTAGTTCCTTTTGTCATTCTTAAAAATGTCTGCCACTAGATAGAATTTAACTTTCGTTTGCAACCGTAGCTCAGCTGGATAGAGCAAAGGACTTCTAATCCTTAGGTCACAGGTTCGAATCCTGTCGGTTGCACCATAGCAAGAAAATACATAGCAAAGATGTTAAATATAATTTTCCTTAATAAGGAATTTTTTTTATATCAAAATCTAAAATTGAATCATAAATACAGCATGTTAAGTAGGATCCTTTGCAAAAAAAGAAACTTATATTATACTAGAAAATGAAATAAAAAATAAAAACTAATATGTCTTTTTTGAAAAATATAAAATTTGGTAAAAATACCATTATCACTACATTAGTAATTACATCACTTGCACTGGTTGGATTTGGTGTCACATTACAACTTAACGAAAACAATTCTAAAAATGCTCAAGCTGCATATAATGCAGGAGCAAACAGGTACGATGATTCACTAACCGCACTTGGTCAGACAGCCACTTATACTTATAATTATGAGAACACATCATCAGAAGCAGCTCCAGGATATTTTGAGATAGCTTTAAGTGATATTTTGGGTGGTGCCCCGGGAGACGTGGTGACTATAAATTCTATTACTGATACATTTCCAGTGGATGGGACAACTTTTGTACCACTTTCAGGTGCCACAACTATAACAACCACACCAGCCAATGCTACATATTTTGTAGGTACAGATATGAAGGTAAGGGTTTCACCACAATCAACATGTGTACCTCAATCAGGCTCAGGATGTACTCAAGCAGACATACCTGCACTTATCCCTGGTAAATTGGTTTTGCAGATGCAAATTAAGTCTACTGCTGCGACCAACACCAGCATCATTGATGGGCAGGGTAAAATCTATTTCCCAAATGGTTTTGATATGAATGCTATAGGTTGGAGAGTAAATGTAAACTACACCGCAGGTGCAACCACATCCACATCAGGTACTACAACCAGTGGTACAACCACCTCTGGAACCACGACATCAGGTACAACCACAAGTGGAACAACTACTACTACATTAGGTGCTGGCACATCAGCCGCTTCTGGAACTACTGGTTCACCACTGAGTCCAATTACTGGTTTGACTGGTGATTATTCTGGAGCAGCTACGCTTACACTTCCAGGAGGTGGTACAATTAACGGTGATATTGCAGGCGGTACATTTACTCCAACCGCAGGTCAAAATATTCCATCAACTTCTCCATTAACAGGAAATTCAACTTTGACTCCAACAGGTACAAATGCACCAGCAGCCATTCAAATTCCAACAACTATAACTGCTGCCTCATCTTCCTCAGGCACAACCACAAGCGGCACTACTACCTCTGGAACCACAACTAGCGGAACCACAACATCAGGTACAACTACAAGTGGAACTACCACATCAGGTACTACAACCAGTGGTACAACCACAAGCGGCACTACTACCTCTGGAACCACCACTTCAGGTACAACCACAAGCGGAACAACTACCTCTGGAACCACAACTAGCGGAACCACAACATCAGGTACAACTACAAGTGGAACTACCACATCAGGTACTACAACCAGTGGTACAACCACAAGCGGCACTACTACCTCTGGAACCACAACATCAGGTACAACCACAAGTGGTACTACAACCAGTGGCACAACATCTTCTGGTACTACTGGATCTACTCTTACAGCTGGTTCAGGTTTAGTAACAGGTACACTAGGTGGTTTACTTAATCCTATCACAGGACTAGGTGGAACATATACAGGTGCAGCCACTTTGACTTTACCAGGAGGATCAACAATCACTGGAACAATTGCAAATAACACCTTTACACCAGCAACAGGACAGACAGTACCAACCACAATCTCAACTAGTGGAACTTCAACTCTTACCCCATCTGGCTCTGGTGCACCTGCAGCAATTACTTTAGCTACAACTCTTACAACTCAATCAACAACAGGAACCCCAATAACTCTTTCAAATATCGGTAATGGGACTTGTAGTCCAACATCTATCACAATTGGATCTGCAGTTAGCTGTACTTTCCCAATTACTGGAGCTACATCAATTCCTTCAGGTGGTATCGCAGCTATTGTAAACACAGCTACAGGTGGTTACGCTTCTTGTACACTTAGCGGCACTACTCTGACATGTAACAACATCCCAACATCAGGTGCAACAGCAGGATCACAAGGCATTAAATTAAGTGTTGCAAATGGTACATATACTCAATTTGGAACAGTGACTTTAACTACTGCTACATCAACCTCAACTTCAGGTACAACCACAAGTGGAACCACCACTTCAGGCACTACAACCAGTGGAACAACTACTTCAGGAACCACCACATCTTCAAACGGCTCATCTGTAAGCTTAAATGTTGCAAACCCAACAACGTATCTTGTCAGTCTAAAAGCTGTGCCTGAGCAAATCGCAATTGGTGGAGCGATCAGTTTCCAAGGAAAGGTATTATCAGGTCCAGGATCAGTATCGGGTCAAACTTGTGAGTTTTATATCACAAAACCAAATGGGACAAAATTACAGATCAATCAAATAAGTGATTCAGGTGGCATTTGTACAGTAAACTTAAGCTCAGCTGGTTTGATCTCATTACTAGGAATTGATCCTGTGTATGCACAAAGCAATACTGCATCATTGATCTCAGGAATAGCTACTGATTTTAACACAATTGCTGGATCTGGATCAGCTTATATCAAACTCTCAGGAAATAATGCAACTTCAAATACAGCAAACTGGAGAGTTACAGGTGCAGCCACAACAGGCACAGGTAAATCTACAGCACTTGCTAGAACAGGTGGTGTATTATGGATTAGCGTTGGATTAGGTCTTGCTCTGATCGCAGGCTTGATATACTTCGGTCTAAAAACAAGAAAATCAAAACTCGATGAAAGTCGTATTGATTTGTTAAAATAGTATAATCTTGTAAAAATATTTCCCGGCTTTGACCGGGATTTTCTTAGGCTAAATTTAATGTGTATAATTAATACTAAATCAATAAGTTTGACAAAAGTATAAAATTATTTCTATCTTGTTTTAGCAATTTTAACACTATTTTTACCACTTGTGACCTCAGTTAATTCCACTAATAGCTTCTGTCCAATTTTAAGGTTATTTGACCTAAGATCATTTAATTCTACAATTGAGCTTGTCGTAGTTTTATATTGCTTGGCGATTGAAGAAATATTATCACCACTGGCAACAGTTATTGATTGGGTTGGCTTTGTTGGTTTTTTATCATCTTTTGCGGGAGTGGGGCATTCAGTTTTAGAATTACTATTTGTTGGTGTTGATTTTACTATATTTGAGTTTACACAGATTTCAGGCGAATTTGAAATATCAATACTGGCTGCTGCAAAAGTATAATCTAGTTTTGCATTTAATTTATCAATAGAATTAGTATTTGTCCAAATTCTTTTCTCTTCAGTTTTAGCTATTTCTAGCTTGGTTTGAGAGATTGGATTATCGGTTGGACTGCTGTTAGTAAAGTTTTGAAAAGTCAAAAGTAAACCTAAAGTCAGTAAACCTAATGCAATTAATTGATATACAAAAACTGGAACACTAGAAAAGTTATCTATTTTATCTAAAATATTTTTTAGCCAACCAAGATCTACATAGCTTGGGCTAGTAACTTGCGACACAAATCTTTTGTTGTGAACGGTGCTTGTACTTAGCCAGCTTTGCGACCTGTTTTGACCGTAATATCGATTTTTAAAAAGGCTTTGAGACATTAAAATAACTTGAGTTTGCGATTTACAGCAGTAATACGCTTACACAAACTTTTAAATATTTTTTTGAAATAAGTCAAGTCCTTTTCGAGTTATATATACTTTTCGTATCTATGGTTATCAAATTCAGACTCTAATTTAAATTACATAATTGTAAATTTAGGGCGATGTAGCCGTGACTTTGGCATCGAGATAGGATTTGCATTGGGATGTTTGGAAAAACTCGAGATATTGATCAAGATTCCCATAGCTGACAAATTTATAAGTAGGGAAGTGCTACCATATGAGACAAACGGTAAAGGAACTCCAGTAAGCGGAATAAGATTTGTAAAACTCATGATGTTTAGCAGTGCTTGAGATGTAATCCAGAAAACTATTCCAGCTGCTAGACCTCGTCCAAATAAATCTGGAGCATCATAGGCCACTTTAAGGCCACGCAAAGCTAAAACCAAATACAAACCTACAAAAAATAAGGTCACAAAAAATCCCATTTCTTCACCAATTACAGAGATAATAGCATCAGTTTGAACTTCTGGAATAAGACCTCGTTTTTTATATTGGCTATTTCCATAGCCTTCTCCCCACAATCCACCGCTTGATATAGCATCCTGCACGCGATTTGTATGCAGGTTTAAATCATTTGTCTCTGTGTTTTTACCTGTGATACTATCGATGAAAGTCTGGACACGGTTAAATCTATAATTTGTATTCCCTCCACTGCTTCCAAAGCTTGGCAAAATACTAATCAACGCAATAAGTACAATTGTTGCAAAGCAGGAAATTATTATTTTTCTTGGTACATTACACACAAATAAAACTCCAAAGCTCACCACAAATACTAAAAGTGTACTTCCTAAATCAGGCTGCAGAATAACTAGAATTAAAGAGGCAAAAATAACGTACAGCTCTTTTTTTAAATTTAGGAAAGTAATTGGTTCATTTGTATGGGCGCTGAGTTCGCGTTTGTAGAAAAAACTGCTCACATATACCAAAATTGCAATTTTAGTGACCTCTACAGGCTGAAATCGTAGTGAGGTTGTTATCTCAAGCCAGCGAGTGGCCCCATTGGTGCTAATAGGTTTAATTGGCCCTAAATGTAAAGCTTCTGGCTGAGAAATTATATTAAACTTATATAATGATTCAGCTAAAGCCATCCAAACCAACAAAACAAAACTTGTAAAAAGTAAATATTTTCTAATTTTGTATAAATGATGATAGTCGACTTGGCTTAAAATAAAGGCAATCACAAATCCAAACCAAAGTCCGAGCGAGATCTGACGGACAAGAAGATAGATTTCACTATTATAAAGTGTAGTTGAAACTATTGAAGATGCAGATGCCAAAAAAGCAATACCCGAAAGGCAAAGTAGTGTAATTACAATTATAAGATACCAGTCGTATTTACGCTGATTTTCAAATATTTTTCTCCCAATTGTTTTTTTAAATCCTTGCCAATCCATATTAGCTTATTTTAGTTTGCCAGTTTTAGGATCCACTTTACCAGCAAGAGTTGCCGCTATTTCCTTTTTCTGAGCAGCAATAGTATTTTGGTCGATTACACCACTGATGTTAGCTGTATAAAAATCCTTATCTTTTAGACATTTCTGGATATTTTGAGCACCTAAAGTAACCATTTTTGACTCACGAAGTTCTTGTCCGCCGCCGCATAGTAATTTGCTCAAAGCGGCAACTTTAGCATCGTCACCAGCTGAGAGTCTGACTTTGTCATATAAAATACTTGAGCTGTCTTTTGTAATGACCAAAACTTGATAGGTATCTGGCGTCATGTTGTCTGGGAACTGTACTTTAATGCTATTAAACTTAACGTCCAAGGTTTTTAGCTCGACTAATTGATCCAAGGTTCGACCTTTAGCAAGGTAAGCTTTTGTGCCTTGATCGATCAGATTTGATTCAAAAGTAGCAGTTTTGTCATTTAAAACGTCCACAACAGAAGGACTATAGATGTTTGAAACGTAGTCAATCAATCTAAAACCTTTGTTGATTGTAAACTCTTTGCCGCGACTATAGTCTTTGATTGTTACATCATACAAACCGGCAGGAAGATAGAAGTCCTTGTCTCGATTATCTCGGCTTATAATAAAGCTAATTTGATTTGGACTGACATAATTATAAGCTGTTATTTCTTTGGTAAAATTAGGTAAATCTACTCCGACCTCTTTATTTCGTTTGAAAATTAAAGTTGAACCAGTAGGATTCAAAGTGCCTTCTGAGCTATTTACGCTGAGTACAAAACTCTGACCTTCGGCAATCTTTTGATCGATTGACAAGCTATAAACTCCAGGTTTAAACCCAAAATCGTATTTCTGGAAGAAAGTCCAAAGGTTTTTCTGGCCGCCAATATGAGGAGTATAGACGTACAAACCACATGTAATACCATTTACAGGAGTGATGTCTTGACCATCAATTGAGATTGTTTTGTTGACTTGGTAATTATTTGGAAAACTTCCGCCGCGGTTTGAGTATGGCTCACCTAGCTCACAACTACGTGCTGAAAACATCAAAAGCCAAATTCCCCAATATAACTGTCGATCAAAACCTTTATAAATTTGCCAATTTGGGTTATCGTCGGTACATCGATTATTGGCATCTTCAAAACAAGCATAGCCTATGATTCTATCCATTTTCCATTTTAAACTGTCGGAGAAAGGATCTTGCCCACTAAATTGTCCAAAAATTAGCCCTTGTTCTCTTTGGATAAGTGCCATTACAAAGGCTGGATTGATTGGATTTTTAGAGAAGTCGATACACAATTCCTTAAATCTAGAACCGCATTTATTAGCAATATTAGTTCGGCTCAAAGCCCAGATATATTCTGCAGCAGTAAAGCGCTTTCCTTTCGTTTCATCTAGAGTTGAATCAAAAGAATATTTTGCCAAAGGTGATTTTTGTTCCTCAAGAAATGTCTGAATTTTTTGAGCTGAATTTAGTTTATCTGGTAAAGAGTATAAGTCAGTCGATGAAATGATTTGATTCGGATCAAAAGTTTGGCCAATTGCTGATGCTTGGATGCTTGAAAAATTTATCGTAGTAATACAGGTCAATAGCAATAAAATGGCTATTGTGATCTTCTGTAAATATGGTTTGAGTGAGTTAAAAGTCATAAATTGGTATATGTGTCAATAAGCTAGTTATCTTTAAAATGTGATTTAGTCTGGTTTTTGTCAAAAAAGTGAGTGACAAAATTGTATTACTGTGGTATAATCTTAAGTATATTCCTTACAATGACTTTAAATCTAAACAAAATCGGAAAATATATTGTCGGATGCCTGGTTTTGTGGGTTCTGACTTCGTCAGTAGTTTTTGTGATTTCAAAAAAAAGTGATAAAATTGCCAAAGCTGAGGTGGTTGACATCCAAAGAGAAGAGTTGATTCCAGATGTCAAATTTAGTGATATAATTACCCCAAAAACTGCTGTTATGGGAGTGATTGAGGTGAAAAAAGAAGTTATAAAAGCTAATAATCCTTACGCTGAATATGAATATGTTGGTCAACTTTACGAGCACAATCCTAAATTTGTCGAATCTCTAGAACAAAAAATTAGTGATTATATCGACACTTTCAGATCAAATGAAGGTTCAAATCAACGTTTTGATGTTCCAGTTGCATCAGTAGTATTTTTGGAGACTTCACTCAAGTATCAAGTCCCACTCTCTTATACACTTACAATAGCCAGATTGGAGAGCCGTTTTGGGACAGATTGCTATAGCCAAACAAGCGCCACACGTATCTGTAAACATAAAAATATTTACTCATTAGGTTTGGATGATTCGGGTAACAATATGACATTTCAAAACTGGGAGGATGGAGTCTATGCTTTTGGGCAGTGGTATCAAGATCGAGTAGATGAGGGGTACTCCACATGTCAGATATGGCGTAGATACAATCCAAATGGTGATTATTGTGGTAAAGTGATGTCAATGGCTATCGACATCGAAAAATACTTTTAGGACTTCCTCACTATAATCAATTCAAGTGACTCTTTTTCACTCGACGGACACTCTCCCAGAGTCGCTCGACACTCTTTTTCACACACTGACGACTCTTTTAGAGTCCCTCGACACTCTCAGA